>WBZM01001234.1_pt1 | contig 26694 bp, 15 predicted proteins | sample 5204271 | NCBI WGS metagenome assembly WBZM01 (sample SAMN12344346, study PRJNA552823) | activated sludge metagenome | biome: Activated sludge suspended growth; feature: Nitrification reactor; material: Wastewater; isolation source: activated sludge from nitrification reactor of wastewater... | reverse complement strand
TTTAGCCCCCTCTTGCTCTCCCCCAAATCGGGGGAGATGATTTATAGATAAATCCCCTTCCCCGCCGGGGAAGGATGGGATGGGGCAAAAAACAGAAAATTGGGATGGGCAAATCCACAAGACATAAAAAAAGGCGTGATACCGAAGTACCACGCCTTTTCTGTTTTAAGTAACAAATTGTAATAATTTGTTAGCTCTTAGATTATAATCCACCTGAAGTGATAACCCAGTTAGCACCTGTGTAAATAAGCATTGCACCTTCGCCATTTGCACCACCTATACCAGATACGTTACCAATACCATCAGTTACAGTGACGTTATTTGGCATGATAATAAAGAGTAACTGACCTGCAATTGCACTTGTAGGTAACCAAGCAGCAGGGATATTACCACCTGTCCAGTTGATTATTGTTGCTGTTGATTGCTGTAACTCATTTTGGGTACTCAATGTACCAAAGGCAAGTACTGTATGTCCATTATCCACTACGATAGCGCGTGATTGATTGTTCACGTTATCGAATTGGATATTAAGAGCAGAAGCAGCACCTTGACCTGCATGGCTGATAGTTAATGCTGAGTTTTGGTCAGTAACTGAAGTTACGGCTAATTCCAAAGCTGCAGTAACGTTTGCACTTGGCTGACCGCGCTCGATACGAACGACAGGACCATTAGCACCGGAAGCACCTGTTGGGATAGAGAACTGAGCAGCACCACCGGTTGAAGCAGCGGTTGAACCATTGTGAGTAACAGCAAGTGCATATGTGTTGGTTGCAGCATCATCATTGAAGTTAATGATCATGTTAGAACCTTGCATTGTGATATCACCTGTTGCACCGTCAATTTCGACAAAGCGATCTGTCGGAACACCTGTGGTATAAACACCCACGCGAACATCACCGCTTGAAGCATCCACTTGGAATGATTCGCCTGCGCCTGCACCGGTTTTAGGACCGATAACAAGACCGTCGCCTGAACCGAAATCAAAGCCCGGGTGACCTGCAAGAGCAAGATCATGACCCATGATAACGTTTTGGTGACGATTAGCAGCAGCATTACCTGCTTCAATCCAGCTATTGATTTGGATATTACCATTTGTGCGGATTGCATAAGCATTAGCAGCCGGAGCAAGATCGTTTATGACAACCAATGTTGCTTCTGTATTAGCAGCAGCAGCACCGACAGTTGAGCTTTGTACAGTCAAACCACGACCGCCGTTCGCTGTAAGGTTGGTTACTGTTGCAGCACTGTTAGTAGCAGTTCTGTTTGCTCTTACAGCAAGAGCAGCACCTGTTCCTGCATTTTCAATATCAACTGTTGGCTGTGTTGCACTTGTGTTGTTTGCAGCAATTGCCCTTGCATCACCTGCACCGATAGAAGCAGCGGTACCTGTTGTTGATGTTGCGATAATTGCATTACCTGTTGTTGCATTTGCACGAACAGCTACACCAAGTGTCGTGTTTGCGTTCACAGCATCATTATTATTTGCTGTTGCTGTGATTGCATTACCTGCAGCATTTGTTGCATTTACTGTTTGACCTGTGAAAGTAGAAGCAGCATTGTTGATGGTTGTAACACCTGTCAAGTTTACTGTACCTGCACTGTTGATAGTCGAAGCAGCATTATATGTTGATGTATTGCCATTGTGATTGACAGCACCTGTGACAGTATTTGTACCGCTCCAAGTATAGCTACCTTCAAAATCAGCACCTGTGAAGAGTTCATTAGCTCTGATTTCACCAATTGCTACGGCAGCCGGAGCAAGAACGGAACCAAGACCTACGGTCAATGCTTGACCGGTATTTGTTCCTGCAGTGATTTGATTGAAAGCAGCAGTTGCGCCTGTTGGCAATGTATTTGACCAAGAAGGAGTAACATTAGCACCATTTGATACAAGGAAGCTTGCATTAGCAGTACCCGGATTACCATTCATACGAAGGTCAGTATCAGCACCTACGAGGTTAAGACCGCCATTTGTAGCAGAACCATCAACTGTTACCACATTTGCAGCACCTGTTGCAGCAGCGAATGTTGAAGGACCGTTTGAAACGGTTACGCCATTACCTACGCCTGTTACATTCACACCGCCTGTGGAGAAGTTACCTGCAAGAGCAGTAACACTACCATTACCTGCTGTGATATTGCCATTTGTTACAGAGAAGTTACCTGTGTTTACAGTTAAACCACCGTCCACACCGCCTCCTAAAGTAGATGCGCCTGTTACACCGAGTGTACCGCCAACAGTAGCGTTTGTGCCAACTGTTAATGTAGTACCTGATGTTAAGGAAGTACCTGCTGTTACAGAACCGCTTGCGCTTACATTACCGTTAGCTGCACTGATATTGCCGTTTGTTGCAGTAACACCACCATTTGTTGCTGTGATAGCACCGCTTGAAGTGATTGTACCTGCTGCAACTGAAAGGTTGCCTGAGTTTACAGTTAAACCGCTGTTTACGCCGCCTGTTAATGTTGTAGCACCTGTAACGCCAAGTGTACCGCCAACAGTAAGGTTATTAGCGAAAGAAGAGTTACCTGTTACATTAGCACCGCCCGCAGTGACAGTAAGACCATTACCAAGAGTAGCAGCACCTGTTGCGTTGAGAGTACCGTTCAATTGTGAAGCACCATTAACGGTGAATGAACCAGTTACTGCTGTAGCATCTGCCGGATCATTACCAAGTGTTGAGTTGCCTTGAACAATCAAGTTACCCGGGGTATTGATATTTGCAGGAGCGAAGTTACCGGAGTTCAAAGTACCTGTTACAGTTAAGTCACCTGCCATTGTTACATTGCCTGTGAAAGCTGAAGTACCGAGAACTGCAAGTGAAGGATTACCTGCTGTACCAAGTGTTGAAAGACCTGTTGTTGTATTAGTACCGCCTGTTACAACATTACCACCAACACTTAGGTTGCCGGTATCAAGTGTTAAATCTGAACCAACGATATCAACTTGACCACCGAAAGCAGAGATACCTGTTACAGTGAAGTTAAGAGAGGTCACAGTTGTTGAAGGACCATTAAGGTTAGCATCGCCATTAAGCGTTGTTATGCCTGTGACAGTTGCATTACCTGTGATATTAGCATTACCTGTTGTTGTAAGGTCTGTTGTTGTTGTACCGCCATTAGCAAGTAAAGCACCTGTTAATGTTGTTGCGCCTGTAACGCCAAGAGTACCGCCAACTGTTGCATTACCTGTATTGTTCAAGGATGCTGTTGTTGTTGCACCAAGTGTTGTTGCGCCTGCTGTAAGTGTTGTCAATGTTGTTGCACCTGTTACACCGAATGTACCACCGATAGTGCCATTGCCTGTTACAGCAAGGTTACCGCCAACGTTTGTGTTGCCTGTTACAGTTGCAGGACCATTGAAGGTTGAAGTACCTGTTACTGTGAGGACATCACCTGCGCCATTGCCAAGTGTTGTGTTACCATCAACTTGTAAGTTACCCGGTGTTGTGATATTTGCAGGAGCGAAGTTTCCTGAAGAAAGTGTACCCACAACATTCACGTTTTCATTGAATGTTGCATTGCCATTTACTACAAGTGCTTGATCTGCTACAACGCCCGCATTACCAAGTGTTGAAGTACCTGTCACAGACAAGGCATTTGCACCTGCGCCTGTTACATTCACACTATTGGTGAAGGTGTTAAGACCATTATATGTATTGCTTGCACCGTTTGTTGTGATATTGCCATTGACTGTTAAGGTACTGCCAAGTGTTGTTGCACCGGCTAAGTTTGATGTACCTGTTACAGAAAGATTACCGCCAACATTTGTGTTGCCTGTTGCTGTAAGATTTGTTGTTGTTGTACCGCCATTTGCTGCAAGTGCGCCTGTTAAGGTTGTTGCACCTGTAACGCCAAGTGTACCGCCAACTGTAGTGTTGCCTGTGATGGAAGTATTGCCTGTTACATCAACATTGTCATTGAGGTTCAAGTTACCTGTGGAGTTGCTTACTGCACCTTGTTGGTTAAGTGTACCAAAGTTGGTAATAGAAGCTGTTGTTGTTGCACCAAGAGTAGTAGCACCTGCATTCAATGTACCAGTGATAGTCGCATTTCCATTTGTTGTTGTATTACCAAGTACATTAACATTACCGTTAAGGTTAGTTGTACCGGATACGTCCAAAGCCGGGCTTGCTGCACCAGCAGTGTTAGAGATAACAACAGTCGGAGTTGCACCTGCATTAGTAGCAGTAATAGCACGACCAGTACCGAAGTTAAGGAAGTTACCAGCTTCTTGAGCATCAGCAGATACGACATCAAGTCTGCCAAGAACTGTAGCTGTTTGACCAACTGTTAAGTTATCGGCGATTTGAGCACTGCCATTTGGCAAGTTAAGATCACGACCAACTGTTACATCACCTGTAACACCGTCGAGTACTGTTGTAGCACCAACTTGTAAGTTAGAAGCTGCACCAACCATAGTGTTACCTGTTGCACCGTTCACGCTGAACTGAGTTGCACCTGTGCCAACAGTGAAATTACCATTGTTATTCACAGCAAGGTTATTATTAACAGTTGTTGCACCGCTGATTGTTACAGCACCGCCACCGATTTGACTAAGAGTACCGTTTACAGTTGTTGCACCATTGATATTATTTGCTGTGCTTGTGATATTTGTTGTTGTGCTGTTTACATTAAGTGTAGCACTTGAAATTGTATTGGTTGTACCTGTGATAGAAACAGCACCACCGGCAGCATTACCGATTGTTGTTGCTGCACCTGCACCTGAAGCAAGAGTTGTGTTACCAACTGCGCTTAATGTGCCACCGAAAGAACCATTACCGCCAACATTCAATGCGCCTGTACCGCCAACATTGATATTACCGCTTGTTACATTGATTGCATTGGAACCTGCATTAGATGAAGCTGTTAATGCTGCACCTGTTGTAGCAGAAGCTACGATTGCGCGACCTGTACCAAGTTGAGCAACAGTAACAAGGTCAAGAGCATTATTGCCTGTCACATTGATTTGTGCAGGAGCAAATACGCCTGATGTTAATGTGCCTGTAACATTAAGGTTACCGTTTACTGTAGAGTTACCATTGAATTGTGATGTACCGTTTACAATCAAGCCCGGACCTGAGTTTGCAGGAAGAGCATTGTTTGTAATAACAACGGTAGCACTTGATGAAGAGTTATTATTTGCATTCACAGCATTGTTGTTACCGCCAACATTGACAATTTGACCACCGTTAAGTGTTGTCAAACCTGTAACGCCAAGTGTACCGCCAACTGTTGAGTTACCTGCAACTGATGAATTACCGCCAACAGCGATATCAGAAGCAGCACCAACAAGTGTTAAGTCGCCTGTGATGTCTGTATTATCTGTGATATTAAGATTACCTGTTGAATTGCTGATAGCACCGCGAAAATCGGAAGTACCTGTGTTCACAAGTGAAGAAACAGTTGTAGCGCCTGCATTTAATGCACCAAGAGTTGTAGTACCTGTGACATTAAGGTTAGCACCAACATTCACATTACCTGTACCGGCATTTACTGTGAATTGTGTTGCGCCTGTACCAACTTGTAAACCTGTATTTGGACCGATTGGAAGGATTTGAGCACCATTTGTGAATGTGCCACCTGTCATTCCTGTACCTGCTTGAAGAGTATTATCGCCTGTGTAAAGAACAGAGTTGATTTGGATATTACCTTCTGTGCGGATAGCGTCGCGTTGACCGCCAGCCAAGTTACGTACATTCAATGTAGCTGCAGTATTGCTTGTATTTACTAATTCAGCAGCATTGTTCAAACCATTGTTTTGCTGGATGAAAAGACCATCAGCACCACCATTGTTTGTTACATTGATTGCATTGCCTGTACCGCTGTGAACGATTGTTTCAGCATTGCCTGTACCTGTTTTGGTGATCATAGATGCAGAGCCACTATTGTTGCTTGTCACCATGATACCATTACCTGCTGTTGCACCACCACTCATTGTGATAGCAAGACCATTACCGGCACCGCCTGCAGCACCTGTTTGATTGATAACAGCACCGTTTCCTGTACCATTATTATCAATTTGAAGACCTGAACCGCTACCTGCGCGTGTTACAGCAATACCTGCACTTGCATTTGCACCATTATTTTGTGTAAGAGCAATACCTGTACCTGTACCTGCATTACTTACTGCTACGCCTGTGCTTGCATTTGTTGCATTCGCAAGGTTTACATTAAGACCGGATCCTGTACCATTGTGAGTAATTGTTTCACCGAAACCGCTATTACCATTTGGCAATGTTACGCTAAGACCATTACCTGTTGCATTACCTGCAGAAAGGTTAATAGAAGCACCTGAACCTGTTGCAGTTGTGATGATTGCACCTGTGCCTGAGCCTGTTGCAATATTAACACCTGTACCTGAACCTGTTGTAACATCAACACCGATACCTGAAGCAGCATTAACATCAACACCTGTTGCAAGCGTACCTGCATTCACTTCTACTGCTGTTGCAGCATTAGCAAGGGGTTGATTAACAACAACACCGCGACCTGTCGCTGATGTTGCTGTGATTGCTGAACCGGAACTGCTTGCAGCAGCCACACCTGTGTTGCTTGTAGAAGTTGCATTCACTGCCACACCTGATGTAGAAGTTGCATTCACTGCATTACCTGAGGTAGTTGTGATTGCAGCACCTGCGCCGGAACCTGCATGGTTTACAGCAAGACCTGCTGCTGTACTAGATGCACCCTGAGATACAGAAACACCTTGACCATTTTGTGTTGTATTGTTAACACTGATACCGGAGGTAGAAGAACCAAGAAGACCATTATTTACAGTGATATTCAAACCTGAACCGGAAGAACCGGAGTTTGTAATTGCAACAGTATTACCTGCAAAAGCAGCTGTAGAAGCTGCATTGATTGCAGTACTTGAACTTGTTGTTACATTAATACCAACACCGGGACCTGAACCGGCAACATTAAGACCGGCACCTGATCCTGTATTATTGATTTGCACAGCACTTTGTGCATGTGCACTACCATTTGGTAGATCAACAACAAGACCATTAGCTGTGCTTGCAGGATTCAAAGCACGAAGAACAAGCGTAGGAGCTGTTCCGCGATTTGTCAAGCGAACCATAGCAGGGAACTGAGGTGTATTGATAGTAGTATCACCATCAATTGGGAAATGAAGAACATCATTGTTCGACCAGTTCAATGCTTGTGTTGCACTGTTATAGCGTAAGATTTGATTATTTGCTGTAGGATTGCTCAACCAGCCATAAGAACCCGCACCTGCAGGATCAATACCAACAAGTAAACGATTGCGACCAACCGCTGCTTGTGTATTAGCATTGCTTGCAATTGTATTGAGTGAGTTTGCTGTTACTTTGCGGAATTGAATTTCTGTACCATCCCAGTGAAGAACTGTTTCTGCACCTGCAGGAGCATTCAAACGTTTGAATTCATCACCTTGACCATTCACAGCAAGAACATTCCATGCACCTGCATTCGGTGTGGTTGTGAATAAGCGTGAAGGACGGATAGTGTTAGGAGCAATATTGAAGTTTCTGATTGTGTTTTGCGCGATGTCTGTCCAGCTGATAGAACCCGGAGCAATTTTCGTTGAGTCAATTGCATTATTGCGGATTTTTTGGCGAGTAACAGCACTATCGAAAATACGATTAGTTTTTACAGCACCTTCAGCGATTTGCGGATTCGGATAATCACCTGTCAAATCGCCACCTGCAGGACCGCCCGGAGGAAGTGTCAAGCCGGGAGCAAGTTTGCTTTGTGTGATTGCGCCATTAGCGATTTTATCAGAAGTAACAGCACCTGTACGGATAGACGGAGCAGGATATGTACCGTCTAAGTCACCTGCCGCAGGACCCGAAGGAGTAGCAGAACCGGCTCTGTCAGCATATGTTGCTGTATCTGTTCTTTGTGCACGAGCAGCATTCAAAGCATTAAGAGCTGTGAAAGCGTACGGAGCAGTTGTTAAACGAGTTCTTGGAATAAGCTCCGGACCATTGTCAATAGAGATACCTAACCAGTATTGACGATCGAATGGTAAGTTCAGATCAACAAAGATACCGAGTGTCACATCATACAAACCATTGATTGTACGAAGTGTTTGTGTTTCAATCCATAATGGCTGACCACCGGCTTCGATATCATAAATTCTAAAGGTAAATGACCAATTTTGATCAGTTACAGTCTTTCCTTGATTGTCTGTAAGAACACCCTGTGAACTAATGAGTTTTGGAACTTGTGCTTCCATGATATTGGGTGTTGCCAAGTACGATGAGGCGGCTAACAGACCAACGAGAAAACTTTTTTTCATGCTTTACTCCTGAATAAAAAAATAATATTTTGATTTCTTAATTAATGTTGTTTATGAATTAACGAACGACTGACAATTGCTGGCGCACACGCACAACATCGCCGTTGTCTGCACGTACTGCCAATTCATACATATAAGCACCGGAATTTACTTCCATACCGGACTCATCACGCACATCCCATTCAACAGAAAGACCTTCGCCCGCAGCACTGTAATCGCTTACCAAAGTGCGGATTGCACGTCCTACTAAATCATAGATTGTAATAGTTACAAAACCGGGAGTTTTTACCGTGTAGTTAATTCTCGTTGAGTTACCCGTCACCGGATTAGGTGAGTTATTGAGCAATTCAAATGATTTTACCGGCTGTTCTTCAACGCTGGTAGCGGTTTTAGTCACATAATCTCTGGCTTCAGCCCAGAAACCAATAACCAATTTGTCTTCACCACGATCGGAACGACCGATTGTCGGCTGTCCGAGTGTTGACCACATTTGATATTTTCCGTTTGTTGCCATCATGACACCACCGGAACCGATAACACTTGTGCGCAATGAATATGTTTGCGCCGAAGTTGTCACCACATTAGCGAGCGCAGCTGCAATTATAAGCAGTGCCATCGCTGTTACTTTACTAAGGTATTTGTTCATAACACCTCTCCAAAAAAGGTTAAAAACTGTACAGTTATTTTTATTTCAAATTTACAAATGTAACAAACCGCTTTCACGGCAAACGCAAACTGCAATAATCGTTCCAAAAAGATAAATGCCGCCAGCTTTCCCATGCCTATGTGCCAAGGGTCGCTTTATTCTTTATCTTTATTGTCCTTACAAATTACTATTTACAACAACTTATGCCTTTGTTAAAACCATAATGCTGTTTTGTATTCTGCGGACATATACGATTATAGCTTGTCTTTTTTGACAAATATCCATATATACTTCTCTGCGAAGATACAGTCTATCCGTCATAAAACGCGGCGAAATTACTAAATTTCTCTTAAAAACACTGTGTTCTCTCAAGAATAATTGCAGATTATGTGTACGATTCTTTTGAGATGAAGTGTTCATCGGAGCACTATTACTCTGATTTCAATGTATGTCAAACAGACGTAATATTCTGACTTCATTCTATTTATCAAAACTTTTCGCCCGGCACCGTATTCCGTTCTGTGCAATACACTGAAGACTCAAAAAATATGACTTCATGTGCGGTATAATCAATCCTCACACTGAACAAATAGTTCGGAGTAATCTATATATTTATCCCCAAACCAAGGCAAAATGTTCTTTGTCAGACAATCAAGACAAGTGTGTAATTTTTTTCACACCTATTTGTCAAATTCTCTCTCACATATCTATTTTGCCAAAGCACTGCTGCGGCGTTCGCGAATAACGGTCACACGAATCTGCCCCGGATACTCCATTTCATTCTCGATACGTCCCGCAATATTGTGAGCTAATGAATCTGCAAGTAAATCATCCACGCGTTCCGGCTCGACAAGTACTCTGATTTCACGACCTGCTTGTATAGCATACGTTTTGGTTACACCATCGAAGCTCATTGCAATTTCTTCCAACTTTTCAAGACGTTTGATATAGTTTTCTACCGATTCACGTCGCGCGCCCGGTCTTGCACCGCTGATGGAGTCGGCTGATTGCACCAACACAGCAATTGCGGATTCCATTTCTATATCATCATGGTGCGCACCAACCGCATTGCAGATAAGAGGATGCTCTTTGTACTTTTTACATAAATCCATTCCCAATAGAGCATGAGGACCTTCAATACTCTTATCCACACATTTACCAATATCATGCAAGAGACCGGCTCTTTTGGCTTGATGCACATCAAGCCCAAGCTCTGAAGCCATCACACCGCAAAGAAATCCAACTTCTATGGAGTGCGCCAAAAGATTTTGTCCATAGCTTGAACGATACTTCATTCTGCCTATATACTTAACCAGCTCAGGGTGGATATTGTGAATACCCAGCTCAAGCATGGCGTTCTCGCCTATTTTTGCTAACTCATCTTCAAGTTCTTTGCGTGTCTTTTCGACAACTTCTTCTATGCGAGCAGGGTGGATACGTCCATCTGACATGAGCCGATCCAACGCCACTCTTGCAACTTCCCGACGAAATGGATCAAAACCGGAAATAACCACAGCTTCGGGAGTATCATCAATAATCAAGTCAATACCTGTTGCTGACTCAAATGCACGAATATTGCGCCCCTCACGCCCGATAATGCGACCTTTCATCTCTTCGCTTGCCAAATTCACAACCGATACAGTCGTTTCTACGGAATGGTCGGAAGCAGTTCTTTGTATTGCTTGAATGACTATTTTTTGTGCTTCTTTCTGAGCTGTTGTTTTCGCTTCATCTCGTATATCCTTCACAAGCTGTGCAGCTTCACTACGAGCATCATTGAGCATATTTTCTATGAGGTATTTTTTCGCATCATCGCGCGACATACCCGTTATACGCTCAAGACGCATTGTTTGCTCTTGCACAATTTGCTCAATATCATTGCGACGCTGCTGTATTTCTTTCTCTAACTTTGTTATCTGTTCGCGTTTCGTTTGTAATTCCTTTTCGGAAACTTGTACAGTTTTCTCTTTACGGGAAATAAGTTCGAGCTTATTAGCCACACCTTCTTCTCTTTGCTTGAGCTGTTTTTCTTGCGCTTGTAACTTATTGCGTTTAGATTGCGATTCAGACTCAAACTCTTGCTTTCTTCGATGCCATTCCTCTTTGGCTTCGAGCATTTTTTCTTTTTTTATTGCCTTGGATTCTTTATCAGCTTCGTCCAAGATTAGTTTTTTTCGTTCTTCGGCTTCAGTGATTTTGGCGGCAGCAATTTTATTTCCTGCAAAGTAGGCAATCAAAAAACCGCTTATCAAGCCAATCGCTATACCCAAGACAATCATCGTTTCACTCATGACACTATCCTTTTGTTACGTAAAGTGATTGTTAGTAAATATATCAGGGCTACGTACATTCGGACAGGTGACCAGCTTACTATGCTCATCAAAAAAACACCGCATCACTTATGAAGTCTCTTAATAAAGAACACGCGCAACACAGTGGGTAAAAGCCCGACCTATATTTTGCTTCCACTGAACGCCCATAGTGGACTTCCGCTGGTAGTCCGAGCATTTCTGCACATAAGTGCAGTTGAGGCCTGTAATTTATAGCCGGAGCGCAATTCCCTAATGCTAAAAAATTATAGTTCTTTTTTTAAGCGTGCGACAACAAAAATGATGCGGCTTATATCGTAATTATACAATGCCGTACACAATGTGTTCATTTGCCGGTCTATTGCACTTTATCAATACTATTTTATGCGTTAAGCCTTATGCCATAAACGTATAGCGATAAGAGTAATGACAAAACTTCTTATCTCGAAATTTTTGTCGGTTAAGAACAATCACTTCATTGATTGCTCAATAGTCATTGCCATACGCTCTATTTCTTGCACTAATTGAGACACATCTTTTGTTAAATTTTGATGCTGTTCATAGCTTTTCTCTGCAATATTGAGCGCAGCAACTATAGCATGCGTTGCCGAAGATTGGTCATGTAAAGAACCGCGAAGCAATTCCAATTGAGTATTGACCTCATCAGCAGCAGTGAGGATTTTTTGTTCATCTTCACCACGCAATGTATATTCTTTTCCGCCTATTTTTACTTTGATACTTTTAAGCATAAAATGCGCCGATTTATCATCGGAGATTTATTGTCGAATGTTCGTAACAACGTAAATATACGCATTACTTTGTTTTCATGACTCTCTCCGAGCAAAGAAGTTCTCTAAAAATTTCTCAAGTTCATGGGGATTGTGCACAATTACCACATGTACATTTCTCTTTTTTTGCTCGGCTTCAAGCAATAAAGGGTATCTCTTGCGACGAACTTTATATGTTGTCAATATCCACCATAGTATTGAATTACGGCTCAGAAAGGCATGCGTAAAGCTTTCATAATTCCCATGGATAAACTCCTCTTTTAAGAAAACACGGCGACATGTCCGCTTCAATCCACGCCAGAATACCAATCCCGGACTGTAATTGAGCCAGATAATGTGGGTAGCTTCACGCCAAATCAAGTCCCTTACCGCCGAGTAATTCCCGTCACAAACCCATGAATCGGTCGCGGAAAGTGCTTCCTTTGTTATCCGACGAAATTCTTCGACCGAACGTTCTCGCCAATTGGGCAACCAATACAAACTGTCAAGATGGATATGGGGTATCCGTAATGCTGCTTTTATCTTCATTGCCAATGTGGTTTTACCGGAACCGGAAGTTCCAACCACAACAATTTTGATGTGATGTACTTTATCCATAATTTGATATGCTTATAGCGATGCACAACAAATTCGACATACAGATAACTTAGTAATGTTAAACTTTGTCAAAGATAACTTCTTTATCGTAACCCTCTCTCTATACGAGCGTCTGATGCATGTTTTTTTCACATATCTCAAACACTATGAATATACTTTTTATCGGCGGCACTCTATTTTTGGGTCGTCATTGTGTTGAATCTGCTTTATCGCGTCATCATACTGTCACGCTTTTCCATCGCGGTAAAAGCAATCCCGGCTTATTCCCTGATATTGAACATTTATACGGCGATCGTAAACATGATACGCAAGCTCTTCTGGATCGAAAATGGGATGCTGTCATTGATACCTGTGGTTATTTGCCCTCCGATATTGATTCTATTGCACAAGCATTGGTCGGCAATATTGGTTTTTATCAGTTCATTTCCAGCGTTTCGGTCTATGCAGACAATGCCATTAATGGTATTGAAGAAGACTATCCCATTGCTACTATGCCATCGGATGCCGATACCGCTACATTTGCAATGGAGCATTATGGCGCATTGAAATACCTATGCGAGCAGCGTGTATTAGAGCATTATGGCGCGGATAGAGTGCAAAATATCCGTCCGGGATTGATTGTAGGTCAATATGATCCTTCCGACCGATTTACCTATTGGGTACGACGTGGCGCAGAAGGAGGCAAAATCATTGTCCCCGGAGGCGATGCTTACCATATTCAATACATCGATGTTCGCAATCTGGCAGATTGGATGATTCATTGCGCGGAACATCATACCACAGGCACTTACAATGCCGTAACTCCACCGGCATTTATCACCTTACCGGATATTATAAGGGCAGCAGGGGAGTGTACCGATATACAACAAACTCTTCTCTATCCCTCTGATACTTTTTTTGAGGAGCAGGGTATAGCACCTTGGTCGCAGATGCCTGTCTGGATACCGAGTACCATGACCGATTATAAGGGATTTTCATCCATCAGTGCCCAAAAAGCAATTGCACAAGGATTAACATTCCGTTCACCCGCGGACACCGTTCGCGCACTCTATGAATGGGATAAAAATCGTGACCCTTCCGTGGCGATGCGAGCAGGGATTTCACGTGAACGGGAACATGAACTCATAACAATCTTAGAACAAAATTCATAGATTACCGAAATTGTATGGCGATGGACTCGTAATTTTACCCTTATGAAGAATCATCGCCATAGTATTATCGTTTTTATTCTTGCATGCACGTATGCACTCAGTACCGCGTGGTTTGGTGTAAATTTGTATGATGAAGGTATTATCGTTACGGGCGGTATGCGAGTACTTCATGGCGAAATGCCCCATCGTGATTTTGCTTCACTTTATCCTTATGCCTCCTATTATATAAGCGCAGCCATACAATTCACCTTTGGTAATGGTCTATTGCCTTTTCGCCTGTGCGCAGCGGTAATTTTCGCCGGGTTATGCACAGTATCTTATCTTTTTAGCATAAGAATGGGACTTTCTACATTCTATGGAACACTATCTTCTTTGACAATCTGCATCATATGCGGTCTGGCACCTGTGTCGCTTCGTGCAGTATTTATTGCTCTTTTTTGCACATTGTTGTCATTGTACTTACTTACAGGAAACCAAAGGCATAAAACACTGATTTCATTACTGTTACTCTTTTTTGCTTCGACCATCAGATGGGATATTGCTCTTTACGGCAGTTTAGCTTGGTCGGTATATAATGCCACAGACTATGGATTTCAATGGCGGAAATTGCTTTTGTATATTTTCACCATCTGTTTTACTGTTTTGCTTTTTCCTTTATTCACATTGTGGGCATTCGGTGGGGAAACTGCTCTCATCCAAGCTGTTGAACAAACCATTATATTTCCGGTAGTTGAGTTTCCTTCTGTTCGCGGCTTATCGTTACCTTTATTTTTCCCTCGATGGGATGGTGAAAGCAGAGCCGATGTACTGCTTGCTTCTTTTGCTTTATGGGGTATGATTATCTTTATGATTGTCACTCTCATGCAATTGTTCACAAAGAAAATAAGACTCGATTTACCGAATAATCGGCTCATGCTGATATTGGTAGTTTTTATGATTGGATTAATGAATCAAGCACGAGTACGCAGCGATTTTGAGCATTGTATTCCGGCATTATTTCCTTTTATTATTCTTTTGTTTTACAGTATATCCCAACAACATATCAGGAAGAAATATATCGTCATCATGACAGTATTTCTCATCGGCTTACCATCAGCACTCAAGGGTAAACAATGGGTACAAATGTTTTCATATTCAGCATTTACATCACAATGGGGGCATGGAATTTATGGGGAACATTCTTCAAGCTATGACTCTGTCGTCTATTATGTTCAAAGTATGACACGCCCTGATGACCGTATCCTCATCTGTCCCGATCAAGGTCAAACCGACCAAAGCGGCGATGTGTTTTTATATTATGCAACACAAAGAATCCCTGTGTCCTATTTCCATGAATTCCATCCCGGTATTACAAATAAGAACGATGTACAAAGGCAAATCATGAATGATTGCATACGCAATAATTGTCGTTTGATACTTCGCCAACATCTCACTACACACTCATCACCAAGAAAAAGAGAATCTCCCGCCTCTGACATACTTGACACCTTCATTAACAACAATTATTACACAGTGCGTACCATATACGGCTATAATGTTATGATACCCATATCACGGTAATACATTGTTTTTTCGCTCACTATGCCATCTCTTCAGACGATTGTGACAAAGTCCTGTCCAAACGGCGTTATAGTTCTGCCTGCTTTTTTTTCTTTTGGCAATTATTTCTGCAATTGTGTCAGTCATATTTACACGGTTAAGCATTGGCATATTTCTTCAGAGAATGGTTTTCAAAAGCGTACAAAAGTGCTTTAGGATCGAAAACAAAATCACTCTTGTTTCATTTATCACACAAAAGGAGTAGTGCTATGACACTCGTAAAATTTGAGCCGTTTCGTGGCTTTGAAAACATCACCCGCCGTATGAACGATATATTCGGCGATTTAGAAAAAGGCGTTCGTTTTGAAATTGGTGATTTTGCACCTCGCGTGGACATTTCCGAAGATGATAAGAATGTCTATGTGCATGCAGAATTACCCGGTGTCACAAAAGAAAATGTAAAAATCACAGTATCCGAAGATCGCGTACTCACAATCAAAGGCGAGAAAAAAAGGGAAGAAACAACCGACCAACGCAATTATGTCAGAGTTGAGCGTAATTATGGCAGTTTTACTCGCTCTTTCCTTTTACCGGACAATGTAGATTATGATGCAATCAATGCAAAATTCGATAGTGGAGTATTGGATTTAGCATTACCGAAAATTCAGCCGCAAAAACCAAAAGAACGCGAAGTAGCCATTAATTAATGACATCAGATTCATCACCACATAATGGCTATACCAGTAAAAGCAGGGGGTTAATAAAAAGCCCCTTGCTTTTTGTTAGCACATGACAAAGCCGTCATATTCAAATAAATAAGCCCTATTATCGTTACACGGCACTCTTTACGGTTAATGCAGGGAACCACATACTGTGTGATTTCGCGCAATGTTCGTAAAACAATGATTATAACATTTATTTTTTAAAAGTTCAGGAGAAAGTATCATGGGTAAAATTATCGGAATAGACTTAGGAACCACGAATTCGTGCGTTGCTGTAATGGAGGGCGGTCAGCCCGTCGTTATTGCCAATGCCGAAGGCGCGCGCACCACACCTTCTATTGTCGGCTTTGCCAAAAATGGTGAAAGACTTGTTGGTCAAAGTGCTAAAAGGCAATCTGTGACCAACCCTAAAAACACTGTGTATTCTATTAAACGCTTTATGGGTCGCAGACCGAATGAAGTCAATGATGAAGCGAAGATGGTACCCTATCAAACAGGTGCTTCATCAGACGGCAACGCTGTGCGTGTTACCATTGATGACCGCCAATATTCACCGCAAGAAATCTCTGCAATGATTTTGCAAAAAATGAAACAAACGGCAGAGGATTATCTTGGACAAAAAGTCACCGAAGCAGTGATTACTGTACCCGCATATTTTAATGATGCTCAAAGACAAGCTACAAAGGATGCAGGCGAAATTGCAGGACTTACTGTGCGCCGTATCATCAATGAACCAACAGCAGCAGCTCTTGCTTATGGTCTTGATAAAAAAACAAAAAATATGACCATTGCTGTCTATGATTTAGGCGGCGGTACTTTCGATGTTTCTATTCTTGAATTAGGCGATGGCGTTTTTGAAGTAAAATCAACCAATGGCGATACCCATCTCGGCGGTGATAATTTTGACCAAAGAATGATTGATTTTCTTGCCGATGAATTTCAAAAACAAGAAAATATTGATCTTCGCAAAGACCCGATGGCTCTTCAACGTTTGCGTGAAGCAGGAGAAAAAGCCAAAATCGAGCTTTCTCAAATGCTTCAAACTGATGTAAATCTTCCGTTTATTACAGCAACACAAGATGGTCCGAAACACTTAAATCTTACCATTTCACGTGCTAAATTTGAATCACTCTGTGCGGACTTATTCGATCGCACACTTAAACCATGCGAACTTGCTTTGCGTGATGCCAAATTAACGCCAAGTCAAATTGACGAAGTTATTTTAGTAGGTGGTTCAACTCGTATCCCTAAAGTACAAGAAATCGTGAAAAACTTTTTCGGTAAAGAGCCCTCAAAAGGCGTAAATCCCGATGAAGTTGTAGCAGTAGGTGCAGCTATTCAAGGCGGTGTATTGGCAGGTGATGTGACCGATGTGCTCTTACTTGATGTTACCCCGCTTACTCTTGGCATTGAAACACTCGGCGGCGTTATGACTCCGATGATTCCGGCAAATACCACTATTCCGACCAAGAAATCAGAGGTATTTTCCACAGCAACAGATAGCCAGACATCAGTGGAAATTCATATTTTACAAGGTGAAAGACCTATGGCGCGCGATAATCGTTCACTCGGTCGTTTCCATCTTGACGGCATTCCACCGGCTCCACGCGGTATTCCTCAAGTTGAAGTAACCTTCGATATTGATGCAAACGGTATTCTTAATGTTTCTGCAAAAGATAAAGCAAGCAATAAAGAACAAAATATCCGCATCACATCGTCATCAGGTCTTGCACAAGATGAAATCGAAAAAATGAAACGTGAAGCTCAAGAACATTCAGCCGAAGATAAAAAACGCAAAGAAGAAATAGAAGTGCGTAATCAAGCTGATAATCTTGTGTACTCGACCGATAAACAGCTTAAAGATCTCGGTGATAAAATACCCGCAGAAGGTAAAGCAAAAATTGAAGATGCAAAAGAAAAACTTGCCGATGCTATTAAAAATAATGGCGATGTGCGTAGCGCAATGGATACACTCAATCAAATTTGGAGTGAGGTGTCCACACAAATGTATCAAAATGCCGGACCTGCTCAAGAACAACCTCAAGCCGATGCACAAGCAGGACAACAACAAAGCAATGTCGAAGAAGCAGATTATACAATCGTGGATGATAAAAACTAATTGTTTTTTATCACATATTCCTATAAAAGCCGAAGGAACTATTTTCTTCGGCTTTTTTTATGTACAATCAATTTTCTACGTAAATTGTGCTTTCATAATACATAGTTACTATATATCCCCATCTCATGAAAATACTTTTTCTTACTTCCACAAACTGCGATAATCTCGAGGACGGATTGCTGCATGGTTTTCGCAGCATATTTGGTGCTGATTGTATAGATTTTCCTAAAAAAGAAATGATGTATGAAAATTTTTCGGCAGTTTCTCCGGACCAATGCTATGGAAGACTCTTTACATTATGGCGCACTTTACCGGATATACCTGTGAATAGAACGGATATTGAACAACGAGTAAAAAAAGGTGATTTTGATCTTATTATTATGGGTTCGATTCACCGTGTGCAACCTTGGTACAAGACTTTGCTCCCATATCTGACAAAACGCAATACCATTATCATTGATGGTGAGGACAGAAATGCTTTGGTACGTCATGCAGCATTACGTTTTCTGTATTTCAAAAGAGAATTAACTCCAAAAACCGGTTCATATTTTTTTGGTAGAATTATCCCAGCTGTGCTGTATTCGAGAATACGTTTATATCCTTCTCATGTACAGCCGATTAGTTTTTGCTTCCCCAAAGAAAAAATTACTGCGGACATAACACCAAATCACAAAACATCCTTATTTCAAAGCCATATTGTGGATCAAGAAATTAAGGATTCTCCTATGTTCCGACAAAATACCCACATATCCGACAAATACATCTTCGACATGGAACAAGAGTATTATCGTGACTTACAACAAGCACGTTTTGGGATTACCACAAAACGAGGAGGATGGGATTGTTTACGCCATTATGAAATTGCAGCTAATGGTGCCGTGCAATGTTTTCGAGACTATTCACAAAAACCTATTTCTTGTGCACCGGATGGATTGCAACATGGTGTGAATATGATTGAGTACCATAATGCCCAAGACCTTGCCGAAAAAATTAACTCTTTATCTGATGCTGACTACGAATCTTTACTGCATCACTCTTATACGTGGATTCATAATCAAACAACAGAAAAACGAGCAAGAGAAATACTCGATATACGCCATAAATCATTAGCCATCTAACCCTTCTTCGCATACGATAATTCTGTCTGATGCTTTCGGCTGCGTATATTGCAAATAAAAAATTACAAGATTTCATAATCCCTTAAGGATGATACTATGTATTCTCGTGTCATGTCCGCATCTGTTTTTGGTATTAGTGCTTTCTCTGTTGAGGTAGAAGCACATCTTGAAAATCAGATTCCATCCATAAGTGTTGTCGGCTTGCCCGATTCGGCAGTTCGTGAGTCGCGCGAACGAGTTGTGGCTGCTATAAAAAATTCCAATTACCCTTTTCCGCTCAAAAAAATAACCATCAATTTAGCACCTGCGGATATTCGTAAAGAGGGTAGTGCCTTCGATTTACCTATTGCCATCGGTATATTGAAAGCTGTCGGAATGATTGAAGATCCTTTAGAAAACACCTTATTATTGGGCGAGCTTGCACTTGACGGAACTTTACGTCCCGTACATGGTATTTTATCCATTGCCATCGAAGCGGTAAAGCAAGGATTTACACGCATATTATTACCTGCGGACAATGCTGATGAAGCAGCACTCTCACCTGATTTGGAAGTGATACCGTTGACATCATTAGGTGAGGCAGTGCGTTTTCTCAATAAAGAACAAACCATTATCCCACGCTCTGTTGATGTGAATGCTTTATTTAGTTCTCATGATTATTCTGCATTTGATTTGGCTGATGTCAAAGGTCAAGAAAATGTGAAAAGGGCAATGGAAGTGGCTGCTGCCGGTGGTCACAATATTATTATGATTGGTCCTCCCGGAAGCGGTAAAACCATGTTAGCCAAACGCATCCCATCCATTTTACCACCATTGACACTTGATGAAGCATTAGAAACAACAAAAATTCACTCCGTGACGGGATTATTACCTTCGGGAACGGCATTGGTGACTGTGCGTCCTTTTCGTGCGCCGCATCACACAATTTCCGATGCTGCATTGGTTGGCGGCGGCATGGGCATTGTGCGAGCAGGGGAAATTTCTATGGCTCATCATGGCGTATTATTTATGGATGAATTGCCGGAATTTGCCCGCAATGTACTCGAAGTATTGCGTCAGCCCTTGGAAGACAAACGAATCTCTATTTCACGGACAAAAATGACCGTAGAATTTCCTGCAAACTTTATGCTGGTATGTTCAATGAACCCATGTCCTTGCGGTCATTTTGGCAATCCTCAGCAACAATGTTCATGTACGCCACAGCAAATCCAACGTTATATGGCTAAAATATCGGGTCCATTGCTCGATCGTATAGACATTCACTGTGAAGTACCGGCTGTGAAATATCAAGAACTTGCTGACTCACGCTCGGGGGAATCATCCGCATCTGTGAGGGAAAGGGTCGTAAAAGCACGTCGTAAACAAGAACAACGATTTGCCGAAAGAGCAGGAGTATTTAAAAATGCGGATATGAGTTCTCGCGATATTCGTACATTTTGCACACTTACACCCGCCGGATCGGAATTAGTAAAAATGGCAATGACAAAACTCGGATTTTCTGCAAGAGCTTTCGATAGAATATTAAAAGTCGCTCGCACCATTGCCGACCTTGCCGACAGCGATATTATTGAGCCGCATCATATTAGCGAAGCAATACAATATCGTAATTTGGACAGACAATACTGGAACGCATAATTTATTTACCGCAAGAACTATTTCTCATAGAATAATGACCTTAGAATTACACGACTCTATTTTACAATCCATAGGCGCACTTGCCGACCGTCATGCCATTCGTTTGTATGTCGTAGGCGGATATGTACGTGATTATTTTATCGGTGATGCCGTTAAAGATATAGACTTTACCGTTGTGGGTGATGCCTTGCAATTTGCCGAAATTGTTGCTGCACATTTTCATTCAAAAGCTGTTATATATGAGCGTTTTCGCACTGCACTTGTTCCTGTGGGAGAATATAAATTAGAATTTGTGGGCACACGAAAAGAAGAATATCAGGCACAAAGCAGAAAACCTATTGTTACAGAAGGCACTTTACTTGATGATTTACGTCGTCGGGATTTCACTATTAATGCTCTTGCCATAGGATTAAACAGCGATAATTATGGCGAATTTATTGATGTATTCGGTGGTATTGCCGATTTACAAGCACAAATACTTCGCACTCCCCTTGACCCACATATCACATTCAGCGATGACCCTTTACGGATGTTAAGAGCTGCTCGTTTTGCAGCACGCTTACAATTTACATTACCTTCCGACATATTGCTTGCCATGAAAGAAATGGCTTCACGTATTACCATTATTTCACAAGAACGTATTAGCGATGAATTTTTAAAAACATTAGCAGCAAAAAAACCAAGCATCGGACTAAAAATATTATTCGAAGCCGGACTTATGGAATATATTTTCCCGGAGGTCTATCGGCTTGGCGGCGTAGATTTAATACAGATTGGCGAACAAGAATATGCGCACAAAGATGTGTTTTTACATACTCTCCAAGTACTTGACAATGTAGCATTAGTGTCGGATAATATCTGGCTTCGATTTGCAACTCTGATGCATGATATTGCTAAACCCAAAACAAAGAAATTTATAAAAGGGACGGGATGGTCATTTCATGGGCATGAAGAAATTGGTGCACGTTGGCAAAAAAATATTTTTCGACGCATGAAATTACCAATGGAATATTTACCGTATGTCGAAACAATCGTGCGACTGCATCAAAGACCTATGGTTTTAGTGGATGATGGTGTCACAGACAGTGCTGTACGACGATTAGCAGTTAATGCCGGCGATGCTCTTGAGGATTTATTTACTTTATGTAAAGCCGATATAACGACAAAAAATCCCAAAAAAGCAGAAAAATATCTCCGCAACTATGACAAGGTTTTTCAAAAAATTGTTGATGTGCGCGAGCGAGATAATTTACGTGCATTCCAATCTCCTGTACGTGGAGAAGAAATTATGGCTACATGTAACTTAAAACCTTGCCGAGCAGTAGGATATATAAAAACAGCAATTGAAGAAGCAATATTAGATGGTATAATCCCTAATGAATACGAAGCTGCTCAACACTATCTTTTTATTCATAAAGATATATGGCTTGAACAAGCAAAAGAACTTCATTATATTCCCGATTCACAGTAAACGCATATAATAGTCTATGACACATTCAGACTCACTGTTTCAATTAATTCATTCACTTACCATAGCAGAAAAAGGATATTTCAAAAAATATTCTGCAAAACATGTGCTTGGTGAAAAAAATGATTATATGATACTCTTTGAAGCACTTGATTCTTTAGTTGAATATAATGAGCAAGATTTACAAGACAAAGTCAAAGAATATGGATTTGCACATAGATTATCGGCTGTAAAACATTATTTAAACAAAGTGATTCTGGAAAGCATGCGTGCATTTTACAGTGAAACAACTGTGGAACGCACCTTACTTGAAATGCTTGCGGATATCAGTTTTTTGTGGCGTAGGAATTTACGATCTCAAGCAGGAAAAACAGCAAAAAAAGCATTGAAACTATCATTGGAGTATGAAGAATTTGAATTATCTCTCAAAATTATTACATGGATAGAAACTATTTTTCATCAGATAGATAATAATATCGTTTATGTGCCGGATGATGTAGTAACTTTACGTGACACAGTGACAAAAAAATTACTTACACTCAAAGAATTAAATGCAATTTCGGAAAAGTTAAATTTCTACATGTCACGAACAGGTATAAAAACCGATGATTTTCCACAAGAGATTACAGAATTAATAAGTCATCCGCTTTTGCAATCCAATGACCATGAACTTTCATTGTATGCTGCATTAAAACTGAATAACATTTATATGGTGTATCATTCATATTTTGATATTACGCCCGGCTTGGGGATTGTTTATGCAAAACGCTCTTATGATATTTGGAGGAATAATCTTCATTTGGCAAAAGAAAAACCCAAATATTATATTATGTCCGTTCAACAATATATACAGCGCTGCATTTTTGTACGACAATTTGACACCATCGCGCCGATTATGGAAGAATTACGTTCATTTATTCATTCTCTGCATGGACCGCAATATGAATCGGCACGAAGCGAAGGCTATTTTGCCCTTGCAAATCTTGAATGTCTTACTGCAATGAATGCCGGAAAATTTACAGAAGGAATACAGCAAAGTGTGCGTTGGGAATCATCGCTCAGACCCTATGAAGAATTACTCGGACCTGAATTATTACGACCTTTTTTCTTTAATGCAGCAATAATAGCGTTTGTCGAGGACGATAAAAAAAGAGCCATCCACCTTCTGCAACGTTCACTTACCTATCCCCTTAATATTAGGCAAGATATTGTTTCTGCTGCTCGTCTTGCGGAAACGCTCATCCATTTTGATATGGGTAATGTACGCTGGATTGAATACTCCACACGCACACTGTACCGTTATATCGGTGCACGGCAGCGACTTGGAAAAATAGAAAAATCAGTGGTCAAATTTTTACGAAAACTTACCGAAATTCGCAACCGCAAAGAGTTTATTACCATTTGTAAACGAATATACACAGACATCACAGCAAACCCTACACTCTATAGTTCTTCTTTTGTTTCATTAATTGCCTTTGATTCATGGCTTCTGTCTAAAATCGAAAACACTACATTTGCTTCACAATTGCTCCATAAATTACAATCAGATGAATTACTAAACACTCACTTGGATGCACCCGATACCGAAAAATAAGAATATTTTGGTTTTATTGGATCATATATTCCTCCGAATTTTGTACTGTATTAATATTTTTTTATGATTTGGAGGATTACAGAATGTATCCATTAGTAGTACTAGCACTTATCTCGCTTGTATGTGTCTCATTTACTTCATGCAGTCATGACCATGCAAAGGCAGGAGAGAACAAAAGTAAAATAAATGTAGAACGCGAAGCTCGTATTGAGCGCGGACGTTATCTTATCACAATTACCGGTTGTAATGATTGTCACACCGCAGGGTATATGCAGCAAGGTCTCGCTATTCCGGAATCCGAATGGCTTACCGGTATGGGGCTTGGATTTAAAGGACCTTGGGGAACATCCTATCCCAAAAACTTACGTAAATCTATAGCGCGTATGACGGAAAAAGAATGGATCGAATATGCTCGTTCTGCAAATGGCGCGCCGCCGATGCCATGGGTTGTCTTGCAAAAAATGAAAGACTCAGATCTGCGTGATATTTATGCTTTTGTTTCTTCTTTAGGGGCAAAAGGTGATGATGTTCCGGCTATGCTCCCACCCGGACAAATACCGCAGACACCATATATTGTCTTCGAGCCGGTTTTTCCTTCAAGCAAATAATACAGAACATCTTTCCTCAAAAAAAGCCATTACCCATCGTGATAATGGCTTTTTTTCTTTGTATCAATATCATTATGATTCATACAACATAGTCTCTACTTTATTTCACCATTCAAGAACAAAAATTCTCTTCACTTTCTTTATAGATATATAAGAATTTACTAATTATTCACTACAGTCTTTGTCTCTGTTATCATTTTTTTACACTGCAACTCAAAATTTTTCAATACTTTAACACCACAGTTACGCATCCCTAACACTACGAAAATTTGCTTTTAGCTACTTTATACTCCATTCGGAACCTTACAACACTTTTATCAGTGATAAATGTGTCAGACACTAGGATAACTTTTCGTATATTGCGCTTTGATTACTGTGTGGTGTTCTCATGCAATTCTTTCTTCGTATCCTATCTATTAACAATACATTACAGGTTTCTATGAAAAACTTGCTACTTTCAGTATGCATAATCGTCCTATGCCTTCCGGTATTTTTCATACGATTACACGCTCAAATACCCAAGCTCATTTCCTATCAAGGAATCTTAACAGATCGCAGTGGTGACCCTGTAGCAGATGGAGTTTATATTGTCACTTTGCGTTTGTACGATGTTTCGACATCTGGAACACCACTGTACGAAGAGCAGTTAAATGTGCAGGCAATAGGAGGCACATTTAATGCAATTTTAGGACGCACAACACCTCTGACTCTCAATTTCGATAAACAATACTATCTCGGAATTACTTTACAAGGTCAGCAAGAATTTGCGCCAAGAACCATCCTTGTGACTGTTCCCTATGCATTTAATGCCGAAAATGCTTCTGTTGCCAATAGTTTATCGCCCACTGCTACAGGTGCTGTTTTAAGCATCAATTCTCTTCAAGGGAATCTACAACTCAATGGAGCGGGTAATGTGAATGTCACCCAAAGTGGTAATATCATTACAATCGGTTCTACGCCGACAGGCATACAAAGTTTAGCATCAACAGATAATGCTATACTTGTGACAAACGGCTCAGGTCCGAATGCAACGGTAACACTTGCTCCAGTTCCTCTTGATAAAATCGCTCCATCAGCCGCAACTGCCGGCGATATCATCCGATTTAATGGTACCAACTGGGTTACTTCCAAAGAAACGACATATTCCGCAGGCAATGGCATTAGTATTCAAGGACAAAGTATTGCACTTGCTTCACAGAATGCTTCTAATGGACAAGTACTCAAATGGAACGGTACGGCATGGATTCCTGCCAATGATGACAATACTACTTATACGGCAGGTGACGGATTACTGCTCACGGGAACTCAACTTTCTGTTCTACCTACAGGAGGTGATCTTAGCGGATTACATACCAATGCTACTGTAACAGGAATTCAAGGGCGTAAAATTGCTCAGACTCCACCAACTAATGGACAAGCATTGCTTTACGATCAAGCAAGCAATACATGGATACCTCGATTAGTTGATTCCAACCCTAATGATGATATAACAACAGGTACTTCAGCAGGTGGTGATTTAACAGGAACTTACCCTAATCCAACGATTATCAATGGGGCAATCACGAGCGATAAGATTGCAGATAATGCTGTGACAAGCAGTAAAATTGCTAATCAACAAGTTACTTTAGAAAAAATTAGCTCTAATGGTGCGATAACAGGGCAAACTCTCATATTTAATGGGGCTACTCTTGCTTGGGGTAATCCGGTTATTGGCGGTACAGCAGGTGGCGATTTAACAGGAACTTATCCTAATCCGACAGTTGCCAATAATGCTATCACAACAAACAAAATCCTTGATGCTAATGTCACTACACCGAAATTGGCTGATGCTGCCATTACACCAATAAAACTATCTTCAACAGGTGCTACAACAGGACAAGCGCTCACATTCAATGGAACAAATATTGTATGGGGAGCGCCCGCTATCAGTGGCACAGCAGGTGGCGATTTAACAGGAACTTATCCCAATCCAACGGTTGCTAATAATGCTATCACAACAAACAAAATCCTTGATGCTAATGTCACTACACCGAAATTGGCTGATGCTGCCGTTACACCAATAAAACTATCTTCAACAGGTGCTACAACAGGACAAGCACTCACGTTCGATGGA
>WBZM01001233.1_pt1 | contig 26704 bp, 30 predicted proteins | sample 5204271 | NCBI WGS metagenome assembly WBZM01 (sample SAMN12344346, study PRJNA552823) | activated sludge metagenome | biome: Activated sludge suspended growth; feature: Nitrification reactor; material: Wastewater; isolation source: activated sludge from nitrification reactor of wastewater... | reverse complement strand
TGCGCATCTTCTGGATCAGCTTGAAGAAATAGTAGGGGCCGTCGATCTTGTCCATTTCGCCGGTGCGCGAATCGCCGACGACGAGCGCCGGCCGGTAGATGCGCCAGGGAATCGAACATTCGCGGCGGACGATGCCTTCCGAGTCGTGCTTGGTGCGGAAATATGGGTGCTCCAGCCCTTCGGCCTCCTCGAACATGTCCTCGCGGAACAGGCCTTCGAAGAGGCCGGCCGAGGCGATCGAGCTGAACAGGTGGAAATGCCTGGCGCCGATCGCTTCGGCGAACTGCACCGTATTGCGCGTGCCATCGACATTGACCCTGAGCTGGATCTCGGCGTCGGCCGCCAGATCGTAGATCGCCGCCAGGTGGAAGAAGTGCGTGGTCTTTTTGCCCAATTTCCTGCGGTCGACCGCAGCAACCCCCAGGAGCGGCTGGGTCAGGTCGCCGACCACCGGGATCGCCCGCGTGGCATCGCAACCCCAGAATTCGTAGAGTCCGGCAAGCGAATCCCTCTCCGACTCGCGGACGAGGAAGAAGACCGTGCTGCCTTCGCGTTCCAGCAGTTTCCTGACCAGACGCTTGCCGATGAAACCCGATGCTCCAGTAATGAAATACTGCACGTCTCTCTCCTCGAATTTATAAGAATCAACGACATTCTAGAGTAGCCCACCTAGGATATTAGTGTGCCTCTTCTAATTGAATATCCTACACTGGCTTCAAGGGCAGAGAACAAAGCTGCCGGACGATTCAACACTTTCGAGGAGTCAATCATGGTCAAGAAATTCAAAGCCCTCTCTGAAAATCAACTGGCGCAAACCGTCAGGGAATCCGCCCATCAAATCTGGCTGGCCGGACTAGGTGCCTACTCGAAGGCCCAGGAGGAAGGCAACAAGGTGTTCGACGCGCTGGTCAAGGAAGGTGAAACCATCCAGAAGAAGACCCGCAAGGCGGCTGACGAGAAGATGGCCGTCGTCGCCGGCAAGGCTGCCGGCACGTGGGATCGTCTGGAACAGGTCTTCGAGGATCGCGTCGCCCGCGCCCTGTCGAGTCTCGGCGTGCCGACCAAGAAGGACATCGACAAGCTGTCCAAGCGCGTCGCCGAACTGACCGCCGTGGTCCAGCAACTGACCGAGGCGCAGGAAGGCACAGCGAAGAAGGTCGCCACCAAGGCAGCGGCAGTTCCGGCAACCGTCAAAGCAGTTGCCGCCAAGGCAGCGCCGGCCAAGAAGCCGGCCGCGGCCAAAAGCGTTGCCGTCAAGAAGGCCGCAGAGCCTGCTGATGCCGCTGCTGGTGCAGCAGCTGCTGCCTAAGCAGGCGGCCCGGGTATAGCAGGTACCCGAAAAGGCAGGACAGCACTTCGGGATGCCCGGCAACGACCGGGCATCTTTCTTATCAAGGGGGAAGACAACTTGTCCACCATTGGCATTGCGCTGGCCGGCGGCGGCCCGCTCGGCGGCATCTACGAGATCGGCGCCAGCGTGGCGCTCGCCGAGGCGATCGTCGGCCTGGATTTCAACCACGCGGACATCTTCGTCGGCGTCAGTTCGGGAAGTCTGGTGGCCGCCGCATTTGCCAATGGCATCACTCCGGAGAAGCTGGCCCGCATCCTGATCGACAACGACGCCGAAGAGTTCTTCGACCCGGAAATGCTGTTGCGTCCGGCCTTCGGCGAATACCTCAGCCGCGTGCTGTCGGTGCCCCACCTGCTGTGGTCGGCGACGCAGAACTATCTCGCCGACCCCCTGCATCACGGCCTGTTCGAGTCGTTCCAGCGCCTGTCGCGCGCCATCCCGACCGGCCTCTTCGACAACAGCGGCATCGACCGCGTCATGAAGAACCTGTTTTCCCGCCGTGGCCGCACCAACGATTTCCGCAAACTCAAGCACAAGCTGTTTCTCGTGGCGACCGATCTCGATTCCGGCGAGACCGTCGCCTTCGGTTCGCCCGGTCACGACGGCATCCCGATCTCGACCGCCGTCCAGGCGAGCACCGCCCTGCCCGGCCTCTTCCCGCCGGTGCGCATCGACGGCCATTACTTCGTCGACGGCGCCCTGATCAAGACCCTGCACGCCTCGGTAGCGCTGAAGGAAGGCGCCGAACTGGTGCTCTGCATCAACCCGCTCGTTCCTTTCGACGCCGAGCTCGCCGCCCGGCGGAATGCGCAGGAACGCCAGACGCTCAACGATGGCGGCCTGCCCGTCGTGCTGTCTCAGACCTTCCGCGCCATCATCCATTCGCGCATGCGCGTCGGCATGGATCGCTACAAGCACCAGTACGAAAATGCCGACGTCGTCCTGTTCGAGCCGACCCGCGACGACGCCGAGATGTTCTTCACCAACGTCTTCAGCTACCGCGACCGCCGGCGTCTGTGCGAGCACGCCTACCAGCGCACGCGCATCGATCTCTACCGGCGCCGCCACGAACTGCGGCCCATCCTCGAACGCCACGGCCTGGATCTCGATCTGGCCGTGCTCAAGGACCATCGGCGCTCGCTGATCTCGCCGAGCCGGCACCGTGCCCGGGTCAGCCTGGAAAAGACGACGCGCGCCCTCGACACCTCCCTGGACGAATTGCAGCACTGGCTTGAATCGCGACAGCCGGCGTGATGTATCCTGCTGTCTGGAGACAACACAAAAAGAATCCGGACATGGAACGCAAACCCAAACGCCGCACCCGCGAGCGCATTCTCGAAACCGCCCTCAAGCTGTTCAACGACTTCGGCGAGCCGAACGTGACGACCACGGTCATCGCCGATGAAATGGAAATCAGCCCGGGCAACCTCTACTACCATTTCCACAGCAAGGACGAGATCGTCAACGCGCTGTTCGGCGACTACGAGAAGGAAATCGAACCGCTGCTCACCGCACCCGGCAGCCGGCCACAGGGGACCGAGGACATCTGGCTGTTCCTGCACCTGCTGTTCGAGACGATCTGGAAGTACCGTTTCTTCTACCGCGACATCAACGACCTGCTGACGCGCAACCGCCTCGTCGAAACCCACTTCCAGCGCATCCTCGAACACAAGGAACATACCGCGGTCGCCGTCTGCGAGGGATTGGCCGCTTCCGGCACGTTGACCGCAACAGCCGGCGAGATCCGCGCGCTGGCCACCAACATGAGCGTCGTCGCGACCTTCTGGCTGTCGTTCGAACATGCCCGCCGCCCGCGTGGCGAGCCGGACATCGGACGCGGCGTCTACCAGGTCATGTCGCTCGCCGCCCCCTACCTGCAGGGCCAGGCGCGGCACCTGCTGGAGCGGCTTTCCGAGGCCTATGTCGACAAAAACTAGAGGAGAGAAAAGGTGAGCAAGAAGACCTGGAAGAAATTTCCGCACCCGGACAAGCATTTCGGCTACGCCGGCGCCGCCCTCAAGAAGCACTGGGAGCGTCTGCATCGCGGCGACTGCGAACCTTTCCCGGCCGACGAGGCGGCGCAGGAGGCATGGCGCGCCTACCATGCCGGCGATTTCGCCAAGGCCGTCGAACTCGGGCTTGCCGCCGGCCCCTCGGGCATCAACGCCGCCAACAAGGCGGCGATGATCTACGCCAACTATCTCGAGGACGACGACGGCGCGAAGCTCAGGATTTTCGAGGAAATCGCCGAGCGCTGCGTCGCGCTACAGGAGGCGGAACCGAAAAACGCCAATGCCTGGTACATCCACGCCTACGCGCTGGGCCGCTACAGCCAGGGAATCTCCGTGGCCAAGGCGCTCGCCCAGGGGCTCGGCGGCAAGATCAAGGACAGCCTGGACCAGGCGCTGAAGCAGCAGCCTAAGCATGCCGACGCCCACATCGCGCTCGGCACCTGGCACGCAGAAATCATCGACAAGGTCGGCAGCCTGGTCGGCGGCCTCACCTATGGCGCCAAGAAGGAAGCCAGCGACAAGCATTTCCGCGCCGCGCTCGAACTGAACCCCGACTCGGCCATCGCCCGCACCGAATACGCCAACGGGCTGGTCATGCTTTTCGGCCGCTCGCGCATCAAGGATGCCGAAAAGCTCTACGAGGAGGCGGTCGCCTGTACCCCGGCCGACGCCATGGAAAAGCTCGACATCGAGGCCGCCAGGGCGGAAATGGAGTGAGCGCCGGCCCGGAAACGGGCCGATCGCCGCGTCGCCCCGGAGGTCATCCGGGGTTCACGCCCCCGCCTGCGCCAGCCCGGCTTCGACGGCATCGGGATCGCCCAGCCGGTCCCACGGCTCCATGAGCACCAGCATCAGCAACTTGTCGAATTCGCAGGCGAAGCGCCCGACGATGCGTTCCGGGTCGGGCACCAGGTTCTTGTCGGTGATCAGCCCGAACTGCACCTTGCCGTCGTAGGAAAGAATCGACACGCCCATGCCGATGTCGCCGGACTGCGGGACCCAGAACAGCGGCTGGCGCAGTCGGGCACCGGCCAGATAAAGCGCCGATTGCGGCCCCGGCACGTTGGTCATCACCGCAGTGGCCTTGCTGGCCAGCAGGTCGAGCACCTGCTGCTGGGCGAACTTGGGCGCCATGCCGACGGCGCCGAGAATCGAGAGCGTCAGGGCCGCCTGATACGACCCCTTGAGCTTCTCCATGCGCTCGCGCGTGGCGTACAGGCGAGCCAGCGGGTTCTCGAGGCCGACCGGCAATTCGAGCGCGACCAGGCCGAAGCGGTTGCCCAGGCTGCCGGCATCCTCGGGACGCCGCAGGTTGACCGGCACCAGCGCGCGGATTTCCACGCCATCGACCGCATCCCCACGCTCGACCAGATAAGCGCGCAGGGCGCCGGCGGCGGCCGAGAGCAGCATGTCGTTCACCGAGCAGCCGAGCACCTTGCCGACCGCCTTGACCTCGGGCAGCGACATCGGCTCCGACCAGGCGACCCGCTTGGCGATTCCCGGCTTGCCCTTGAAACAGGTCCTGCTGTCGTCCGGCATGGTCGCCAGCTTGGCGATCTCGCCGGCGATGCCGGTGCCTATCCGGGCATAGTCGAGGACCTTGGCGGGATTGGTCAGCAGATCGACGTAGCGCGCCCAGAGGCTGGTCGACACGCGAACCGAGGTCAGCATGGCGTCGGTCATCGGACGCCAGATCGCATCCCAGAACAGATCGTCCTCCCCATCCTCCTCTTCCGGCTCCGCCAGGCGCGCCGGCGCGTGCCTTGCCGAAGCGCCGGGCGAGGTATCCGTCATCGACAGGATGACACCAACCAGCGCGATACCGTCGGCAATGCTGTGGTGGATGCGCATGACGAGCGCCTGGCCACCAAGCGCCGTGTCGACCAGGTGCATTTCCCACAACGGACGGTTGTGGTTGAGCGGCGTCGATGCGAGGTCGGCGACGAATTGCTCGAGTTCGGCCTTGCCCGCCGCGCCAGGCAGCATTTCGCGATGCAGGTGATGATCCAGGTTGAAGTCCGGGTCGTCCTGCCAGACATAACCGCTGCCGTCGGCGACGGCCAGTTGGCGGAAGCGGCGATAACCGAGCATTCGACGCTCGATGCTGTTGCGCAGGCGCTCGAAATCGAGATGCCCTTCGAACAGCAGGACGCCGACGATCTGCATCAGGTTGGAGGGACGATCCATGCGCAGCCATGCGGTATCGACATTCGAAATGCGCTCGCGAGACGGCATTGCAGACTCCATAATCGACGGAGTACCTATAATACCGGCAATTCAAAGCCCATTCGAGGAGATACCGATGAGCGACCTGCAAGCCGCTTTCGACGCCGCCGTCGCCGCTTCAAAGACCCTGAGCGAGCGCCCAGACAACCAGACGCTGTTGCGTATCTATTCGCTGTTCAAGCAGGCAACCGAAGGCGATGTCGCCGGCCGGCGCCCCGGCTTCACCGACCTCGTCGGCCGCGCCAAATATGATGCCTGGGCCGGGCTGCAAGGCACATCGGCCGAGGCTGCCATGCAGGCTTATGTCGACCTGATCGGCGCGCTGAGGGGTTAGCGCTGGCTAGGCGAAGCGCGCATCGAAATAGTCGTGGATCTCCCGTTCCAGGCTGGCCCGGAACGGAATGAGCAGGAAGCCGAGGCGCACCTGCACCGTCACGGCCCCCTTGGCGAGGGTCAGCCGGCCATGCACGCCGCTGCGCTCGAAGTGCAGCACGCCATCCTCGTCCCACGCGTATTCGAGGTTGAATTCCTTCTGCAGGTCGGCCGCCACGTGCTCGGCGGCGGCCCGTGCCTTCTTCATAGAAAGACGGTGTTTGCGGGTGATCAGGATTTCGCTCATCGCGAGAGTTTAACCGTGCTCAGGCGATTGCGGAATGCCGTGCCCCTTCATGTCTCGCGGGCATTGGAACGGCGCTGCAGGCGCTCTCGCTCCGGGCGACGAAGCTTGCGCGGCGATTCAGTCGATCGTCCTGAAGATCGAATAGCCATGAAAACGCGGGCTGGCGAAGTCCACGACCCGTTTTTCGGAAGCCACCTTCTTCATGAAGGGGAGTCTTTCGAAAACCACCTCGTTCTGCGGGTTGTAATAAATCACGTATTTCTCGGCCCGATTCTTCAGAAAACTCGTTTCCAGGTTCTGCGCGATCGCCTTCATGATCATGGCGTCGAACGGATTGTAAAAATAGAGGACGGCTTTCGAATCGGGGATTTCGAACTGTGTCGCATCCATGCACAAGACATCGACATTTTCGCCGTTCAGGCCGTTCGACTTGCCGCATTCGATATTGTGCTTCGCCACCTCGACCAGTTCGGGCGCGAATTCGATGCCGGTAACCCGACGAAACGGGTATTGCGAAGCCAGAAAGACGACGCGCCCTTTCCCGCAGCCGAAATCGACAAAATCGAACTCCCGGTGGTCGATGTCCAGCTTGGAAAGGATGTAGCGGAAGACATGCGGCGGCGTGGGCTCGTAATAGACGCCGCGCGCCTTGTTGTCACTATCGATCACCAGGTCTTCCAGTTGAATGCTGCCGGCCGTGTCAATCTGGAATTTGTGGTCAAACCGCTCTTCGAGCGTTGAGCGTATCGAATGGCGCAGGTTTTTCGCAATCACGTCCGAGGTGGCGTTCAAGCCGTTCGTGCGGATGTGGCGAAACAACTTGGGCAGCAGGTCTTCGATCATCTTCTTGTCTCCACAGGGGGCCATCTCGCCGGAAAGCACCGAACAGCCCTGATCCTGGAACAAGCACATCATCACGAAACGAACTACAGGAAAGAGGGGGCAACCTACGACCACCCGAGATTTCCAACGAGCCGTGAAATGCCTCGCCGTACCGCTCCCGCCGTCGCCCTGTGACGAAGGAGCGGAGGGAAAGTCCAGCTTAGTAAACAACCAACGGAATATCAAGGAGATAGCGATTTTCCTGCAACGCGCCAAATGGCCGGCAGTTGGCGCTGACTGTCTCCGGCAGGTAGGCGACCTACTCCGGCGCCAACTTGCTGCCCATCATCTCGTTGCAGGTGGCGCGGCCGAAAGTCTCGGCTTTTTTCGGGCTGGAGATCTGCGGCTCCTCGTAGATGCGCTTGATGACGGCATTGGTGATGCGCGCGCCGTCGCTGCCGTCCTCGACGAAAACCTTCATCGGGCGCCCCTTCTCGCGGTCGTAGAAGGCCTGCAGCGCGAAATCGCGCACCCGCTCGCAGAAACGGATCTTCTGCGCGTCGGGCATGCTGTCGTCGATGTTGCCGGCATGCCCGTGCGGCCAGGCACTGGTCGCCGCCAGCAGGGCGAAGGCGCTCGCTGTCAGTCTCTTCATTCGTTGGGCTCCTGAATCGAGGTGAGATACGCGAGGATGTCCTGGATATCCTGTTCCTTGAGCGTATTCAGCACGCCGACCACGCCCTCGGCGTCGTGCGGGCGGTCGCCCTTCAGGTAGAGGTCAGCCTGGCGCTTCAGGTAGTTCGTATATTGGCCGACCAGCATCGGGAACATGCCCCGGCCCTTGCCCGTCTTGCCGTGACAGGCGGCGCATTTCTTCTGGTAGATCGCCTCGCCGTTGGCGAGGTCGCCTTCGGCGCGCGGAATGATCATCACCCGCTCCGCCATCAGCAACTTGGTCAGCGCATCTTCCTTGCCGGTATAGGTCGGCATCTTGTTGGACAGTTCGATCCCGGCCAGGTAGGCCGCGACGTCCTTGATGTCCTCGTCGGAAAGTTCGCGCTCCTGGGTATAGGGGAACATCGGGATGTTGATCCGCGTGCGGGCGCGGAAGCTCTTCAGCTGGCCTTCCAGATAACTGACGCGCTGCCCGGCGATGCGCGGATACTCGCCCTTCTTGCCGCCGGCCCCCTGGTCGCCATGGCAGGCTGCACAGGTACCGTTGATTTCCTTGCCTTTTTCGAGGTCGACCGCAACCGCCGTGCCAGCGGCCAGCCAGCCGGCCGTCAAGATCAGGAAAAGGCGGTAAAACTTCATGCGCGGCAACTCCGGGGATGCGATGCGGCGAATTGTCGCACGGGCCATGCAACCGAAAATTGACGCAAATCACGCATAATCCAACCCATGCCTTTCATCTCCTGCACCACCGACGGCAGCGACCATCTGGCCAATCTGCGGCGCCTGGTCGTGGCGCGCTGGGTGGCCCTGGCGCTGCTGGCGGGCCTGGCGCTGCTGGTACCCGGCACGCTCGAGATTCCATTGCCGCTGGTGCCGCTGTTCACCCTCATCGGCATCGCCGCGCTGTTCAATGGAATTGCCCACTGGCATCTGCGCCGGGCCGAGACGGCGACCGCGGTCGAGCTTTTCACCCAGTTGCTGATCGACATCGCCACGCTGAGCGCCCTGGTGTTCTTCAGCGGCGGCGCCACCAACCCGCTGGTGTCGCTGCTCCTGCCACCCGTTGCGATCGCCGCGCTGACCCTGCCGGTGCGCTGCGTGGTCGCCATCGGGATCGTCGCCGTCGCCGCCTATTCGGCGTTGATGGTCTTCTACGTGCCGCTGCCGATGAGCGACGCCGGCCGCGCCACTCGCCTGCACCTGCTCGGCATGTGGCTGACCTTCGCCGTGTCGGCGCTGATGATCGCCTGGTTCGTCGTCCGCATGACCCGCCTGATCCGCGAACGCGACGCCGAACTGGCGGCGGCCCGCGAACAGGCGCTGCGCGACGAGCGGGTCATGGCCATCGGCACCCTGGCTGCCGGCGCGGCACACGAACTGGGCACCCCGCTCGGCACGATGGCCCTGCTCGCCGGAGAACTGGCCCGCGACCCGCAACTACCGCCCGCCGCCCGCGAGGACATCGCCCTGCTCCGCCAGCAGCTCGGCGTCTGCAAGGAAATCATCAGCGGGCTGGCGCGCCGGGCCGGCGCCGAACGCCTGGAAAGCTCCACGGCCCAGGCCGTCGACCATTGGCTGGCTGGCGTCCGTCAGCGCTGGCACGCCTTGCGTCCGCAGGCCGCGAGCCGCCTGGAGGTCGCCGGTGCCCAACCGGCGCCGCAGGTAATCACCGACCCGCGCCTCGAACAGGCCGTGCTCAATCTGCTGAACAACGCGGCCAATGCCTCGTCCGCCCCCATCGACATTCACCTGACCTGGCGCGATGCGCAGATCGTCATCGAGATCCACGACCATGGCCCCGGCTTCCCGCCGGCGGTCCTGCAGCAGGGCGGCCAGACTGCCTTTCCGCCGCACGAGCACGGCAGCGGCATCGGCCTGATGCTGACGCGCTCGGCGATCGAACAGATCGGCGGCCGCCTGTCGCTCGCCAACCCGCCCGCGGGTGGCGCCCTCGCACGCCTCGAACTACCCCAGAGAAGCTGATGCCCGAACCCATCCTGATCATCGACGACGACCCCGCATTCAACGCGGTCCTGGTTCGCACCCTGGAACGCCGCGGCCACCCGGCGCGCGGCGCCGGCGATCCTGCCGCGGCGCTCGCCCTGGCCCAAGAAATCGTGCCCGGCCGCGTCGTGCTCGACCTCAACCTCAACGGCAGTTCAGGCCTCGCACTGATCCCGGAGCTGCTGGCGATCAACGCCGCCTGCCGCATCGTCGTGCTGACCGGCTATGCCAGCATCGCCACCGCGGTCGACGCGATCAAGCTGGGCGCCGTCCAGTACCTGGCCAAGCCGGTGGAAATCGAGGCGATTCTCGCTGCCTTCGACAACGACGACGGACCGGACTTCGCCCTGCCCGTCTCCGATGAACCGCTGTCGGTCGACCGGCTCGAGTGGGAGCATATCCAGCGCGTGCTGAACGAAAACGACGGCAACATCTCGGCGACTGCACGCGCCCTGAAGATGCACCGTCGTACCTTGCAAAGGAAGTTGTCGAAGCGCCCGGTCAAGACCTGAAACCGGGTTGCCCGACGCCTGGGGAACAGGGAGGAAAGGTCGATCCGGCCGGCGAGCCGGGCCGCTCCCCCAGGCATCATGCGCCAGCGGCGCCGGGCACTCAGCCGGGGTGTTTGCCAGCCTTCTTCAGCGCAGCCAGAAATTCGGCGAAGCTCGCCTCGCGCACCTCGGTTTCGCAAAGCGTGTCCCGGAGTTCGAAGCCCGTCAAGGCAAGTTCGCCGCCATATTCGCGACGATCGCTGCCCGGGTAGGGTCCACTGTAGGAAGAATTCATCTTGCTGGAATTTTTTGTCATGATCCGTGACCTTTCCTGAAGTCGTTGGCGCAATGATGCCAATTCGCTACAGAAGTGTCCGTGAATGAATTCACGACCTGCATCAAATTGGCACCATCCCTCCAATTTCCGGACCGTCACGGCGCTGACAGGCGTTGCCGCGGCGACCGCAAGACGGTTGCGGTCGACCCCGAAAAACAACCAAAAATCAGTGCTGCTTCTGCTCCATCGCCGGCGCCGGCATCGGGCGCACCACCTTGGCGTCGACCTGCTTGCTGCTGCCGTCGTCGAAGGTCAGGGTGATGGGCACGGAATCGCCCTCCTTCATCGGCGCCTTGAGGTCGATCAGCATGACGTGCAAGCTGCCCGGCTTGAGCACCGCCTCGCCCTTGGCCTTGATGTCGATGGCCGGCACCGGGCGCATCTTCATGACGCCACCGTCATTGATGTGGGTATGCAGTTCGGTGACCTTCGAGGCCGGGTTGTCGGCCTTGACCACCTTCACGTCCTTGTCGCCATTATTTTTGATGACCATGAAGGCGCCGGTCGCCGGGGCGTTGGGTGGCGCCAGGCGGACGTAGGGATCCTGGACGGAGACGTTGTCGGCGGCGCCGGCCAGTGCGCCGGCGGAAAGCAGCAGGCCGGCGGCCAGCAGGGACAGGTGTTTCATGGGTGTTCTCTCCTTCATGGTTTGGTCAGGCGTTTGCGAATTTCGGCCGCCACCTGGTCGGGCGGCGCCGCGTGGGCGATCTTGCCGTCCAGCTTGCCGTCGGCAGCGACGATGTAGGTGTCCGAGGTGTGGTCGACGACGTACCCGCCGCCCGCTGTGTCGACTGGCTGGCGGGCATAGAACACGCCGTAGCGGCGGGCGATGGCGGCCACTTCATCCGGCGTGCCGGTAACGCCGACAATGGCGGGATGGAAGAATTCGGCGTATTCCTTGAGGCGGGCCGGCGTGTCGCGCTCCGGATCCACCGAGATGAAAACCACTGCCACCCGGGCCAGTTCGTCGGGGGTCAGCAGCTTGAGGCCTTCGGCGGTCGCCGCCAGCGATGTCGGGCAGATGTCCGGGCAGTAGGTGTAGCCGAAATAGACGAGCACCAGCTTGCCGCGAAAGTCCTGCAGCGCCACCGGGCCGGTGGCCGATTGCAGCGTGAAGTCGCCGCCGGCCGGCGCAGCGGCGGTCGGCAGCGGACGCTCGGGCAGCGTCGGCTGCCAGAAAAAGGCGAGACCGAGCACCAGCGCGGCAAGAAGAATGGCGATCGCCAGCAGCAGTCGTTGGGCCATGCGTTATCCGTGGGGGGCAGAAGCGAAGCGGAAAGGGATCGCGATGCGCTGGCTGCCGCTTTCGACCAGCACCGTCGCCTGCCAGTCCATCCGGCCGGTGATGCAGACCGGCAAGGTCGCCTCGGCGGCGTAGAGGCCGGGCGCGCTGGCCACCAGTTGCGGGCGGTTGAGGCCCATGTTCATGTCGACGCCGGCGAAATCGACCTCGACGCGGGAGACGCTCAGGCCGTCGATGCGCACCTCCACCTGGAAGGGTTTCACCATCGGGATCGGGAGCGGATTCATGCGCACCTCAAGTTTGCCGCCGCCCGGCAACGCCACCTGGCACGGGCCGCGATGCAGGTCGCAGGCCTGATCCGGCTGTACCGTGAGGTCGGCCTTGGGCAGCAGCAGCGGCGACAGCTTGTAGCCGACCACAACCACCAGCGCGATCAGCAGGATGCCGATCACGTCCATCAGTATTTTTTTATTCACCAGTCTGTTCCTGGCCTGGCGGCCGAACGGGATAACGCATTTTCCTGCATGCAGACAAAACGGAATTAGCAAAGATCAATTTTTTACCACGCGGGGGGGCATACAGTGTGCGGCAAATTGTCGCAGCGTCTTCAAGCGCCAGTGACGATGGAGGGTAGGAAGTTCTACTTCTTGTTTTCATGGGAGAAATCGAGATGAAAAAATTTGCAGTGAAATCCACCACGCTGCTCGTCGCAGCGGGGATCGGGTTCGGGGCCGCCAACGCGTGGTCTGCCGAATCGCTGCAGGACGTGATGAAGCGTCGTGGCCTGAGCCAGCAGGATCTGCTGGCCGCGTCCAAGACCTATGTCCCGACCGGCAAACGCGACGAATTCGTGGTCTTCAGTTCCGGCGGCCAGTCGGGCCAGATCATCGTGTATGGCATTCCGTCCATGCGCATCCTCAAGTACATCGGCGTATTCACGCCGGAACCGTGGCAGGGCTACGGCTTCGACGAGAACTCCAAGGCCGTGCTCGCCCAGGGCGCCATCGACGGCAAGCAGATCACCTGGGGTGACACGCACCACCCGGCCATCTCCGAAACCCAGGGCAAGTACGACGGCCAGTTCCTGTTCATCAACGACAAGGCCAACCCGCGCCTGGCCGTGATCGACCTGCGCGACTTCGAAACCAAGCAGATCGTCGTCAACCCGATCTACAAGTCGGAACACGGCGGTGCCTTCGTTACGCCGAACACCGACTATGTGATCGAAGCCGCCCAGTACGCCGCGCCGCTCGAGAACAAGAAGTTCTATCCGCTCGAGGAATTCAACGAGAAGTACCGCGGTGGCGTGACCTACTGGAAGTTCGACCGCAAGGAAGGCCGCCTCGATCCGAAGCAGTCCTTCTCCCTCGAACTGCCGCCTTACAGCCAGGACTTGTCCGATGCCGGCAAGGGTCCGTCCGACGGCTGGTCGTTCACCAACTCCTTCTGTTCCGAGCGCTACGTCGGCGGCATCGAAAAGGGCCGCCCGCCGTATGAAGCCGGCTGTTCCGCCAAGGACACCGACTACCTGCACGTGATCAACTGGAAGAAGGCCGCCGAACTGGTCGCCGCCGGCAAGGCGAAGACCATCAACGGCCACAAGGTTCTGCCGATGGACGTTTCGATCAAGGAAGGCATCCTCTTCCTGGTCCCGGAACCGAAGTCGCCGCACGGCGTCGACGTGACCCCGGACGGCAAGTTCATCACCGTCGCCGGCAAGCTCGACACCCACGTTTCCGTCTATTCCTTCGACAAGATCCAGGAAGCGATCAAGGCCGGCAAGTTCGAATCCAAGGATCCGTACGGCATTCCGGTGATCGGCATGAAGGATGCGTTGCACACCCAGGTCCAGCTCGGCCTCGGCCCCCTGCACACGCAGTATGACTCCAAGCCGTGTATCGCCTACACCTCGCTCTACGTGGATTCGCAAGTCGTCAAGTGGAACCACTGCGAAGGCAAGGTACTCGACAAGATCTCGGTGCACTACAACATCGGTCACCTGATGACCATGGAAGGTGACTCCGCCGATCCGAAGGGCCGCTACCTGGTCGCGCTGAACAAGCTGGCGATCGACCGCTTCGTGCCCGTTGGCCCGCTGCATCCGCAGAATCACCAGCTGATCGACATCTCGAACGACAAGATGCAACTGTTGTACGACATGCCGCTGCCGCTGGGCGAGCCGCACTACGCCGTCGGTATCGAAGCGACCAAGCTGAAGCCGGGCGTCCGCTACAAGGTCGGTACCGACTCCCGCACGGACAAGCCGCACCCCGGCATGGTTCGCGCTGGCGAGGAGCGCACCGAGAAGAAGGGCAACAAGATCGAAGTCTTCGGCACCCTGATCCGCTCGCACATCACGCCGGAAACCATCGAGGCGGAAGTGGGCGACGAAATCACGGTCCACCTGACCAACCTCGAGCGTGCCCAGGACGAAACCCACGGCTTCACCGTGTCGACCTACAACACCCATGCTTCCGTCGAACCGGGCAAGACGGTCACCGTCAAGTTCAAGGCCGACAAGGAAGGCGTCTATCCGTACTACTGCACGGAATTCTGCTCGGCGCTGCACCTTGAAATGCAGGGTTACCTGCTGGTCAAGCCGAAGGGCTGGAAGCCGACCAAGACCTCGACCGAGGCCAAGGCTGCTTACACCGAAGCCGACTACAAGACGACGCTGAAGAAGATTGCCGACACCCAGGCCGTCATCGACTCCGTGGTGGGTTACATCACCAGCGTCAACTTCAAGGACTTCCCGGATGTGGTGAACATGGTCGACGATGCAACCGACCAGCTCAACAAGATCAAGGAAGCCAAGGCCAAGGCCGATGCCGCTGCGGCGAAGAAGGACTGGGACCAGGCCAACCTGTGGTCCGAGCAGATCTGGCAATACCAGGTCAAGGCTGCGGACATCGGCCTGCGCGCCAAGACCTATCTCGAGCAGAACGGCGCCAAGAAGGTCAAGTAAGCAAACTTGATCTGACTTAAGGCAGTTATCGGGGAGCGGAGTCATTCTGCTCCCCGCTTCACTTTCAGGAGGGAATAACCATGAAATTTGTAATGACTCTGATCGCCGCCGCGTTCGTCGCATCGCCCGCCATCGCTGCCCCGGATGGCGCCAAGCTGTTCGCCGAAAAGACCTGCAACGCCTGCCACGGCCCCAAGGGCGACAAGCCCCTGATGCCGAACTACCCGAAGATCGCCGGCCAGAACGCGGCCTACGCCGAACAGCAGATGAAGGACATCAAGAGCGGCGCCCGCAACAACGGCCAGACCGCCGCCATGAAGGGCGTCATGCACCTGGTCAACGACGAGGAAATCAAGGCTTTGGCCGACTACCTCTCGAAGCTGAAATGAACCATCTGGCCGGCCTTTCCGGCTTATGACGCACATCAAGGAACGCTGATATACGAAGTGAAAGAATGCTTCCAGCGTTCCGAACAACCTGCCATAAAAGGACACCGAACATGAAAGCATCACTCCTGCTGATCGGCCTGCTCAGCGCAGGCATCGCCTTCGCCGCCCCTCCTGCCCCGAAATCGGAAGGCATCGAAGGCAAGGACTACAAGTGGAACGCCCAGGGTGGCGAGAAGTCCGAAGCCCTGACCAAGAAGGGTGACAAGGTTGCCGGCGCCGAAGGCTACGAAGTCTGCGGCGCCTGCCACCTGCCCTCCGGCGCCGGCCGCCCCGACGGCACCTTCCCGCAGCTCGCCGGCCAGCACACCACCGTGCTGATCAAGCAGATGGCCGACATCCGCGCCGGCCTGCGCGACAACCCGACGATGTACCCGTTCGCCGCCACACTGACCGACGCCCAGGAACTAGCCGACGTCGCCGCCTACATCGAAAGCCTGTGCATCCCAATCGAGCACGGCAAGTACGAAGGCGCGGACGCCGCCGTCCAGATCGCCAAGGGCAAGGAACTTTACGAGAAGCAGTGCCTGGAGTGCCACGGCAAGACCGGCGAAGGCAACAAGGAGAAGTTCTACCCGGTGATCGCCGGCCAGCACTACAAGTACCTGCTGCGCCAGATGACCGAAATCCGCGACGGTCATCGCCGCAACGCCAACCCGGACATGGTCAAGGTCATCAAGCCCTACACCAACGACCAGCTGGTGGCGATCTCCGCCTACCAGTCCAGCCTGGTGATGCCGGGCGCGATGTGCAAGCCGAAGGCAGGCGCCGCACCGGCCAAGAAGAAGTAACATCGCAGTACGCGGCCGCCCGCCTGCCTCCCGGCCGGCGGCCGCTCTCCAGGCATCGCAGAATGCCTTCGCACAACACGCAACACTGAGAGTAGCGCCATGGACAAGCAGAACAGGATCGTTGCCGGCCTCACCTTCATTTCGCTCGTGGCCCTGGTGGTCGCCTATTTCGCGCCGATCTGGTGGGTTTCGCTGACCGCCCCGAACTATCCGCCCGATGCCTTCCCCGACGGCATCCGCATCCACTTCCATTTCGACGGCGTTTACAACGGCTGCAAGGCGGCCGGCAAGGGTAGCCGGATGGCCAGCGAGATCATCCAGAAGGATCTCGCCCACGACGACGAGCGCTACAACCCGATCACCGACGCCAAGAAGGACGTCGACAAGGGCGCCGAAGGCCTCGACTGCGTCCATGAGATGAACACCATCAACCACTACGTCGGCATGTTCCCGATCGCCACCGGCGCGCCGGTCGAAAAGCCGCTGGCCAAGTTCTTCTTCGGCTTCTTCGCCGTCATGATGATCGGCTTCGCCGTCAGCGCGAAAAAGGCCCGTCTGGCGGTGTTGACCGCAGGCTTCCTCGCCGTCGCCGCGTGGATGATCGTCGACCAGTTCGTCCTCGGCCACCTGGCCAGCCATGTCGACAGCTATGTCAAGGAAGCCGGCACCTTCTTCAAGGAACCGGACAAGATCAAGGTCTGGGGCGACAACGTCAGCGCCATATCGAAAATCGTCATCTTCGGCCTGATCGCCGTCATGGCCATCGTCGTCGCCGGCGTCGCCAAGATTCGCTCCTTCCAGCTCCTGCTGGCGCTGGTGCCGGCCCTACTGCCCGTCTTCTTCGTCATCACCTACGCCGGCTGGCTGTGGTTCTTCGGCCACAACCTGCATCCGTGGGGCGCCTTCACCGTCAAGCCATTCATGCCCACCGTCTTCGGCGAAGGCAAAGTCGCGCAGTTCTCGACATTCTCCTACCCCTACTGGGGCTATGGCCTGCTGCTCATCATCTTCGTCTGCATGATGCTGGCCCTGCTGATCCGCCGCAAGCAGCTGCGCGAAGGTCGCGCCGAGTAGAGCGATGCTGCGCTTCATCCGCCGCCCCCTGCTCGCCCTGGGCATCGCAACGGGGCTCGGCGTGGCTGGCCTGGCAGCATCGCAATCGCTGGAAGGCATGGGCAAGCCCAACCTGGCGGCGAACTGGGGCTCCTCGACCGAGAAGGCGCTGCGCCCCGCCGCTCCGCATCGCACCGACATCCCCTGGTTCCAGACCCTGGTCGATGCCGCGCCCCCCGGCTCGGTCCTCAAGCCGCCGCCCGGCGACTACGCCGGCCCGGTGCTGGTCGACAAGCCGCTGATCATCGACGGCGGCGGCAAGGTCACCATCGACGGTGGCGGCAAGGGCACCGTCTTCGTCCTCGAAACCAAGGGCGCGACCCTGCGCGGCCTGCACCTGAAAGGCTCCGGCGATTCGCACGACAGCGACGACGCCTGCCTCAACGTGCGCGGCGACCATCATGTCGTCGAAGGCAACGTGATCGACGACTGCCTGTTCGGCATCGACCTCAAACAGGCCAACCACAATGTCGTGCGCGAGAACCGCATCAGCTCCAAGCCCTTCGAGCTCGGCGTGCGCGGCGACGGGCTGCGCCTCTGGTACAGCAACCACAACCTGATCGAGAAGAACGAGGTCATCGACTCGCGCGACATGGTCGCCTGGTACGCCAACCACAACACCTATCGCAACAACATCGGCAAGCGCAGCCGCTACTCGATCCACTTCATGTTCGCCAAGGACAGCGTGGTCGAGGGCAACTCCTTCTACGACAACGCGGTCGGCGTCTACCTGATGTACACCGAGCGCATCCACCTGCGCAACAACATCATCTCGCACGCCACCGGTGCCACCGGCATGGGCCTCGGCTTCAAGGAATCGAGCGATTCGGACATCGAGAACAACGAGATCATCTACTGCGCCGTCGGCGTCGGCTCTGACCTTTCGCCCTTCGAGCCCGACACCACCATCCGCTTCATCAACAACCGCTTCGCCTTCAATGGCATCGCCATCCGCTTCACCAGCGAACTTGGCGGCAACATCCTCAAGGGCAACATTTTTGAAGGCAACCTGACCGACGTCGTCCAGATGGGCCGCGGCGTCGCCGACCGGAACCAGTGGGAAGGCAACTTCTTCGCCGACTACCAGGGCTTCGACCGCGACGGCGACGGCACCGGCGACACCCCCTACGAACTCTATTCGTACGCCGACCAGATCTGGATCGAGACACCGGCCGCCCAGTTCTTCAAGACCTCACCGGTGCTCGAACTGCTCGATTTCCTCGAACGCCTGGCGCCCTTCTCCTCGCCCGAGCTGCAGTTGCGCGACCCCGCGCCGCGCTTTGCCAAACCCGAAAGAACGGCCAGATCATGAGCGACAACGAAAACGACCGCAAACCGGCGGCCGAGGCGACACCGCCGTTATCGAAAGCCAAGCGGCAGACCAACCGCCGGCGCGTACTGCGCACCATCCTGCTGACCGGCGGCGTGCTCGGCGCCGGGCTGTCCGGCTTCCTGCCCCTGATCTATTCGCAGAAAAAGCGGCTACGCCCGCCCGGCGCCCTCGACGAGAAGGACTTCCTCGCCAGCTGCATCAAGTGCGGCCAGTGCGTCCAGGTTTGTCCGGTTTCCGCCATCAAGCTCGCTGACCTGATCGACGGCATGGGTGTCGGCACGCCCTACATCGATGCGCGCGCCCAGGCCTGCGACTTCTCGTGCGATGCGGTCCAATGCGTCCTCGCCTGCCCGACCGGCTCGCTCACCTACCACAAGCCCTCGTTCCTGCCGGTGCGCGCCGGCGCCGCGCTGGCCGCCAAGCCGATCCTGCTGGCCAAGGAAAAGGACCCCGAGCCGACGCTCAACCTGGGCGAGCGCATGGGCGTGGCCCGCCTGACCCGGCCGGAAGCCTGCCTGGCGGTCCAGGGCAAGGGCTTCAAGGGGCAGACGCGCGGCCCGGATTTCAAGGGCACCATGCGTTACATGGACGTCGACCGCTGGAAGCCGATCCGCATCGCCGACCATCCCTACGACGTGCCCGAATGCGATCTCTGCGCCCGCGAGTGCCCGATCAAGGGTGCCATTTCCATCGAGACCGTCTTCGCCCCGGACGGCAGCAAACGCAAGTCGCCGGTCGTGCATGAACCCTGCGTCGGCTGCGGCGTCTGCGAAATGGTCTGCCCGGTCGAACCGGCCGCCATCACCATCGAAGCCCGCGAGGTCTGGAAAACATGAGCGATGTCCTGAAACGCCGATTCTTCGACCAGATCAAGGTCATGTTCGGCTGGGAGCCTTCCAAGCCAACCGAAATCACCCCGGCTGCCCAGAAGATCCACTTCTACAAGAAGGGCAACCGCGATCTCATCGAACAGAAGCTGCACGCCCGTGCCCACGCCGAGCACAAGAACACCTGGCGCAACCGGCGCTGGGCGACGCTGATCCTTGCCAACCTGCTGTTCGTCGTCTCCTTCGCGCTCGACATCCAGATCCTCGAAGGCGCGCTGACCGCCTCGCGCTTCGTCGGCTTCCACCTGATCGACCTCAATTCCGCGCTGCAGGTGATGCTTGCGCACAAGCACATCATCAACAACCTGCTGATCGGCACCGGCACGGTGCTGGTGCTGTGGGTGCTGTTCGGCGGACGCACCTTCTGCTCCTGGGTCTGCCCCTACCACCTGGTCGCCGAATGGGCCGAGAAGATCCATCTCTGGCTGGCCGGGAAGAAGCTGGTCACCGACCAGACCATGGACCGCCGCCTGCGCACCGTCTTCTGGGTCGTCTTCGCCCTGCTCGCCCTGGCCACCGGCTACACCGTCTTCGAAGCCATCTCGCCGACCGGCATCCTGTCGCGGGCGCTGATTTACGGTCCTGGGCTGGCCCTGCTCTGGGTGCTGGCCCTGCTCGTCTTCGAAGTCTTCTTCTCGCGCCGCGCCTGGTGCCGCTACGCCTGCCCGATCGGCCTCACCTACGGCGTCGTCGGCATCATTTCGCCGGTCCGCATCAAGTACAAGCTCGACGGCTGCTTCCATGAAGGCGACTGCCGCAAGGTCTGCCTCGTGCCGCACGTGCTCGACACCGTCATCAAGGGCCGCGCCGTCGACACCGAAGTCCCGATCGGCCCCGACTGCACGCGCTGCGGCCTGTGCGTCGACACCTGCCCGACCGGCTCGCTGACCTTCGAGGTCAAGGGGTTGTCGAAACTGGCCTGATTATCGGGTGTTTGGGGCGGTCGACCGCAGCGATGAGCGCGCTTGGCTTTGTAAGCATCAATCTCAGAGTTCGCGTTCGAGAATCCGAGACGTCATGCGCCTAAAGCCTGGCGAGCAACAAGTCGTGGGCCTGCGCTTTGTCCAATCCACGTAGCGGCAATTCGCTGCCTATCCAACTCCTACGACCCCCGTCTTCAACGAACGCGGCGATTCTCCAGGATTGCAGAAATGTAATCTGTGCGTCCGCTTCCCGTTAGCGTCGATGCTGGAAAATGGTCCGCCCAGGAATCAGGAGATCCCTCCATGACGCGAAACCCCATGCCCACGAACGCCGAACCGACGCCCCGTCAAAGACCCGTTAATAAGCAACGCAAACAGGCGCTTTTGGGCCTCCTGCTCTGGGCGGCCCAGGCAAGCGTCCTGGCGCAGGGCTGGCAGGTGCCGCAACCGACGCCCGGCCTGATGCCGAATCCGGCCTCCGGCAAGAAGCTGTTTGCACAATATTGTGCCGCCTGCCACGGTACCGACCTGAAGGGCGTCGACAAGGGTGAAAAGAGGGGACCTCCCCTGCTGCACAAGATCTACGAACCGTCGCACCACGGGGACGCCGCGTTCCAGCTGGCGGTGAAGAATGGTGTGCGCGCCCATCATTGGCCCTACGGCGACATGGCGCCGGTGCCCCAGGTAACGCCGGACGATGTGGCACACATTACGGCCTATGTCCGCAGCGAACAACGCAAGGCCGGCATCCAATAGGCAGCCCGACATGGCAGACGCTTCGTCTCACAGCCACGACAAGGCCCACCGCGCGGATACCGATCCGGTCTGCGGCATGGCGGTCACCCCGGAGTCGCCGCATCACAGCCAGTTCGACGGCTCGACCTACCGTTTCTGCAGCGCGAAATGCAAGACGAAATTCGATGCCGATCCGACGGCGTATCTGCAGCCGAAAGCCGCTCCGGCCGCTGATCCAGGTGCCGAATACACCTGCCCGATGCACCCCGAGGTGCGCCAGATCGGCCCCGGCAGTTGCCCCAAGTGCGGAATGGCCCTCGAGCCCGTAGTCCCCGACCTTGAGGCCGCGGAGGACGATGGCGAATATCGGGATTTTCACCGTCGCTTCTGGTTCAGCCTGCCGCTCACCGTCATTGTCGTCATTCTCGCCATGGCGGGGCACCTGCTGAACTGGCTCGCGCCATCGGTCCGCAGTTGGGGGGAATTGTTCCTCACCCTGCCCATCGTCCTCTGGGCCGGGTGGCCGTTCTTCGTTCGCGGCGGGCAGTCGTTCATCAACCGCAGCCCGAACATGTGGACGCTGATCAGCCTGGGAACCGGAGCAGCCTTTCTCTACAGCATCGTCGCCACACTCGCGCCCGGACTGTTTCCCGCCTCCTTCATGGCCCACGGTCGCATCGGCGTCTATTTCGAAGCGGCGGCCGTCATCATTTCCCTGACCCTGCTCGGCCAGATGCTCGAATTAAGGGCACGCGCCAGGACATCGGCCGCCATCAAGTCCCTGCTCGGCCTGGCGCCCAAGACGGCGCGCCGGATCGACCCCGATGGTACGGAGGTCGACATTCCGCTCGCGCACGTGCACGTCGGTGACGTCCTGCGCGTGCGACCGGGAGAAAAGGTGCCAGTCGACGGCGTGGTGCTGGAAGGCAGCAGCGCTGTGGACGAATCGATGCTCACCGGCGAACCGCTGCCTGCGAGCAAACGTCCCGGGGACCTGGTGATCGGCGCGACCATCAACACGTCCGGCAGCCTGGTCATCCGCTCCGAAAAAATCGGCTCGCAGACGGTGCTTGCCCAGATCGTCCAGATGGTCGCCCAGGCGCAGCGCTCCAGGGCGCCGATGCAGCGCATGGCGGATGTGGTGGCCGGCTATTTCGTCGTCGCGGTGGTCGGCATCGCCCTGCTCAGCTTCTTCGGCTGGGGCTTGTTCGGTGGCGAGCGCGGCTGGCTGTTCGGCCTCATCAGCGGCGTATCGGTCCTGATCATTGCCTGTCCCTGCGCCCTGGGACTGGCGACGCCGATGTCGATCATGGTCGCCACCGGGAAGGCGGCGACCCAGGGTGTCCTGTTTCGCGACGCCGCCGCCATCGAGAGATTCCGCGATGTCGACACGCTGATCGTCGACAAGACGGGCACTTTGACCGAGGGGCGCCCGGCCTTCGAACAGGTTGTCGCGGGCGAGGGAATTTCGGCGGACGAGGTACTGCGGCTGGCTGCCAGCCTGGACCTGGGCAGCGAGCATCCACTGGCCGACGCCATTGTTCGCGCCGCGAACGAGCGCGGACTGCCCCTTGAAAAAGCCATCGACTTCGAGTCGTCGAGCGGCATCGGGGTGCGCGGAATCGTCGGCGGCCGCAAGGTGGCCTTGGGCAACGCGGCGCTGATGGCCGCCGAGGATGTCGACACCACGCCCCTGGCGAGCGCCGCCGAGGCCTTGCGGAGCGAAGGCGCCAGCGTCATGCATCTGGCCGTCGATGGCAGGCTACGGGGACTTCTGGTGGTTTCCGATCCGGTCAAGGCGACCACGCCCGCGGCCCTCGCCAGCCTCAGGCAGGCCGGCCTGCGTGTCGTCATGGCGACCGGCGACGGGCTAACGACGGCCAAGGCGGTCGGCAGGCGTCTGGGCATCGAGGAGGTCCACGGCGAAGTAAAGCCGGCTGACAAGCTGGCGCTCGTCGAAAACCTTCAGAAGGCAGGACGGGTGGTGGCCATGGCCGGAGACGGCATCAACGATGCCCCGGCACTGGCTCGGGCGGACGTGGGCGTGGCCATGGGCACCGGCACCGACGTGGCGATGAACAGTGCCCAGGTCACGCTGGTCAAGGGCGACCTGGGCGGCATCGCCCGGGCACGCACCTTGTCGATGGCCACGGTCGCCAACATGCGCCAGAACCTGGCCTTCGCCTTCCTGTACAACGCCCTGGGAATTCCGATTGCCGCTGGTGTCCTCTACCCGGTCTTCGGTTGGGTTCTGTCCCCGCTGATCGCGGCCGTGGCGATGAGCCTTTCGTCGGTCAGCGTCGTCGGCAACGCCCTTCGCCTGCGCGGCGTAAGAGTCGACAAGGCTGACTGAAATGTAATCAGCGAATTCGGTGACGAATATCGTGCCTGCATGGAAAGGACTCCCCGCTGGCGGCCGACGCTCTTGCGCAACAGGTATCGGTCATTTGCTTCTCGTTGCAGCGCCGGAGATCGCTGATGGGCGTTTCCCGAACTCACGAACTCACACGCCCGACCCGCACCAGCCGTGCCGATGCATCATGGATTCAACGGCAGGGACCGAATTCTGGCAGTCGCTCGGGGCCATCCTGTTGCCGCAATTGATTTCGGTTAAAGCCAGCAGACCTTTACCTGAGTATGTTAGTCAGGTATTTGACTCTTACCAGGGATGAATCGGATGAAAAGGAATCTCCTGCTGCCATTGGCCGCCGTCGTTCTCATTGTCATGGCCGCACCTGGACGAGGGGTGTCGGCCGCCGAGGATCGCCACCACCATGGCGAGAGCGGCTCGGCAGTGCAGAAGCTGCAATTGAATGCCGGGAAGAAATGGGCGACAGATGCCGCCCTGCGGCAATCGATGGATGACATCAACCAGGCCATGGCCAAGGCGCTTCCCCTGATCCACAAGGATCGTTTCGGCGATTCCGATTACGCGGCGCTTGCTACCACCATCAACCAGAAGGTCAGCTATGCCATCGAGCACTGCAAGCTCGAAGCAAAGGCCGACGCCATGCTCCATCTCGTCATCGCCGACCTGATGGCCGGGGCGGAGATCATGGAGGGCAAAACTGCCGCCGCGCGCCACGATGGTGCCGTGCGCGTCAGGCAGGCCCTGGAGTCCTACGGGAAATACTTCCAGCATCCCAACTGGAAAGTTCCTCGTGGTTGAGCGCAAACCGCATCCGAGACCGCTATGAACGATCTGATCATAAACGCCGTGTATGCGATTGAACTCTGCAGTGGCGAAATCCGCTACTGGCGATACCTTGGCCCGGATAGCCGAAGACTGATATGGTGGCTCGATACCGAAACCAAGCAGGAATTCAACGAGGCGAGTCTCATGTACACCTGGTCGATCAAGGGCGTGCATTCGAGCTGACTGCGGGCGGCCGCACGGTGCCACGCAGGCAAGGAGAAAACAGTGATGAGTGCTGAAAGCGGCGCGCCGGAAGTGCGCAACCTGAAACAGATGCTGCAATACCAGGAGAAGGCGGTCGTCAGCCGGATGCTGCTCAAGAATCCCTCCGGCAACGTGACCCTGTTCGCCTTTGATGGCAATGAGGGACTCAGCGAACACACCGTCTCCCATGATGCGCTGGTAATCGCGGTCGATGGCCGTGCCGAGATTTCGGTCGGAGGCGCAATCCATGCCTTGACCGAAGGAGATAGCTTGCTGCTACCGGCCAACGTCCCGCACGCGGTGAATCCAATCGGGGGGTTCAAGATGCTGCTGATCATGATTCGCGGCGTGGGCCAGCAGGAGGGCGCCTGAAACCCCTCGCCTGAACGACTCGCTTGCTGGAATGGCAAAGGAGCGCTCCTGCCCGGCAACGTCAGTTCGCTCCGCCCCCCCGTAGCAGACGCCGGCAACTCGACTCGCCCCCCCCTCCTCACTCCGACTTCGCCCGATCGCTCGCCGACAAGCACTCCCCGCCTTCCCGATTTTTGATCGAAATTCAATGTCGACCGCGGCAGCCCTTCTATAATCGGCCGCATGATCCAGTTCAAGAACGTTGCCAAGACTTTCCGGCGCGCGCGCGTGCTCGACGGCATCAGCCTCGACATCGGGCTGGGCGAGCGGGTAGCACTGATCGGTTCCAACGGAGCCGGCAAGACGACGCTGATCCGCTGCCTGCTCGGCGAATACACCTATGACGGCAGCGTCGCCATCGACGGCCGCGACCCGCGCAGCAACCGTACCGCCGTCCTCGGCGACATCGGCTTCGTGCCGCAGTTGCCACCGCCGCTGAAGATGCCGGTCGGCCAGCTGATCGACTTTTCGGCTTCGCTGTGCGGCACCGATCCGCGCCGCATCCACGGCATCGCCAAGCGCCTCGGGCTCGATCTCGACGGCATTCTTTCCCGCCAGTTCGTGCGCCTTTCCGGCGGCATGAAGCAGAAGCTGCTGATCGCCATCGCGCTCGGCCGCGAGGCCCGCGTGCTGGTGATGGACGAGCCGGCCGCCAACCTCGACCCGGAGGCGCGCAAGATCTTCTTCGACCTGCTCGCCGAGCGCCTGGACAACGCGACGATGATCATCTCCAGCCACCGCCTCGACGAGGTGTCGTCGCTGGTCAATCGCGTCATCGAGATGGACATGGGCAAGGTCGTGCTCGACGACCGGGTCGCCGACGACGTCTCGCTGTCCGGCACGCTGGCCTGCCGCATCGTCGTCAAGCGCCACGAGCAGGCCTTCGCCAAGGCGATCGCCGCCTGGCAATTCGCCGCCAGCGACGACAACCTGGTGTGGACCGGCCGCATCGCCGGCCCCGACCGCCTGCGTTTCCTCGGCATGATTTCGCGCTACACGGCGCTGGTCAGCGACCTGTCGCTGGCCGAGAACTGACATGTGCGATCGTCACCGCCGCCGGTTCGTCGGCCGCCTCGGCCTCGGCGGCCTGCTGCTGACGCCGCTCGCCGCCGCGCTCTCGGCCTGCAGCAAGGGCGGCTGGCCGGAAGGCATGGCCGAGATCAAGTGGGACCGCGACACCTGCGTCGTCTGCAGCATGGTCATTTCCGACCGCCGCTTCGCCGGCCAGATTCGCGGCGGCCCGGACAACGCCGTCTTCAAGTTCGACGACCCCGGCTGCATGGCGGTCTGGCTGAAGGAAAAGGCGGCGAAACATCCCTGGGCGGCCGATGCCGCGACGCGGATGTGGGTCGCCGATTTCGAGAGCCGCAGCCGCGAGGAAATGCAGTGGCTCGACCCGCGGCGCGCCTACTACGTCGCCCGCACCTCGCCGATGGGATTCAACTTCGCCGCCGTCAAGGCGCCCCAGGCCGGCGCCATCGACTTTAACGACATGAGCCAGCACGTGCTGGCAAGGTTAAGGAAATGAAGCAACTCTGGCTCACCGCCAAGCTGGACATCGTCGAGTCGCTGCGCGCCCGCTGGTTCCAGATCTACACTCTGGTCTTCGGTGGCATCGTCGCCCTGCTCTTCCTCTTCGGCCTGACCGAATCGCGGGTGCTCGGCTTCATCGGCCTCTCGCGCCTGCTCGTCACCTACATCCAGCTGACGATGGCGATCCTGCCGATCTTCGTCCTCATCACGACCGTCCGCTCGGTGGCCGGCGACCGCGAGGCCGGCGTCTTCGAATACCTGCTGTCGCTGCCGGTGTCGCTCTCGGCCTGGTTCTGGGGCAAGATCGTCGGCCGCTACATCGTCGTCTTCGCGCCGGTCTTCCTCGCCATGCTCGGCGCCGTCGGCTGGGCGACCTTCAAGGACATC
>WBZM01001232.1_pt1 | contig 26744 bp, 21 predicted proteins | sample 5204271 | NCBI WGS metagenome assembly WBZM01 (sample SAMN12344346, study PRJNA552823) | activated sludge metagenome | biome: Activated sludge suspended growth; feature: Nitrification reactor; material: Wastewater; isolation source: activated sludge from nitrification reactor of wastewater... | reverse complement strand
GCTTTCGCGGTACCTGAAGTTCCCGAAATGATCGCACCGGCATGGCCCATCTGCTTGCCGGGAGGGGCGGTGAAACCGGCGATGTATCCGACCACCGGCTTCGAGATCTTCGACTCGATGAACTCGGCTGCGCGTTCCTCGGCGTTGCCGCCAATCTCGCCGACCATCACGATCAGGTCAGTTTCAGGGTCGCTCTCGAAAAGCATCAGGATGTCGATGAAGTCCGACCCGATGATCGGGTCGCCACCAATGCCGACGATCGTCGAGTTGCCCTCGCCCGCGTGCTTCAGCTCGCTGCCGATCTGGTAGGTCAGGGTGCCCGACTTGGAAACCACGCCGATCCTGCCCTGGTCGAAGAACTGGGCAGGGATGATGCCGACGTTTGCCTTGCCGGGGGAGAGGACTCCCGGACAGTTGGGCCCGATCAGGCGGACGCCCTTCTCGCGCGCCTTCCAGTAGGTCGGCAGCATGTCCATGACCGGGATCCCTTCGGTGATCGCGATCACCGTTTCGACCCCGGAATCGATCGCTTCGTCGATCGCCGCCGCGGCGAACTTTGCCGGGACGAAGATCATCGAGGTGTTGGCGCCGGTTTCGGCGACGGACTCGGCGATCGTGTTGAAGATCGGTGTGCCCTCGACGTCCTGACCACCCTTGCCGGGCGTCACGCCGGCGACCAGGTTGGTGCCGTAGTCGCGGTTGCGAAGACCGTGGAAGCTTCCCTCGCGGCCGGTCAGGCCGGAGACGACCAGTTTCGTGTCGTTGTCAATGATGATGCTCATCGGTCCTCAGTTCCCGGCCAGTTCGACGACCTTCTTTGCGGCGCCGAGCATGGTGGATTCGTAGTGCAGGTTGTCGAGTCCGGCCTCGGCCAGCAGGGCCAGACCTTCCTCGGAGTGGGTGCCGTCGAGGCGGACCACCAGAGGCAGTTTGAGCCCGATCTGGTTGGTTGCCTCGATGATTCCGCGGGCGACCTCGTCGCCTCGGGTGATGCCCCCGAAAATGTTGAAAAGGATCGCGGTCACTTCCGGGTTGGAGGTGATCACCTCAAGTGCGTCGATGATCGCTTCCGCCTTGGATCCCCCGCCGGCGTCGAGGAAGTTGGCGGGGCGTCCGCCTGCCTGGGCGACCACATCGAGCGTGGACATGCAGAGCCCGGCACCGTTGCCGAGGATCCCGATGTTTCCGTCGAGCGATACGTAGGTCAGGCCCCGCTCCTTTGCCATCTTTTCCTGAGTGTCCTGGTCGGCGCCATCGGCGATCTCGGCGAGTTCAGGGTGGCGGAAGAGGGCGTTGCCGTCGATGGTCACCTTCGCGTCGAGCAGCATCACTTCACCGTCGGAGTTGACGATCAGAGGGTTGACCTCGATCAGCGTTGCGTCCTCGGCCTTGGCCACCTCGGCCAGCTTGACCAGGATCGAGGCGACCTGGTCGGCTACTTCTGCCGGGATCTTCGCCCGCTCGACGATCTCCTCGGCCTGCGTCAGTTCCAGCCCGTGATGGGGGTCAACGTGTTCCTTGACGAGGGCATCGGGGTCGGAAGCGGCGATCGCCTCGACGTCCATGCCGCCCATCCTGGAGAGCATCACCATCATTTTCTTGGCGGAACGGTCGAGGATCACCGAGGCGTAGAACTCGGACTCGATTTCCGAACCGGCTTCAACCCAGAGTTCGTCAACCCGGAACGGACCTTCGCCGTGAGGACCGATGATGTCCATGCCGATGATCTCGCCCGCGTATTCGTGGGCTTCGGCGCTGTCCTTGGCGATCTTGATGCCGCCGGCCTTGCCGCGACCTCCGATCAGTACCTGGGCCTTGACGGCAACCGGGTAGCCGAGAGTTTCAGATGCGTCTACTGCGGCGTCCGCGGTTGCTGCGTAAACGCCTTTGGGGACCGGCAGCCCATGACGGGCGAACAGTTCTTTTCCCTGATATTCGAGGAGATCCATGACCTTTTCGGGGTTAGGTGACGAAGGGCTCCGGAAGGTATGCCCGATCTACTCTGGGCCACGTCGAAGCCGACGATGGACTCTATTCGACATAATGCCTTTCCCGCATGCCGCTGCCTTCACTAAAGAACATCGAGTGGGTCACCACTGACTGCTATGGGACCCTTATCGACTGGGACAAGGGTATCTCCGAGGCATGCTCCAAGGAGGCCGCCAAAGACGGTTTCAGCTTCGATACCGAGACCTTCATGCAGCGGTTCTACGAGGTACAGGCCGAGGTCATGGCCGGCTCCTACGAGCTTTACGCAGAGGTCCTCCGCCGGACGATCATCAAGGTCGCGGGAGAGATCGGCTGGGAAGTCGAGCCTTCCCGGGCCCAGTTCCTGCCCGACAGCGTCGCCTACTGGACCCCCTTCAGGGAGTCCAACGCCGCCATGGACAGGCTGGGAAAGAAGTTCAACATCGGAATCATCAGCAACATCGACGACAAGATGCTCGGCATCTCCAGGCGCCACCTGAGGACCGAGCTGGATCTCGTCGTAACCGCCCAGCAGGTCCGCAGCTACAAGCCGGATGACACGCACTTCAAGGAGTGCGCCCGCCGGATCGGTGGCAAGAAGGGCTGGCTCCACATCGCTTCCGGCTACGAGACCGATGTCGCGCCCCTGCTGAAGATGAAGGTTCCCGTGATCTGGGTGAACCGGAAGGGCGAGAAGCTGGCCGGACGCAAGAAGCCGTCGCTCGAAGTGAAGTCCTTCCGCGACGCAGTAAAGAAGCTGGGCGCCGGAGGCTGATCATCGCTGTCTCCCTTACCCGTTCCGGGGGGAGGCGGTTTGGTGCTGCGCTGGCGGCGGTCCTCGCTGCGGTGCTCGTGCTCTTGCTGGTTGTTCCGGCCGATCGGGCGCTGGCGGCCCGCCCCAACTTCGTCGTGATCCAGACCGACGACCAGAGCGCCGCTTCGGTCCGGGCGAGGCTTCGTGGCCAGGTCGGGGGGTTTCGTCCGGTCATGCCCCACGCGGTGCGGCAGATCCTTCAGCGCGGCACCGAGTTCCGCAACTACTATGCGACTTCGCCTGTCTGCAGCCCGTCCCGTGCCTCGCTGCTCAGCGGCCAGTACTCGTGGAACCACGGGATCGAGTCGAACCTGGGCGCGGACGGTGGCTGGACCGGCTGGCAGAACCACCGGGTCTTCCGGCACAACCTGCCGGTGACCCTGAACCGAAGGGGCTACAGGACCTCCCACTTCGGAAAGTTCACCAACGGCTACTACGACGAGGCGAACAACCGGGTCGACCGCACGGTACCTCCCGGCTGGAATCAATGGGTGACCACGGCGTACAGGCCGGGAATCAGGGTTTACGGATACGAACTCAACGTCAATGGCCGGGCCGTCGGTCCGGTCGGGGATCCGGATTACGGAGAGAGAGGTCCGGGCATTGATCCAGCCAACTGTGATCTGACACCGCTGAGGTCGGTGTGGCCGGCAGGAAGCTGCCGGTACCTCGGTGACGTGATGACAGCAGCCGCTGTGAGGGAGATCCGTCGTGCTCACCGCCAGCCGTTCTACGTCCAGATCGACTATCAGGTGCCTCACAGTGACGTGGCGGCGCCGCGTGGTCCGCAGCCGGCAACGAGGTACCTCGGCACGGCCTCACGTACCCGGCTGCCGCGACCACCTTCCTTCAACGAGCGGGATTTCAGCGACAAGCCCGCCCTGATCCGGGAGCTTGCCGCCAACCCGCTGAATCGCATCGAAGTGCGACGGTTGCGGACCTCCTACCGGCGCTACCTGGAGTCGCTGCGCTCGGTGGACGACGGCATCGGAACGATCCTTCGAACTCTCAGACGCCTCGGGGAGCTTCGTCGGACCTATGTCTTCCTGCTTTCGGATCACGGACTGTTCCTCGGGGAACACCGTTACGACTGGGGCAAGTTCATGCCCTACGAGGAGTCGGCATCGCCGCTGATGGCGGTGCGGGGGCCGGGTGTGCGGCGGGGAAGGGTCAGCCGTGAACTGGTCGGAAACCTCGACGTGCCGGTCACGATCATGCGACTCGCCGGGGCCAAGCCCGACTATCAGGTAGACGGACGATCGCTGCGCCCCTATTGGCGGCGCCCAGGACTCAGGAGCGACCGTCCGGTGGCGATCACGATCGACTCCAGGATCGAAAGCGAGGGAGCGTCTGCCTCCGCCCGGGCGCCCGCACTCCGGTACCGGGGCTTTCGGATGGGCCGCTACAAGTACATCGCCTACGACCGCGGTGGCGAGGAACTCTACGACCTCGCGACCGACCCCCGGGAGCTCGAGAACCGGGCCGCCTCACCCCGCTACGAAAGGGCATTGGCGTACATGCGCCGCCACCTCGACGAGGTCACCGGTTGTGAGGGGGTGGCGTGCCGGAAGGAGCTGCCCCGGCCCCCGAAGCCGGGCTAGCGCTGAACCCTTGCCTGTCGGACCGTTCAGCGGGATACGATGCCGCAGCCGTGAGCGAAATCGAAAAAGGACCATCGCCGTCGAGCGGCGTCGGTCTTTCGTCGGCCACCCGTGAATGGGTCGAGCAGGGCGACCCAAAGCGCCGCAAACAGCTCGGTCAGTACATGACCCCGGCCTTCGTTACGGAGGCCTTGCTGAAGAAGCTCCCTCTCGAAGCGGGGCTGAGTGTGCTTGACCCCGGGGTCGGGACGGGTGAACTCCTCCGGGGCGTCCTCGACCGGCAACCGAAGATCGAGGCGGTCGGCTGGGACATAGACCAGGGGGTGATCGAGGCGGCCCGGACACTGGTCCCCGAGGCAAGGCTGGAGGCGAGGTCGGCTCTCGAGGTCTCACCCCGGGAGGGGTTCGACCTCGTGGTCGGTAATCCGCCCTACTTTCAGCTGAAGCTGGACCCGGAAATGCGGTCGCATTTCTCTGAGGTGATCTCCGGGAGGGCCAACATCTTTGCGCTCTTCTTCCAGATCGGCCTGGAGCAGTTGAAGCCCGGGGGATACCTCGGCTACATCGTGCCGCCCTCAATGAACAGCGGCGCCTACTTCGAAGCGCTGCGCGAGTACATCTCGGGTCAGGCAGTCATCCAGGACATGACGATCCTCGATGGAACTGACATTTTCGAAGGCGCGAATACCGCCGTTCAGTTGCTGGTCCTGCGAAAGAATGAACATCCCACGGAGGGCTCGGGCGATTTCGTTTTTCGTCGCGAAGTTCCGGAGGCCGGCTTCCGCCGGGTGGTGTTCACGCCTGAACCGGATGCCCTCGAGGCTGAGTTCAAGGGCCGCCGCACGCTTTGGGAGCTTGGTCTCGAGGCCGCGACAGGTCAGGTCATCTGGAACGAGAACCGGCAGCGGCTATGTTCCGGACCCGGGCCGGGTCGGGTGCCGCTTGTCTGGTCACACTCGATCGATCCCGGGTCTTCGCTTGTCAGCCTCGATGCCAGTCCTGGAAGGCCGGGGAAGCCCGGTTTCTATGACACTTCCAAAGGCGGCAGGCAGGCACTTCACGGACCGGCGATTGTCGTCAACCGGGTGGTCGGAGCGGTCGGTCGGGGAGAACTCAGGGCTGCGCTGGTTCCCGAGGGAAAAGAGTTTCTGGCCGAGAATCACGTGAATGTGATCCGCGCCCGTCCGGGAGCAGGAAAGGCTGTCGACTGGGACCGGGTCCTCTCATCACTCAGGGCCCCCGGGGTCGCCAGCCGGGTTCGTCTGCTGACCGGAAACACCCAGATCTCGGCCCGGGAACTGACCCATCTGCTCCCCCTCGACTAGATCTCGCGGGTCAAGAAGTAGTCCTTGGCCTGGCCCCACTTCTGGGGGTTGTGGATCGGCTGGAAGCCGCAGGACTCGTACAGCTTCATCGCGCCGGTGTTCGCCTCGTTGACGTCCAGCTGAATGCGTCCGCAGCCACGGGACCGCGCCCGCTCTATCGACGCCTCAACCAGCATTCGCCCGAAGCCTTCTCCCCGGGCTGACTCCTCGACGAAGAGGTCCTCCAGCCAGGCATCCTCCGCGCCCGTCCAGACCGACAGCCGGAACCTCAGCTGCGCGAAACCACATTCCGGTTCACCAATCAGGAGGAACTCCGTGGAGCGATCGCGGAGCAGGCTGGAGGCTGTCGCCTCGATCTCGGCGTTGGTTGGGGAGCCGTCTCCGAGGAAGTCACGAAAGCCGCCGATCAGAGCGGTTACCGGGCCAACGTCAGCCGGTCCGGCGATTCGAAGCGGGGTTTCAGGACCCATCATCGAGCCCCAGCTCGGCCCGGGCCTCGGCGCGTGCCTTGTTCTGCTCCGCGACAACTTCGGGCGGGAGAGGTTCCGACCCGTCATAGACCAGCCGGAGTTTCTTTCCGGCGTTGAGCAGCTGGTAGATGTCCACCCGGTTGAAGCCCGCTTTCAGGGATTCCGGGGGCAGCAGTATCGAGTAGCCGGGGCCGCGGCCGGTGCCGTCCTTGAAGGTCCAGCCGACCGCCTGGATCCTGCCGTCCACAGCCACCGCGAGCACGCTCTTCTCCGGAATCCGGTCGGTGACTCCTCGCTGGAGCAAACCTCTCAGGGTGGGGGCGGTCGGGTCATAGTTCTTCACGGCGTTTCGTTCGTCCGGTACCGCTCGCCAGCGCTTCAACGGCAGGACGTCGAGATTCCTGACCCGCTTGCCGATCAGCTCGTTGTGGGGACCGAACCGGTAGTAGGGACCCCAACCCTGGCCCGTTCCAAAGACCCTCTGGATCCTGTTCACCAGTTCCTTCTGCCGCTGCTCGATCATGCTGTCGATCGAGGCAGTCGCTTCGCCACTAGGTGAGTTCACGACCGTCACTTCTTCCGGATCGCAGGGGGTGACCTCCCACGGATAGTCGATTCCGAGCTCGTCAGAGACCATCGGCAGGATGTCCGTGGTGCAGGTCCGCTCGTCGGTCACCTTGGGGCGGGTCTGGCCCGGGTACTTGATGAAGAGCGGTACCGAGGCGATCTCGCCCATGTTCTCCGGCACTGCGGTCCTCCGCGGGATCTTCGACTGGAAGGCGGCCCCGTGGTCAGCGGTGACGATGATCATCGCCTCGTTCCAGAGCCCGGTTTCCTTCAGACGGGCGACGATCCGGGCGAGCAGCGTGTCCGTGTAACCGACCTCGAAGAGATGCCGCTGCATGGCGATGTCCACGATCTCCGGCGGCGCCATCCACGGTCCGTCGTTCGGAAGGAGCCCGGACCACTCGGCGGTCAGGTTCGAGTAGCGCTGCCCGTCCGGAATGTGGCGCCACGGGTAGTGGGGCCTCTCGACGTGAATCAGGTCGAGCGTCTCGGTCTGGCCCGGGGTCAGCTTGCCGGTGAACTCGCCGACCCGCTCGAACTCGTCGGCGGATGACTGCAGGGCGAAGAGCCGTCCCAGTTTCCTGGCAGCACCCTGGCCAGTCCGTTCCGGCTGGGTGTCACCTGTGGCGCCGGTTGCTCCGGATGTACCGGTGGCTCCGTCCTCAATCGACGGGGCCGTTACGCCGGTCGCTTCGTCCTCGGCGTTGGTGTCGACCTGGTCTGCTTCGGTGAATCCGGAGAACGAGTTCGAGATGTCGGGCAGGTTCCGGGTCATCGAATCGGGAAGCAGCAGGTACTGGGAGACAACGTTGAGGTCCGAGAAGAGATCAGAGGTCGACCCATCTTCCGAGGAGTTGTCCTCGGCGGGACATAGCTCCTCGGGGCAGATCCTGGTTGCCGCTTCCATCACTCGAAGGTCGTAGCTGCCGCCGAGCAGGGTGAAGATGCTGTGCGGATGATCCGAGGCGATCGGGAGTTCCTCGTGATCGGGCTTCTCGCCGGAGAAGATCGCCGGCACCGCGAGCGGCGTGTAAGCCCCGGCCGCGGTTGCGTCCTTGTACCAGGTCGACTGGCTGGCGAGTTCAGCGAAAGCCGGGTACCGGGTGCCGTCAACTTTGCCTTCCGGGGTCATCAATGACCCGATCGGAAACTCGTCGAAAACCACCATCACGACTGGGGCCGGGTGGGTGATTTCCACGTTCACGGGTTCTGGCTGTTCCCGCGGAAGGATCAGACGGGAGGTGCTGCTGAAACCGAAGAAGAGGATCAGGATGATCACCGGTGCGACGCTGAGCACGTCCATGAAAGCCTGCGGGAAGCGGAACCTCGAGTAGAGGACCACTCCTGCGACGGAGAGCAGGACCGAGAAGATGATCAGGAGTCCCGCCGGCCACTCCAGGTAGTTCTTGATCAACTGGAGGGCGAAGCAGGCACCGACCAGTCCCATCAGGAACAGGTGCAGATACCACTGGAAATCCCGGCTCGCCAGTCGGGCCAGGGCCTCAAGGCCAAGAGCGATCAGTGGCGGTCCGAAGGTCAGGACCAGCGCGTAGAGGATGATCTGGCCCGAGGTGTTCCCTCTGGCGACGAAGAAGTCAGGGTTCTCGCCGAGCAGGTCCAGCATCGGCTGCGCGAAGGCCAGGGCCCACAGGGCAGCCAGATGCGCACCTCCCAGCAAGAGGGAAGGCCGCTTGAAGCGGGCGTCGGCTCCGGATTCGGGCTCCGCCCCGGACTTGGAGACTTCAGTCACGGAGTGGCCAGTCTATTGGTCGGCAGTGGGCCAGAGTTGGGTCAGGGAAGCCGATCCGGAGCCACCGCCGGTGGTACTGGAGACCTCGTAGATTGTGATCCGGTTGCGTCCAGGACTGAAAGCCGTCTGCGGGAGCAGAATCGAGTAGCGCATCTTGCCGTTGTCCTCATAGGTCTGCCCGACTGCCGCGACACGCCCGTTCACGGCCACCGCGAGCGACGCACCCTCGTCAAGGCCAGTCACAGTTCCCCGTTGCCTGAGGATCGGGTTGTAGACCGTCTCGGGGTCGAACCCGGAGGTGAACGCCTCTGGTCTCAAACTGGCCCCGCCCAGGCTCGCCCCCGCCTGGCCAGTCAGGCGGGCAGGATTCATTCCGATCAGGCCGCTCGATTCACCCCACTCGAAGGCCCGCAGCCAGGGGGCGCCGTCGCCTCCGAATAGCCGCGCCAGGTCGTCGATGTATTCCTGACGTTGTTTGATCGTGCTGGCGAAAGAAGCGGTGGTGCGCGGACCGGTCCCGTTGTCAATCCGGATCGTCTTCCGGTCACACTCGGCGGGTTCCCAGGGAAGATCGATGCCGAGGATCCTTGCCATTTCGGGAACGATCTCGGTAGTGCAGGTGGGACGGTCGATGACCTCCCCCTTGGTCTGGCCTGGTGCCTTTATGAACATCGGCACCATGCTGATCTGTCCCATCGTCTGCGGCTCGGCCTCGCGTCGATTGGCATCCCGGGTCCAGGCCGCTCCGTGGTCGGCGGTAGCTACGAACAGGGTCTCTTCCCAGCGACCCTTCGACTTGATCGCGTTGATGATCCGCCCCAACAGCCGGTCGGTATATCCGACCTCAAGCATGTGTGCCTGTCGGGCCCTGTCGCTCAGGTAGTCGTTGCCGGTCCAGTCGGTGTCGGTGATGAAGTTCCTGAAGTCCTCGGTGGCTCCTGTGTACTCAAGTCCGGATGGATAGTGAGTCCATGGGTAGTGGGGCTTCTCGACATGGACGAAGTCGAAGGTCTGCCCGCTTGCCGGCAGAGTGCTGATGAACCGGGCGACGTCGGTCTCGGCGCTCAGGGCTGCGCCACCCTCGGCGAGACGGTCGGCCACCCACTGACGGGCCTTTCCCCGTTCGACGGAGTCCTGATTGCTACCTCCGAAACCCTGAAAACTCTGCGAGATGTCGGGCAGGCTGCTGCCCATGTCCGCAGGGAGCAGGAGGTGGGCGGAGACGGCCCTGAGATCGGTGTAAAGGGAACCGAGTGCCTCTCCCATGCTGTCGCCGTCTTCGCGTTCGCCACAGATCTCCTCGGTGCAGATCTGGGTGATCGGCTCGACTGCGTGGGTCTTCCAATCGCCACCGAGCAGAGTAAAGATCGAGTCGGGGTGATCAGCTGCGGTTGGCAGGCTGTCCCGTTGGGCCTCCTGGCCGGTCAGGATTGATGGCACGGCGATCGCCGTGTACGAGGCGTCGGTAGCAGTGTTTCGATACCAGTTCGAAGTCTCTTTCAGGGCGGCGAAGTTGGGGAACCGCTTGGGGTTGATGTTCCAGCTCGGGGTCATCAGGGATCCGGCCGGGAACTCGTCGAAAATCACCATCACGACCGGAGCGGGCTGCGTGGCCGTGACCTGCTTCGCAGATACTTCCTCGGGTGAGGTCGTCAGCTCCGAAGCGTCACTGAAGAAGAAAAAGGAGACGAGGACCACGATCGGGGCGACGATCAGGATGTCGGTCATCGATCTCATGAATCGCGCCCTGGCGTAAGCCCAGGTCAGCAGCCCTCCGAGGATGCAGCCGAGGATGATCATCGGCCAGGCAGGCCCATCCGCGAACTGCTTGAGGATCTGCACCGAGAAAGCGGCGAAGAGAACCGCGCACAGCCCGAGGTGGAAGATCCACCTGACCCGGCTGCTGAGAAAGTTGATCAGCGCCTCGATTCCCGTGGCTACGAGCGGGGGAAGAAACGCGAGCAGGAGAACGAACAGGGTGATCTGCCCGGCGGTGTTGTCCCGGGCGACGAAGAAGTCGGGATTGTTGCCCAGCAGATTGAGCAGGGGCTGAAGGATCGCCAGGGCCCAGAGGGCGGCGAGATGCAGGCCGCCCATGAGGATGGACGGCGCCTTCAGCGGTGCGACACTGTCCGCCCGATCCGACATCGGTCGGCGATCCTATTGTTTTGGGGGGAAACTCGGCGCTGTGCAGCGGGTTTCAACCGACAATCGCTTTGAAGCGACCGGCTCGGGAAGTGCCGGTCGAGGGTGCCGAAACTCATGGCCGCCTGAGCGGTTTCAGGGGTAGACATCGAGGGAAGAGTGCGCAAAAACCTGGTCCAGTCCGCAGCGTTCCTGCTGCTCTGTTCGCTGATCGCGGCGGTGGCGCTGGGCCGCGCGAGCGCGAACGCCCGACCAGAACCTGCTCCACTGCCTTTGCGCCCCAATGTCGTCGTAATCCAGACCGACGACCAGGATCTGGCTAGCCTCAGAGCGAAGTTCCGGGACCCCTTCGACCGGGTCCGAAGGGCCATGCCGAAAACCCTCGACCTGATTGGCGCCAAGGGAGTCGAGTTCACCCGGTACTACGTGAGCCAGCCGATCTGCTCTCCGTCACGGACGGCCCTGCTCTCCGGCCAGTACGCGAAAACCAGCGGGCTCAAGCGCAACTCCGGTCCCGAGGGTGGCTGGGAAGGGTGGCAGAACCTGCCGGTCCTTGAAGAGAACCTCGCGGTGGCGCTGGACCGGATCGGGTACCGGACCTCCCACATCGGCAAGTTCACCAACAACTACCACGGCGCCACGACGGAGACGGTCGACACAACCGTGCCTCCCGGCTGGGACCAGTGGTACGTGCCCGCTTACGGGAACACCCTCTACTACTACGGGACAATGCTGAACGTGAACGGCCAGCCGGCTGGCCCGTTCGGCTCCAATGGATACGACCTGAACGGCGCTGGTACCGACCCGCCCGAGTGCACCGCCGCGAATCTCAACGATCCTGTCCCTGGCGTCGTCTGCAATCACTCCACGGACCTTTTCAGCCGGGCAGCGGTCGAGCAGATCGAGATGGCCGGGGATGAACCGCTCTACTTGCAGGTGGACTACAACACGCCGCACGGAGACCATCGTCCGCCGATCGGACCGCAGCCTCTCTCGCGCCACTACGACTCGGCGCTGACGTCAAGGATGCCCCGACCGCCGGGATTCAACGAGACCGACGTCTCGGACAAGCCATCGTTCATCCGGGATGCGCCCCCGATGAGCCGTCAGGAGATCGAGAATCTCGACACCCGCTGGCGTAAGGACGTCGAGTCACTGAGGGGCGTCGACGACGGAGTCGGAGCGATCATCGAGGCGCTTCGGCGAAGCGGCAAGCTCGCCAACACCTACGTCTTCTTCCTCTCCGACAACGGACAGTTCTCCGGCCAGCACCGACTGAGCATCGCCAAGTTCCTTCCCTACGAGCCGGCAGCCAGGTTGCCACTGCTGGTTCGCGGTCCGGGAATCAAGCCGGGATCGAAGACCTCGGAACTCGTCTCGAACATCGACATCGCACCGACCATTCTGGGTCTGACCGGCGCCAGACTGCCTGGTGGTTTCGATGGCCGCAGCATTCGACCGTTCTGGAAGGACACCAGCCGAAGGACCCGCAGACCGCTGCTCCTCGAGTCCTACATCGGACCCAATGATGCCCCCGCTGACGGCCTCACCTCCGGAGCTGGCGCCTCGGCTTCGGCTCCGCCCCGCAACTACTTCGCGATTCGGGCCGGTCGGTACAAGTACGTCGAGTACACGAACGGGGAAAGGGAGCTCTATGACCTCAAATCCGATCCGGCCGAACTCGCCAACCGGATAGCAGTTCCCGCCTGGCGCCCGGTCGCGACGGTTCTCGGCAGGGAACTCGACCGTCTCAAGGGATGCCGGGGAGCGACCTGTCGGGCCGCGACTGTGAGGCTCCCCGGACCGCCAGTAGTGGAGCAGGCGAACCGCAAGGCAGGGCGCAGATGATCAGTAGAGGCTTCGCAGCCTTCGTGGTGGCGGTCTTCCTCGGCCTGGCTGCCTCAGGACTGCTCGCATCGGGGGCGAGCGCGGCGACCAAACCCAGCTTCGTGGTGATCCAGACGGACGATCAGCCCCTGAACGAATTCGATCGACGCTTCCGGGACATCTACGACAACTGGCGTCAGGTGATGCCCCGGACGATGGCCCTGCTCCGGGACAAGGGCATCACGTTCAGCCAGTACACGACGCCCTTCCCCCTCTGCGCTCCTTCGCGGGCCACGCTGCTCAGTGGCCGCTACGCTCAGAACCACGGCGTGATCAGGATCGGTGGACCCCGCGGCGGCTGGGAGGCCTGGCAGACCAACCCGATCATGTACGAGAACCTGCCGGTCTGGCTGCAGAGGGCGGGCTACGAGACCCTCCACTTCGGCAAGTTCATGAACTACTACGGCGGCCCCGACGACCCGGCCGAAACGATAGTGCCGCCCGGCTGGGACAGGTGGGTGACCGATGCCACCGACAACTCGACCCGCGAGTTCTATGGCTACCGCCAGAACATCGACGGCGAGATAACCCCGCGACTCGGGTGGCCGTTCTATGACACGAGCGGCGGCCGTGACCCGGATGGCTGCCCCTGGCTTGGAGTCGAGCTCTGCAACTACCACACCGATTCGATGTCGATGCAGGCCGAACAGGCGATCCGCGATGCCGGACCGGAACCGTTCTTCCTTCAGATCGATTACCACACACCGCATGGCGACTCGCGACCGCCGATTGGACCGGAACCGGCCCCGAGGCACTACGACACTGCACTGCGGACCCCTGGGCCCCGTCCGCCCGGATTCAACGAACGGGACATCTCGGACAAGCCGCGCTTCCTCCAGGAGGCCGCGACCCCGATGAGCGGCAACGAAATCAGCCAGATCGACACCGAGTTCCGCAAGTCCGTCGAGGCTCTGAGGTCTGTCGATGACGGGGTCGGGCGCATCATCAGCGCCCTGCGCGAGACCGGTCGGCTCGCCAATACCTACGTGATCTTCACGTCGGACAATGGCTTCTTTACAGGCCAGCACCGCATAAGCCGGGGCAAGCTGCTCCCTTACGAGCCGGCCCTCAGGGTTCCCTTCGTAATCCGGGGCCCCGGGATCAGGGCTGGCACCCGCAGCTACGAACCCGTCGCAAACCAGGACGTGGCACCGACCATCATCCGGCTGGCTGATGCCCGCGCCGCCTTGACCATCGACGGTCGGTCCCTGAGACCATTCTGGACCGATCCCGGCCGCCGCTCCCGCCGGCCTATCCTGCTCTCCAGTTACCAGCAGATCACCCGCCTGATCCCGGGCGACTACCCGGATGAACCAGCTCCGGCGACCGGTGAGCCTGCCACCGCCAACCGTAACGGCGCCCACGCCTCGGTCCGGAGCCCGGAGCAAAATTACGTCGGGATCAGGCTCGGTCCGTACAAGTACGTCCGCTACGAGAATGGCGAGCGTGAGCTCTACGTGCTCCGCGAGGATCCCGCCGAGCTCGAGAATCGCGCGGCGGATCCTCGCTACCGGAAGATCCTTCGCTACCTCGACACACAGCTCGACGAGCTGAGGGGTTGCCGCGGGCAGTCATGCCGTAACTGGGCTCCGCCCTGGCCCCAGCCTCCTCAGTAGTTGGCGCCAAGGGGGATCAGGCGTTTCCCTTCGACGCGGTAGATGCCGATCCGGTTCTTCCCCTGCCGCAACGAAGCCGGGTTCACTAGTGCTCCCCAGCGCACCGCCTCGTTGAAGCTGAACGGTCGCGCGGTCGCTTGGACCGTCCCGTTGATCGCGATCGCGAACAAGGGCGCTTTCTTCGGGGCCGCCGGAACGGATCCGCTCCAGGTTCCTGTCACGAACATCGGAATCAGATCTTTTCCGGGGTCGTAGGCCTTGCCGAGGTCGGGCTCATCGAGTAGCACCTCCGACGTTTCTGGCGGGACCGGCGTCACCCGGCGTCCGATCAGTTCCGGCGCCGGCCCCAGGGTGTAGAAGCCACTGGTTCCCAGACGCTCGTTGGCGCGCTCTATGGCTGCGTCTCGCTGACGGATCATCTCCCCGAGGCTGACCGAGTAGAGGTTTCCGGAGGGGTCGGTGACTGTCACTTCACGCGGCGGCACCGGTCCCTGGAGCGGCACGCCATCAGCCTCGTAGGGCTGTATGACGCCGAGAGCCCTGGTGATCGTCGGCGTGATGTCGAGGCTCATGCTGTGCTTCGGGGAGACGACGCCCCTCGTCTGTCCGGGGTACTTGATGAAGAGCGGCGGGTTGGCCACCTCGCCCATTGCGCGGCGGTCAGCCTGACGCTGGGGGACGCCACGGCCCTCGAACGAGATGCCGTGGTCAGCGGTAACCACGACGATCGCCCGGTCCCACATTCCAGTCGCTTCGAGTCTCTGGCGGATTCGGCCGAGCAACCGGTCCGCGTAGCCAGTCTGGACGTACATCCGCGACTGGGAGACCGTGATCCCGTTCGAGTTCACCATCCAGTCGTTCGTGCTGCGGGACAACTGGGTTATCGGGGTGTCGTTGTACTCGTTGCCCCGAAGGTCGTACTTCCACACCTGATGAGGAAGGTGCATGTGCATGACCGTCAGGCTGCGGTTCACGGTCGGCATCGATCGGATGAACTGCTCATAGAGCGCCGGGTCCGACTCGGCCTCCGCCTTCACGGCCAGCTTGCCGCGCTTGTACTTTCGCTTGCCGAGTTCCGGCGGGTCATTGTTGCCACCGAAACCCTCGAAGTTGGAGCTGACGTCAGGCAGTTTTTCCGCGAGTCCGGGCGGCAGCACCAGTTTTCCCTCGACGTACTTGAGGTCCGAGTAGAGAGCCTCCAGCCGGGAGAGCTGGCCTTCCGCCGGAGTCTGGTCCGGGCAAAGGTCGTCCGGGCACAGGGCGGTGACCGGTTCGAGCACGTGGAGCCTGCGGTTCCCGCCAAGCTGACTGAAGATGCTCATGGGCTGGTCCTGCCAGGTGGGAAGCGTCTCGGCCGGTGCGTTGATCCCGGTCAGGATGCCGGGAACGGCGTGCGGGGTGAAGAAGGCGGTGGTCGAGTTGTTGGGGTACCAGGTGCTGGTCCTGGCAAGGTGCGCGAAGTTCGGGAATCGATCGGCCGCGATCGATCGCTTCGAGATCATCAGGTTCGATGTGCCGAGTTCATCGAAGATCACCAGGACGACCGGCACGTCCCGTCCGGAGTCGGCCGCGAGTTCGAAGTCAGCTTCCTCGGGGAAGATCAGGTCGGTGGTCTTCGAGTTGAAGACGAACATGAGGACGACCACCACAGGGGCGATGATCAGGATGTCCATCAGGTTCTTGACGAAGACGAACCGGAAGATCATCCAGGCGAGCAGGATTCCCAGGCCGACCGAAAACAGCAGGATGAGCGCCGAACGGGCGCTGACCAGGTCCGAGACCAGCTGGGTGAAGAAGAAAGTCGAGATCAGGGCAAGCAGAACGAAGTGAAGCCCGTAGTACCCCTTCGTCGATACCCGGGAGACGGCCCACTCGATTGCCCAGAGTGCCAAGGGCGGGAGGAATGTGAACCCGATCGCAAGGATCAGGATGTCGCCGGTGGTGTTTCCCCTGGCGACAAAGAAGTCGGGGTTGTTGCCGAGCAGATCGAGCAGCGGCTGCACGAAAGCCAGCGCCCAGAGGGCAGCCAGATGCCCTCCTCCGAGCAGCAGTTTTCGGCGATCAGGCGCCGGACGATCGAGGATCGCCGAGATTCCCTTCCCGGGTTCAGCCACCTCCGAACTTTCGCCCGGATCGGCCAAAGTCCTACCTGGGCCTGGCGAGGAAAAGGATCCGGTCGCCGGAAGGCAGCTCTTCGCGTCTTTCGACTGTGAAGCGCTTCTCGAGTTCCCGTTCGAAGTTGCCCTCTTCGTAGTCCGGGTTTGCGCCCTCGTGCTTGTTGGCCAGCAGCGCCCGGACCATAGGGTCGGTCCGCTTCGGGAATTCGATCAGGAGGGTGGTGCCCATGTCGCGGGCCCACTGGAGGAAATCGGCGACCGGGATGTTGGCGCTGATCGATACGTGGTGGATCAGCGCCAGGGCCAGCATCAGGTCAGGGGCACCGCGGCCGACCAGAGTTTTCCGCTCGAGCCCCCGCCAGCCGAGAGCGGGTGAGGGGTCGGCGAGGTTCGAAACCAGCGGGAGGATCTTTGTGTTTCCCTCCTGCTTCAGAGAACGGTAGAGAGCCTCGACCGTCGCGTGGTCGAAGTCGAAGGCGACGACCCGGTCCGAGTTCTCGGCAGCGATCCTGGAGTACGCACCGTCGTTGCAGCCCATGTCCCAGGTCAGGGCAGGCTTTTCCGCCGAGGCGACTTCGGCGACGAATGACTGCTTGCGGCGGTCATCGTCATCGGAGTACGTGTTCGACTGGCGGTAGCCGCTCCATGAAGTTTCGCCGGCCTTCCACTTCAGCTTCGAGACCAGGCGATGCATCGACTGGAGCTGGGCCTGTATCTGCTTCGGTTTGACTTGGCGGGTCTGCTTGTTGGCCTCGGCACTGCCAGGCCCGGACTTGTTTGCCCGGCGGTCGAGCCTCGCGTGGAGAGAGGTGTGGAGAAAGACGCCCCGGCGCAGGCGGTCCCTGAGGGAGAACACCTTGATCGCGTCGATCGGCTGGATGCCGTCGATTGATCCCCGCATCCACGGCTGGAAGGGAATGTCCTTGTGGGCCTGGAATAGCAGCGGGTACAGGTAGAGCATGCAGAACTGGCGGTAGGCGATCCAGGGTTCGCCGTCGGTGATCTTCTCGAAGCTGCCGATGTCGATGAAGGTTGGCTTCGAACCGATGTACTGGACGTTGTACGGGGTTGCGTCCTTCAGGGTGAGTCCCGCGTCAATCGCGGCGATCCCAAGCTCCAGCTGAAGCTTCGCGGCATCCTGGAGCATGCTGAACGTCCACTCGTACGGATAGGAAACGAACGGGACCCGGTCGTGCTCAAGGACTTTTTCGACCCCGGTCGGGAGCAGGTCAGAGAGGCCTGCGAGCACCGACGGGTCGACCTCGCGGGTGCCGATTATCTGGCCGGAACCGGTCAGCTGGCCAAGCAGCGGGCTGGCCGAAAATGCCTCCCAGTCCTCGGTGCCCTCCGGGCTCAGTGCCCGGTATATCGCGTCGTCTGTGACTACGACACGGCTGTCCCGGTCTCTGAAAGAGCCCGGTTCTGCGGCTGTCACAGCCCTACTGCTCGGAGGGCTTGTCTTCGGGGGCGTCTGCCGGGGTCGCCGTCGCGGCAGCCTCGGGGGCCGGCTCGTCCTTCTTCCAGAACATCAGCTTGTTCTTCAGGTTCGAGCCGAAGGTGCGAAAAGCGGCGCCGATACCGGCGATTCCGGCGAGCACCGCAGCAAGGGCGGCGCTGACGCTTCCGGGGTCAAGGTAAGCAAAGATTTCCATCACAGATCCTCTCTTGATCGGGGTCGGACGATGCCTCCCCCTTCAGGTGGACCTCGACCGACCGCGAAATGTTACTCAATTGTGACCAACGGGTCGCCTGATGCGACCGCGTCGCCAATGGAAATGCTGACCTTGGTGACCTTGCCGTCTTTGTGGGCGGTGATCTCGTTCTCCATCTTCATCGCCTCGATCACGCAGATCAGGTCGCCTTCCTTGACCTCGGCGCCTTCCTCCACCTCGAGCTTGAAGATCGAACCCTGGAGGGGTGACGCGAGCACGGGACCGCCGGCCCCGCCGCCACCACCGGCACGCTTCTCCCGCTTCGGCTTCGGACCGCCAGCCGCCGCAGCAGCACCACCGGCAGCAGCGAAGCCGCTGGCCTCACCGATCACCTTGACGTCGAAACGCTTGCCCGAGACCTCGACCAGGTAGTCGCGCGCGACCTTCTCGGCTTCGCCCTCTTCCGGGGCGGGAATCGAGGAGTCTTCGGGAGCGGTGGTCTTCAGCCACTTCTTGTCTTCCGTCAGGTCCTTGCAGGTTTCACCCCGGGCCCACTGCTCGGTCTGAAGGATCGTCTTGTGGAAAGGAATCAGGGTGGAAAGAGGAGCGATCTCGTACTCGTCCAGCGCACGAAGCATCCGCCTTGTGGCGGCTTCACGGTCCTTGTCCCAGACGATCAGCTTGGCGACCATCGGGTCGTACATCGGGGTCACGACCGAGCCGGCCTTGACGCCGGAGTCCACGCGGACACCGGGACCCGAAGGCTCGTCGTAAACATCGATCGGGCCGGGGGCGGGCGCGAAGTTCATGTGGGCCTTCTCGGCATTGATCCGGCACTCGATTGCCCAGCCGTTGATCTCGACGTCCTCCTGCTTCAGGCCGAGCTCCTCGCCATAAGCGATCTTGATCTGTTCGCGAACGATGTCGACCCCGGTGATCTCTTCGGTCACGCAGTGCTCGACCTGGACCCGGGTGTTCATCTCGAGGAAGAAGTACTCGTCACCGACCTGCATGCCCTCGATCGTTCCCGCGGAGTAGTACCCGACGGCGCGGGCTGCGTCGGTTGCGATCTTGCCGATCCGCTCGCGCATCTCCTCGTCGACATGCGGGCCGGGGGCCTCCTCGATCAGCTTCTGGTGACGACGCTGGATCGAGCAGTCACGCTCTGCGAGGTAGATCACGTTGCCGTGCTTGTCGGCCAGGACCTGGACCTCAACGTGGCGCGGGTCCTCGAGGTATCGCTCGACGTAGACCCGGTCATCGGAGAAGAACTTCTCTCCTTCGCGGGCCGAGCCCTCGAAGGCTTCCTGGAGGTCGTCCGGGGTCATCGCGACGCGGAAGCCCTTGCCTCCGCCTCCACCGACTGCCTTGCAGGCCACGGGGTATCCGGCTGCCTCGGCCTGCTGGCGGGCCTCTTCGAGATCCTTCGCGGGCGCAGTTGCGCCGGGAACGATCGGCACTCCGGCCTTTTCCATGACTTCGCGAGCCATCGTCTTCGAACCCATCGCGTCGATCGCGGAGGCGGGGGGCCCGATGAAGGTGATGCCGGCCTCATCAAGGGCACGGGCGAAATCAGAGTTCTCGGCGAGGAAGCCATAACCGGGGTGGACTGCCTCGGCGCCACTGTCCTTGCAGGCCTGGATGATCTTCTCGATCGAGAGGTAGCTCTCCGCCGGAACCGCCGGTCCGATCAGGAATGCCTCGTCGCATGCCTTGACATGAGGGGCGTCCCGGTCGGCCTCCGAGTACACGGCGACGGAGGTGATTCCCATCTCCTTGCAGGCGCGGGCGACACGGATAGCGATTTCGCCTCGGTTGGCGATCAGGATCTTCGAAAACATAGGGAGGCGATTCTATGCGTCTCGGCGGGCAGGCGGCGCTCAGGAACCACCAGCCGCCCGGTGGCTTCGTCGACGCCCGGAACGGCACGCTCACGTACCCGCGAAAGAACAAGTAGTCGGCGAGCTTCGCTCCGCCTCCAAATCGAACCCGCCGGCCCACAGAATCAAGGTTGGATGGGCCGGCTCCACCGGGGGCGATACTGACCTAGGATGCGGACCGTGATCGAACTTCAGTCTCATTCCGTTGTCTCTGACGGTCAGCTCGAGCCGGCCGGTGTTGTCGAGGAAGCCGCCAAGGCCGGCGTAGAGGTGCTTGCGCTGACTGACCATGACGGCGTCGCCGGCGTGCCCGAGGCGATCGAGGCGGGCCAGCGGCTTGGCGTCGAGATCGTGCCTGCGGTCGAGATGTCCTCCGTCCACGAGTACGCAGAGGACCTTCACATCTGTGGCTACTGGGTGGATGTCGAGAAGATCACCCCTGCCTGTGAGCGGGCCCAGGATGAGCGCCGCAACCGGGCCAAGAAGATCGTCCAGAACCTTCGTGATCACGGCTTCGACGTGACCTTCGAGGATGCGGTTCGCGAGGCCGGAGCTGCCGATGCGATCGGACGCCCTCACATCGCCAAGGCGGCTGGCGCCACGGGCAACCTCGGTCCCTTCTTCGAGGAGTGGCTGGTGCCGGGTGCCAAGGCTTTCGTCTCGCGGGAGTGGCCGGACGCGAACGAGGCCTGCGCTCTGATCCGGGAGGCCGGCGGCGTACCGGTAATCGCTCACCCCTACTGGGACATCAAGGTCCCCGAGCAGGTCGAGGAACTCATTCGCGCACTGGACATCGGTGGCATCGAGGTCTTCTATCCGTCTCACACGAAGGCGCAGACCGAGCACCTCCTGAATCTCGCCAATGAGCTTGGCGTCACGGCGACCGCTTCTTCCGACTACCACGGACCTACACACAAGACTTTCAGCCGCTTCGGCGCGTACCAGACCTACGATCTCGGCGAACCGGCCGTTCCGCCCAGGCCTTGACCGTCGACGCGACCGACACCGGGTTCGATCTGCGCGGAAGGGTTGCGCTGATAACCGGGGCCGGAAGCGCGGGCGGAATCGGATTCGCCACCGCGGAGCTTCTCGGCAGGCTCGGCGCGAAGGTGATGGTCGCTTCGACCACCGATCGGATCGGGGAACGGGTCACTGAACTCTCCGGGATGGGCGTGGATGCCAGGGGTTTCGCCGGTGACCTGGTCGATCCAGAGGTTGCCCGGAACCTCGTCGACGAGACTCTCTCGGCTTTCGGTCGCCTGGATGTCCTGGTCAACAACGCAGGGATGACATCCGTCTCGGATCCCGAGAGCCCCGCAACGGTTGAATCGATTACTGACGAGCAGTGGACCACGGCGCTTGACCGGAACCTGAGGACCGCCCTCAACCTGATGCGCCCGGTTCTGGGAATCATGAAGGAGGCCGGATTCGGCCGGGTGATCAACGTCGCTTCGACCTCGGGTGCCGTGTCCGCCTACCCGGGAGACGCTGCCTATCACGCAGCCAAGGCCGGAATGCTCGGACTCACGAGGGCCGCGGCGATCGAGGTTGCCGATCAAGGCGTCACGGTCAACGCCGTCGCTCCGGGCTGGATCGAAACGCCTTCTTCCACCGCAGGCGAGATAACGAAGGGTATGGCGACACCGGTCGGTCGTCCCGGGAAGCCGGCCGAGGTTGCGGCGAGCATCGCTTCGCTTGCCTTGCCCGCCAGCAGCTATACGACCGGGCAGCTGCTGATCGTCGATGGCGGCAACGCGATCGCGGAAGAACGGCAGGCGCCTGCGGAGTCCCCGGGGGCGGACACTCCACAGGCGCCTGCCTGAAACGGCATCAGGGTGCCGTGGGAGGGATGGTGGGGAGGCCGAGCCCTATCCAGTCCTGGATCCCGCCACGGTAATAGGCGAGTGTTTCGGGCTCGACCCCGGCTCTCAGCAGTCGTTGCACGGCCCGGGGGGTGGCCGCGCACTGCGGTCCGTTGCAGTAGAGCACTATGACCCTTTCGGGATCGAACACCGACAGGTGGTCGGTTATCTCTTCCCAGGGAATTACCAGCGAACCGGGGATCGTCCCGGTCGCCTCGACGTATTCCGGCTGACGGGTGTCGATCAGACAACCGTCTTCGCGGATGTGCTCAATGACTTCCAGCTCACCCCAGGTGGGAAGCCCGGGATGAAGGTGCTGGGGCTGGATCGTTCCCCACCAGGGGTCGATCGTGACAAGTCCGTCTCTCCCGACAACAGGAACCCTTTGGGGCTTGTGCCCTTCCGGAGAGGTGCTGCGTTCGATGTCCAGGAGAACGGACATAGAACAATTGTACCACTTAACAACTGAGTAGTTGTGTATAGGTTCGACGGTGATCAGACGGGCGGTTTACAACCGGCCATGGCCACCGCGCACCGCGGCAGGATCAAACCAGTCGCTAGACCGATTCCGTCGGCGATTAGCGCCGACAGAATCGATTCAGCGAAGGGAAGACGACGCGGCGCGTCAGGAAGCTACAGCGGCCGGGATGAGCTGGCGCTCTTCCAGGTAAGTGATCAGCCTGGCGGCCGATTCCTCGGGCTCTTCCTCGGCGGTCTTGAGGGCAATCTCGGGATTCTCCGGGGCCTCGTACGGGTCGGAGACGCCGGTGAACTCCGGGATCTCGCCCGAGCGGGCCTTGGCGTAGAGACCCTTGACGTCACGGGCTTCGCAGACCTCGACCGAGGCTTCGATGTAGACCTCGATAAAGCGGTCACCCATCAGGTCGCGGGCTTCCTGGCGGATGGCGCGGTAAGGCGAGATGGCAGCCGTGATGACCGGCACGCCGTTGCGCGAGAGCAGGTCAGCGACGAAAGCGATGCGGCGGATGTTCGTGTCGCGGTCTTCCTTCGAGAAGCCGAGGCCCTTCGAAAGGTTCTCGCGAACGATGTCGCCGTCGAGGATCTCGAGCTTGGAACCGCGGGCGGTCAGCTCCTTGGCGACGATCTCGGAGATCGTGGTCTTGCCGGCACCCGAAAGGCCGGTGAACCAGAGGGTGAAACCCTTGCTGTCTGACATTGGCTAGTTGTCCTCCTTGTAAGAGTCGATCAAGATCTGGGCGACCTCGGGGCGCGAGAACTCGGGCGGCGGCATCTCGCCGTTACCCAGCATCTCGCGGACCTTGGTGCCGGAAAGGAAAAGGTGCGACTCGGCGTCGTGGGGGCAGGTCTTGTTGGAGGCCAGTCCCTCGCACTTGTGGCACCAGAAGGTGTGCTCGAACATCAGGGGTTCGATACCCAGTTCGTCGATGTCGATGTCATCGAAGATCTCCTGGGCCTCGAAGGTGCCGTAGTAGTCACCGGCACCAGCGTGGTCGCGTCCGACGATGAAGTGGGTGCAGCCGTAGTTGCGCCGGATGATCGCGTGGAGCACCGCTTCCCTCGGGCCGGCGTAGTGCATCTTGGCCGGCTTGACTCCGAGCATGACCCGGTCATTCGGGTAGTAGTTCTCCATCAGCAGCTCGTAGCACTTCATCCGCACGTCGGCCGGGATGTCGCCGGCCTTGGTCTTGCCGATCAGGGGGTGAATGAACAGCCCGTCGCAGGCCTCGAGAGCAGCCTTGGTCAGGTACTCGTGGGCGCGATGGATCGGATTACGGGTCTGGAAGGCGACGATCTTCTTCCAGCCGCGGTCTTCGAAAGCCTGCTTCGACTCGGCGGGAGTCAGGTAGCGCCGCATGAATGCTTCTTCGTGGTCGGGAAGTGCGTCGACCTCGATCGGCCCGGCGATGCAGCGGTTGCCCTCCTCGTAGATGGCAGCGACACCGGGATGGTTCTCGTCAACCGTGCGGTAGACCTTCTGCGCTTCCTCGCGCACATCCCGCTCGAAGATCTCCTCGACCGTGATCGAACCGAGATGCTTGCCATTGTCGGCGGAGAGAGTGATCCGGTCACCGATCTGGCAGTCCAGGTCGGTGGGGAGGGTGATCGGAATCGGCCAGTATTCGCCCGACTCCATCCGCATCTCGTCGCAGATCCTCTGCCAGTCAGCGTGACCCTGAAAACCCTTGAGCGGTGCGAAACCGCCGATGGCAATCATCTCGAAGTCGGCAGTCTGTCGCTCGGAAAGCTGTAGGGATAGTTCAGTCATGGTCACGCTCAAATGGTCGGGGGGAATGTTGACAGGGTTGGTGAAGAATCCAGCAGCCTAGCCGTTATGGACGAAAAGTGACGCCCCGAATGCACTAGTTGATGCCGCACTCCGTCTTCCCGGAACCGGACCAGCGGCCGTCACGGGCGGACTGGCCGGGCAGTACCGGGCGGGTGCAGTGGGTGCAACCGATGGAAGGATAGCCCTGATCGTGCAGCGGGTTGTACGGGATGCCGTGCTTGTGAAGATGCGTCCAGACGTCCCGCTCGGTCCAGTCGGCGATCGGATTCAGCTTCCAGATGTTGAACTTCCTGTCCCACATGAACTTCGGCGAGCCGGCCCGGGTAGCCGAGTCCTCGCGGCGGATCCCGGCAACCCAGCAGTCGACGCCGGAGGCGAGTGCCCTGGCCATCGGATCGACCTTGCGAATGCCGCAGCAGGCATCCGGGTCGCGCTTCCAGAGCTGGTCACCGAACTGGGCGGCCTGCTCCTCCGGGCTGAGGTTGTGCCAACGCTCGAACTCGACGTTGAAGTGTTCAGCCAGCCGGTCCCGGGTCTCGTAGGTCTCCGGGAAGAGGAAGTCCGTGTCGATGTAAAAGAACCGGGCATCCGGGTTGATCTCGGTGGCGAGGTGCATCACGACCGAGCTCGTCTTCTGGAAGGAGCAGGCGATGTACATGTCCTGGCCGAACTGTTCGAAGGCCCACTCGAGCAGCTGGCTGGCATCGAATGACTCGAGCCGGGCAGCCTCGGCTTCCCCGTCGAATCGAGCGGCCAGGGTGCGGGTGGCTTCCTCGGCCTGCCGCGCCGCTTCGGCTTCCGCCGGGCTCAATGTGATCGTCGGCTCCATGGGGAAACTAGATGGCGCACTCGCCTTCGCCGCGCTCGACCTTGTACGGGTCAACGCGGTTCCAGTCGATGAACTGCTGCATCGTCTCGAGGCTGAACTCTGCCGGCATGGTCAATTCCTTCACTTCTTCTTCCATCCGGGCGGTCCCGACACGATCGACGAAGTCGTTGAAGACCTCGCCATCCTGCCGGTCGGACTCGTAAAGGCGAATCCACTTTTCGACAGCGTCAGGGACCCTTCGCGCGGGCAGGCGGGACTTGAGCCGTGTTCCGTAGATGACTTCGCCGTCGACATACTTGCCACCGAGGTGGGGGACGTAGGCGGGCATCGTCTTCCCGCTGACCTTCAGTGAAGCACCGTAGAAGCCGATGTTGGCGATGTGGTGCTGGCTGCAGCCGTTCGGGCAACCGCTCATCTTGATGTGAATCTGGCGGGTGAGCGGATCGGTGATGTTCATCGACGTCACCTTTTCCTGGATCGCCCGGTTCAGGCCCATCGATGAGGTAATTCCCAGCTTGCAGGAGTCGGTGCCGGGGCAGGACACCACGTCGGTGATCGTCCTCGGCCCGAGGTCGCTCAGGCCGAGTTCGCCCAGTGCCTTGTAGACGTCGTAGAGGCTCTCGTCACGAACCCAGCGAAGTACGAGGTTCTGCTGGACGGTCGTGCGGGCGAAACCGCCGGTGTGTTCACGCATGATGCGCCCAAGTCCGCGGAACTGCTCCGGGGTCAGGTCACCTCTGGTCACCTTGACTTCGACCGTGTTGAAACCGTCCTGCTTCTGGGCCTGGACGTTCGCAGCCACGAAGGCCTCGAACTCGGAACGGTCGCCGTTCGGAGATGCCCCGGTGACCACGGTCGGCAGGAGGTTCGCCTGTTCGTCGAGGTCGAAGCGCATGTGATCGATCGTGAAGTCACGCTCGCCTACCCAGTCGCCCTCGAGCTCCTCGTCGACCATCCTGCGTACTTCGTCGATTCCGACCTTGTCAACCAGCACCTTGATCCGTGCCCTGGCGCGGTTGACGCGTAGCCAGGACTGCCGGTCGAAGATCCGGAAGACAGCTTCGGAAACCTTGAGGAAATCACCGTTGTCAGCCTCCACGAAGTCGTAGAGGGTAGGGGCGACCCGGGCCATGATCGAGGTGCCACCACCCACCCGCACCTCGAAGCCCTTCACGCCATCGCGGATCCGGCTGATGAAGGCGATGTCATGAATTCCGGTGATCGCCCGGTCGGCGTCGGAACCTGAAAATGCGGTCTTGATCTTTCGCGGCATCAGCTGCGTGGTCGGGTGACGCACGAAGTAGCGCGTGTAGGCCCCGACATAGGTGGTCGGGTCGAAGATCTCGTCCTCGCAGACTCCGGCCCATGGGTCACCAGTCACGTTGCGGACGGTGTTGCCGCAGCCCTCGCGTGAGGACAGCCCGCTTGGAGCCAGGTCACGAAGCATGTGCTTCATCTGGTCGAGCGGCACGTGGTGGATCTGAATGTTCTGGCGGGTTGTGATGTGCCCCTTGTTCAGAGGGGCGTAGGTCTCGACCGCGTCCGCGAAAGCGTCCATCTGTTCGGGGGTGATGCCGCCGTAGGGCAGTTTGACTCTGACCATCTGGACTCCCGGCTGGCGCTGGCCGTAGACGCCCTGCTTCAGCCTGAAGCCGATGAACTCCGGTTCCGGGGTGTTCCCGGCCAGGAACTCGTCGGCTTCGGTGTCGAAATCGTCGAATTCGTGCTCGAGGATGGGGATGATGTGGCCCGGGACGTTGTCGTAAGTCTCCGGGTTGGTCAGCGTGCCGAGTTTGCCCTTGCCGGTCTGGAGCTTGCCCTCTTCCTGCTCGACTCCCTTGTCACCCGGTTTCGGCTTGGGCTTCTCTGCTTTGGGTGTTGAAGGGGCCGTGGTGGGCTCCATGCTTCCTCCTGCTTGAAAACTGGACGTGATTGAAGATCGGGGCCGTCAAGGCTAGCAAAAAGACCAAAACCTGATTGGATTTCAGGTAT
>WBZM01001231.1_pt1 | contig 26838 bp, 25 predicted proteins | sample 5204271 | NCBI WGS metagenome assembly WBZM01 (sample SAMN12344346, study PRJNA552823) | activated sludge metagenome | biome: Activated sludge suspended growth; feature: Nitrification reactor; material: Wastewater; isolation source: activated sludge from nitrification reactor of wastewater... | reverse complement strand
CGAACAGGCCCGAGTCGGCGATCCCGAAGCGGGTTTCATTGCCTTCCATGTTGCCGCCCGCCTGGGTCGCGCTGGCGGTCTGATCGACGCCGGCGGTGGCGAACAGCGGATTGCCCTGCTGCTCGAAAGAGATCGCCGCGACGGCCATGACCACGAACAGGACGGTCATGGCGGCGAGCACGGCCCAGCCCTGGCGGGTATCGCCGACCATGCGGCCGAAGGTGTAGCACAGCGCGCCCGGTATCAGAAAAATCGACAGCATCTGGAAGAAGTTGGTCAACGGCGTCGGGTTCTCGAAGGGATGCGCCGAATTGGCGTTGAAGAAACCACCGCCGTTGGTGCCCAGCATCTTGATCGCTTCCTGCGAGGCGACCGGTCCCATAGCCACCGTCTGCGTTTGAGTGGTGACCGGCTCCATGACCGGATTACCCTGCTGGTCTTTGAGAGGTTGACCGGCGGCGTCCAGCTTGGGCTGTTCATAGGTCGTGATGTCCACCGTCGCGATGTCCTGATAGGCGGCGAAATTCTGAATCGCGCCCTGACTGATCAGAAACACCGCGAACACCAGCGACAGCGGCAACAGTATGTAAAGCGTGATCCGCGTCAGATCGACCCAGGCGTTGCCAATGCTCTTGGCGGTGTGACGGGCAAAACCCCGGATCAAGGCGATGACGACGGCGATTCCGGTCGCCGCCGACAGGAAATTCTGCACGGCCAGCGCGAGCATCTGCGTGAGATAGCTCATGGTCGATTCGCCGGCGTAGCCCTGCCAGTTGGTGTTGGTGACGAAGCTGACGGCGGTGTTGAACGCCGAATCGGGGCTGACGTTGGCCATCTGTTGCGGATTGAACGGCAGCCAGAGCTGGATCCGTTGCAGGGCATAGACGGCGAACACCCCCAGCCCGTTAAATAGCAGGATGGCGAGCGCGTAGCGCAACCACCCCATCTCTTCGTTCTTGCGGACGCCACAAAGGCGATAGATCACCGCTTCGATGGGGCCACCGACACGCAGCGCCAAACTGGGGCGTCCTTCCATCACGTTCGCGATATAAATGCCGAGCGGTTTGACCAAAACCAGAAGAACGAGCAGAAAAAGTCCGAGCAGCAACCAGGCGTGCGGGGTCATCATAAATCCTCCGCCATCAGCAGGGCGGCGACGAGATAAATCAGCAGCCCGACCGAAACGAGGCTGCCGAGAATGTAGAGCCAGGTCATTGGGTACCTCCCAGTTTGGCGCAGCCGACCGCTAGGCCGGCGGCCAGCATAAAAAACAACGATATTCCAGCGAGATAGATGAGATCCATACAGCGCCTCCGCGTGTAAGGGCAATGTGATGGGACATCGGTGGATGAGGGTAAGGTCAGCGCCTCCGGACGAGCCAGGCGCAGAGTTCGATCAAACAGGTCATCAACAGGTAAAAACCGAGCATGACGCCCAGCATGAACAGATCGTCCATGGCGCACCTCCACACGACCATTTCGATGGCATAAAGCATGGACCGATGGTTGAAAAAACGGGGTAAAATCCGGTGGGCATCATGTAAAGAAGCCGTAAATGATTTGATGCCAGGATCGAATTCCGCGCCTTCGAGTGGAGTGCCCCCTGTTCTGGCGGACGCGATCCGCTACACTTGTCGGCGATGCCGCCATCGATAATGCCTGCCATGTCCGATTCAAATCCGTCGCCCTCATCCGCACCGCCGAAACCGGCGCCCGAACGGTTCCCGCTGGAAGAGCTGTTTCCGGCCTGCTTCGACTGGCAACAGCCCAGGCCGGTGAAAGTGGGCATCCACCGGGATTTGATCGCCGCCGGCCACGACCGGCAAGCGGTCCGGCGGGCGATGGCGGCTTACACCCACACCCGGCGCTACCAGAAAGCCTTGCGCGCCGGCGCCGTCCGCATCGACCTGCTGGGCCAGCCGGCCGGGGTGGTGACCGAAGCCGAGGCCGATTTCGCCCGCGAGCCCCGCCCCGATCCCCGCAAAACTACACCCCCCAACGATACCCCGATTTCCAAGGAGCATCTCGTGTCCGGTCGTCTCGAACTCACGGTGAAATTTTCCGAACTGCCTCAGCCGCTGCGGGTCCAGGACGGGATCAAGATCGGCATCCAGACCGGCGAGGGCGTCGTGACCGCGATTCTGCCGCAGAAGGTCTGGCGCAAGCTGGAACAGGCGGCGAAAGATTATCCCAACTGGGTGGCCGCGCTGAGCGGGTCGCTGGAGCATTTCGCGGGCGAGGTGATCAGCCTCAAGCATCCGGCTTTGCAGGTGTTCGAGAAAAAACCGAAACCCGAAGCCGCGCCGGTGTCGGAACCGCCCGCGCCGGCGGCGAAGGCGCCGGAAGCGCCGGCCCCGGAATCACCCCCGACGCCGCCCTATCCCAAGCTGACCCTGAAGGCGCGCGATACGTCCAAGGCCGACTGATCCGGCCGGGCGCGATACCCGAAAGCGACGGCGGGGCACTTTCGGGTATCGCGATCCGCCGGCGGCGGGTCAGATCGCCGCTGAGAGCCATTTTCCCCGCGACCGGCATCTTCCCGGTTCCCATCCCGGATTCCGCCCATGATCGACCGCTCCGATTTCAGCTTCTCCGGCCACTGGGCCGTTTTGCCGCCGGACCCGGACCCGACCGAGACCGAAGAGTGGCTGCAAGCGCTCGATGCCGTCATCGAGAACGAAGGCCGCGACCGCGCCACTTTCCTGTTGCGCAAGCTGTTCGACCGCGCCCGCGCCCGACGGGTGGCGCTGCCGCCGGTGTGGAGCACGCCTTACTGCAACACCGTCGCCCTCGCCGACCAACCCCAGTTTCCGGGAACGCTGGAAACCGAGCAGCGGCTGATCGCGCTGGTGCGCTGGAACGCGCTGGCGATGGTGGTGCGGGCCAACCAGTTTTCCACCGAGCTGGGCGGTCACATCGCCAGTTACGCCTCGGTGGCGGATCTGTTCGAGGTCGGCTTCAACCACTTTTTCCGCGCCGGTCAAGCCGGGGATCTGGTGTTCTTCCAGCCCCATTCCGCCCCCGGCGTCTACGCCCGCGCCTTTCTCGAAGGGCGGCTCGGCGAGACTCATCTTGACAACTACCGGCGGGAGGTCGCCGGCCAGGGCCTGTCGTCTTACTGTCACCCGTATCTGATGCCGGAGTTCTGGCAGTTTCCGACCGGTTCGATGGGGCTCGGCCCGCTCCAGGCCATCTATCAGGCGCGCTTCATGCGCTACCTGGAAAATCGCGGCATCCTCGCGACCGCCGGCCGCAAGGTGTGGGCCTTCGTCGGCGACGGCGAGATGGACGAACCGGAGGCGTTGGCCGGCCTGTCGCTGGCCGGGCGCGAGCTGCTGGACAACCTCATTTTCGTGGTCAACTGCAACCTGCAACGCCTGGACGGGCCGGTGCGCGGCAACGGCTCCATCGTTCAGGAGCTGGAAGGCTTGTTCGCCGGCGCGGGCTGGAACGTCATCAAGCTGCTGTGGGGTTCGGACTGGGACCCGCTGTTCGCCCGCGACCACGACAGCGTGATCCTCAAGCGGCTGCACGAGACGGTCGATGGCGAATTGCAGCAGTACGCCGCCACCGACGGGCGGTTCAACCGCGAACATTTCTTCAACAAATACCCCGAACTGCGGGCCATCGTCGCCCATCTCTCGGACGAGGATATCGACAAGTTAAAGCGCGGCGGCCACGATCCGGTGAAGATTTACGCCGCCTATCACGCGGCCGTACACCACACCGGCCAGCCCACCGTCATTCTGGCCCAGACCAAGAAAGGCTACGGCATGGGCCACTGGGGCCAGGGCAAGATGGGCGCCCACCAGCAGAAGAAGCTGGAGGCCGAGGCGCTGCTGGCCTTTCGCGACCGCTTCGAGCTACCGCTGTCCGACGCCGACGTGATCGGCCTACGCTTCCACCAGCCGGCCGCCGACAGCCCCGAAATGAAATACTTGCACGCCCGGCGGCAGGCGCTCGGCGGCTACCTGCCGGCGCGGGTCGGCCAAGGTCCGGCGCGGACCGCGCCCCCGCTGGCCGCGTTCGCCCGATTTTTGGAGAGCGGCCACGGTCGGGAGGAATCCACCACCATGGTGTTCGTGCAACTGTTCTCCCACCTGTTGCGCGACCCGGACATCGGGCCGGCGCTGGTGCCGATCGTGGCCGACGAAGCGCGCACCTTCGGGATGCAGGCGCTGTTCCGGCAAGTCGCCATCTATTCCTCGGTGGGCCAGTTGTACGAGCCGGAGGACAAGGACGAGCTGCTTTACTACAAGGAGGCGCGGGACGGCCAGATTTTGGAGGAGGGCATCACCGAGGCCGGCGCCGTGGCCTCCTGGATCGCCGCCGCCACCAGCTACAGCGCCCACGGCGTGCCGATGTTGCCGTTCTACATCTTTTATTCCGCCTTCGGCTTCCAGCGCATCGGCGACCTGATCTGGGCGGCCGGCGATTCGCGCTGTCGGGGATTCCTGATCGGCGCCACCGCCGGGCGCACCACGCTGTCCGGCGAAGGCTTGCAGCACCAGGACGGCTCCAGCCATCTGCTGTTTTCCGTGGTGCCCAGTTGCGTGGCCTACGATCCCTGCTTCGGCTACGAGTTGGCCGCGATCCTGCGGGACGGCGTGCGGCGGATGCTGGAGAACCGGGAAGACGTGTTCTACTACGTGACGGTCACCAACGAGAACTACGTCCATCCCGCCCTGCCCGAAGGCGCCGAGGACGGCATCTTGCGGGGCCTGTACCGGCTGCGCGAGACGGCCGATACCGGCGGCGAGCCGCGCGTGCAACTGCTCGGCGCCGGAACCCTGCTGCGGGAAGCCCTCGTCGCCGGCGAGTTGCTGGAACGGGATTGGGGCGTGGCCGCCGACGTGTGGAGCGTCACCAGCTTCACCGAGCTGCGGCGCGACGGGCTGGACGTGGAGCGGCGCAACCGCTTGCACCCGGCCGCCGAACCGGCCTCAAGCTGGGTCGAACGCTGCCTCGCGCCGACCGCCGGGCCGATCGTCGCGGTCAGCGATTACCTGCGGGCGGTGCCGGATCTGATTCGGGCGTGGGTGCCGCGCCGCTACGTGACCTTGGGCACCGACGGCTTCGGCCGCAGCGACACCCGCGCCGCGTTGCGCCGGTTTTTCGAGGTAGATCGGCACCATATCGCCGTCGCCGCCCTCAAGGCGCTGGCCGACGAGGATAGGATCGACCGAGCCAACGTCGAGCGGGCCATGGCTCGATACGGCATCGACCCGAGCTTGCCGAATCCTTGGGATCGCTGACGGCGCTCGCCTCGTGGTGTGCGGCGGCAAAACCGCGCTGTCATCCGGCGTCTTCGGGACGCTTCTCGTCCTCGTCTTGGCCGCCTTGATCGGGCTTCTCCGGCGTGCTCGGCGTGATGAGGGGCGGAGCGATCGTGGGCGGAGGCTTGGCTTGGCCGGTGAACGGCCGATTGGCGTTCAAACTCATATCGCCGCCACGGGTGTTCGCCGGACACGGCGCGTCCTGATAGAAAATCCGCCCGCTGACTTCGACGCACTTGTTCGCGGCCAGCGCCGGCGCGGCGAGCAGAGCCAGTAAGACGGTCAACCCCCAGTGTTTCATGGCAACCTCTGATGCCGGATCGTCCGGCGCGACGCTATTGTATCCCGGTGGCGCGACGCCCGAACCGGCTTCGGAATCACCGAAACCGTTGGCGAGGAGAAAATGAATGGACCAATCGACGATCCGGGGTTCCTGTTTGTGCGGCGCGGTGGCTTTCACCGTTCGGGCGCCCTTCCTGTTTTTCCAATACTGCCACTGCTCCCGGTGCCGGAAGCGTTCCGGTTCGGCCCACGGGGCCAATCTGCTGGTGAAGGCCGAGCAATTGACCTGGACGCGGGGCGAAGCCAGCGTGAAACGCTACGAGTTGCCCACGGCCGAATACTACTGCACCGGCTTCTGCGGCGTGTGCGGTTCGGCGCTGCCGTGGCGCACCCGAAACGGCAAGCTGTTCCTGGTGCCGGCCGGCGCCCTGGACGACGATCCGGGCATCACCCCGACCCGGAACATTTATTGGGATTCCCGAGCGCCTTGGTACGTCCCGACCGGCGATCTCCCCGCTTTTGCCGGGGAACCGCCGACGTGAATCGGCTCGCCCCTTCTGCCGGTGGTCGCCGGTCGGTTTGGCGGAGCCGGGCATCTTCCTTCATTCATTTGGATCGACCACGAAGCCTCCAAAAATGAACGGGCCCTTCGGGCCGCTGAAAACTGGAGTTTCGTAGATTCGCGTATCTTCGGGTCCACCGCGACCGAGGCGCAATGTTGGCTGTTTTGGACAAGGCATAGTCCCTCGAGCATTTTGCAGCTCTACATTGATTGCCTGTAATAATGCATTTCGAAATCCTACTCCTGGGCGCATATAAACTGTAATGAATTTGCCAGCTTGATCCGCAAAATCACCATCAGTTTGTCTGAGCAGCGATTGCCAATCTCTGACAATCTTGTGATGCGTGCTTGTTTCTCTCAAGATGGGCAAGACGATATTGGCAACCGCGTGCCCGCAGGTAACTGCCGAGCTGATGTGATACTTTCGACACGGATTCGGGCAATCCGCATCAATAAGATAAGTTGCATAGATCGAACCCGGAAAGACTACATATTGACCATCTAATGGATAGAACAGCATTTCTCCGCTCCTTGTCAATTTGCTAAAAAAAGAATGAGTTATAGAAGGCGGACGATCCGGAGTTCGACTAACTGACGCGCTGATCATCGCCGTGATCGTGTCATCATCCGAGTCATAAAAGCCTTGTTTCGTAGCTTTTAATGGCAACTTATGTACCAACCTCGGAATTGATGGTCGCAAACCTGGGAAATGCCTTGGCTATTCCGATTAAACGAACCTGAGCCATCGCCCGAACAAGCCAATAAGATCCACCGAGTAGACCATTTCGACCCGCCCGATAGATCAATCTGGCCCAAACACCTTCTGCCCCGCTGGAGTGGTTCGCGGGTTCGGACGAGCGGCGCGAGATGGTTTGCAGATCAAAAATTGCTTGCGAAGCGGTTGAACCGTTGCCGGTCCGGGCGGGAATAACCGCTTAGACGATCCGTCGAGGAGAACCGCCATGACCAACGACAATACCGTGGTGCAGATCGGAAGAAGGCGCCCGGCGCGCGAGCCGAGCCAAAACGCGGCACCGTCGGCCACCGATCCGGTTTCGCTCGCTCCTCCCGCGCTCGAAGAGGGCCGAAAGGCCATTCGCCTCGGTCTGTTGGTGGTGGTCGTCGCGTTCGGCGGCGGCGGCTTGCTGCTCGGCCGAACGCCCTTGGCCGGCGCCGTCGTCGTCTCCGGCGTGGTGAAAGTGACCGACAACCACAAAAGCGTGCAGCATCTGGAAGGCGGCATCGTCAAGGAAATCCGGGTCCGCAACGGCGATCGAGTCGCGGCCGGGCAAACCCTGATCGTGCTGGAAGACGAGCGCGCCACCGCCGGTCTGGATTTGCTGGCGGGCCAGTGGGATGCGGCCGCCGCCAAGGCGGCGCGGTTGCAAGCCGAACGCGAGTTTCGCTCCGAGCCGGTTTTCCCGGAGCGGCTGCGCGCCCGCGCCGGAGACGCCAGGATCGCGGAACTGCTGCGGATGGAAACCGCCCAGTTTCAAACCAAGCGCGCGGCGCTGGAGCGCCAGTTGAAATCGTTCGACGATCAGGTCGCGGAAACCGAAAAGGAACAGGTCAGCCTCCAGGCGCAACTGGCCGCCGAGAAGGAGGCGAGCCGGCTGTTGGCCGAGGAAGTGCGGGCGAACGAAGCGGGACAGCAGCAGCAGGTGGTCGCCAAGGTGCAGGTGCTGGCGCTCAAGCGGGCGCAGCAGGAGCGGCTGGCGCGTCAGGCCGAACTCGGCGCGGCCATCGCCCGGACCCGGCAGCGGATGGAAGAATTGCGCTCCCGCGCGACGGCGTTCCGCAACCAGTACACGCAGGCTGCGGCCGACGAGTCGAGCGCCGTCCGCGCGCAGTTGGCCGATCTGGAGGAAAAGCAGCGGCCCTCGCGCGACGCCGTGACCCGACAGGCCATCGTCGCCCCCATCGCCGGCCAAGTGGTCGATTTGCAGGTGTTCACGGTGGGCGGCGTGGCGCGGCCCGGCGAGCGCTTGCTGGACCTCGTGCCGGAGTCGCAGCCGTTGCTGGTCGAGGCGCGGGTCGGTCTCGACGACATCGACGACCTGCGGCTGGAGCAGGCCGCCGACATCCGCCTGACCGCCTATCCGACCCGCACCACACCGCTGCTGCACGGCGCGGTGCGCTACATCTCCGCCGACCAGCTCAGCGATCCGCGCACCGGCACCCAGCATTACATCGCTCAGGTCGCGGTGGATGCGGCTTCCCTGCAAGCGGCTGGCGACGGCGTGCATCTCCAGCCCGGAATGCGCGCGGAACTGTTCATCAAGACCGGCGAGCGCACAGTGCTGGACTATCTGCTGGAACCCGTCGCCGCCACCCTGCGGCGGGCGTTGCGCGAGCGTTGAACGCTTGTAAGCGGTCATCCCACTAACACGATTGCCCCGGTGTTTGCTCGCCGACCGTCGTGTTTTGTAGACAGAGAAGGTAAAATACCTTATCGATAAAAAGAAAATTCTGGGAACAATCGAGTTGGCGCGCGGGAGGCGGGATGAACGGCACGAACATACACGAAATCGCATCGATGTCGCCTGGACTCTCGAAAGCCGCGATTCGATTCGGGCCAGCCACTCTGGTTGCCTGGCTGATCGGTTTCGTGTTGCTCGGATCGTTGGACTTGGCGGTGGCCGGCGCCGAACCGGATCGGAAACCGGGATCGCCGCCCACCGTGGTGATCCTGAATTCCTACCATCCCGGCGAAGCCTGGACGGATAACGAACTGGCCGGTCTGATACCGACCTTGCGCCGCGCCGATCCCGATCTCGTGCCGGTGATCGAATATCTGGACGCCAAGCGCTTTCCCGGCCCCGACTATCTGGCCCTGCTCAAGGAACACTTGGTCCGGAAATATCAGGGTCGCCGGGTCGACCTGCTGATCGTGCTCGACAATCCCGCCCTCGATCTCGTCCTGAAATACCGTGGTGACTTGTTCCCCGGCGTCCCGGTCGTCTTCGCCGGCATCAACGGCTTTCGGCCGGAATGGCTCCAGGATCGGGAGCGCATGACCGGCGTGGCGGAAACCCAGGATATGGCCGGCACCTTGGAACTGGCCTTGCGCCTGCATCCTCGGACGAAAAATGTCTTGGTCGTGCATGACTACACCGCTTCCGGCCTCGCCGTGCGGCGCGAGGTAGAAGCGATCCTGCCCGCGTTCCGGGACCGGGCGAACGCCACATTCTCGCCCGATTTACCCTTCGCCGAGCTGGAACAACAACTCAATACCCTGCCTCCCGATACAGTGATTTTGCTGCCCACCTACGTCACCGACCGGGATGGGCAGGTGTTCAGCCGGGAAGAAAGCACGCGGCGCATCGCCGACGCCAGCCCCGCGCCGGTGTACGCCATGCACGAAACCCGGCTGGGACACGGCATCGTGGGGGGTCTGCTGCTGGCGGGGAAGGAACACGGCGCGCAGGCGGGCGAACTGGCCTTGCGGGTGCTGGCCGGGGAAGACCCGGCCCAAATTCCGGTCGAAAACAGCCACTCTCGCCCCCAGTTCGACGACGTGCAACTGCGCCGCTTCCGCATCGATCCAGGAGCCTTGCCCGCCGGCAGCACCGTCATCAACCGCCCGGTTTCCTTCTACGCGCAGCACCGGCGCAAAGTGTGGGTCGCGCTGGCGGTGATCGCGCTGCTGTCGCTGGTCATCGTCGGGCTGAGCCTGGCCTTGCGGCGAGCCAAGCGGGCCGAGCGGGCATTGCGGGACAGCGAGGAGCGCTACCGCCGCATCGTGGATACCGCCAGCGAGGGTATCTGGAGCATGGACGAGAACCATCGGACGACCTTCGTCAATTCGCGCATGGCCGACATGCTCGGCTATTCGGCTCAGGACATGCTCGGGCAGGTGGTGGAGTTCTTCATGTTCCCGGAGGATCTCCCCGCTCACCAGGAGCGGATGCGAGGCCGTCATCAGGGCCGGTCGGCACATTACGAACACCGATTCTGTCGTCGGGATGGCAGTGCGCTGTGGACCCTCGTTTCCGGCGTTCCACTGATGGATGCCCAAGGGCAGTTTCGCAGTTCTTTCGGCATGTTCGCCGACATTACCGAGCGCAAGGCAATCGAGGAAAAATTGCGAGCCAGCGAAGGGCGCTACCGGGCGCTGTTCGAGGAGTCGCGCGACGCCATTTTCGTGGCCGATGCGGCCACTGGTGCGATCCGCGAGGTCAATAAAGCCGCCGAAGCGTTGATGGCCCGGTCGCGCGCCGAACTGATCGGCCTGCACCAGACCGCCCTGCATCCGCCGGGCGAGGAAGAAAAGTATGCGACCAAATTTTTGCGGCACGCGAGAGGCGAAAGTTCGTTCATCGTCGCCGACATCTACGCGGGCAATGGCCAGCGCGTTCCGGTCGAGATCAGTACCGCCTTGATTCAACTGCCCGACGGCACGGCCGCGCTGCAAGGTTTTTTCCGCGACATCACCGAACGCCAGCGCGCCGAGGCGGCCTTGCGGGCGAGCGAGGCGAAATGCCGCTCCTACGTCGAACACGCTCCGCTCGGGCTATTCGTGGCGGACCGGACGGGCCGTTTCGTGGAAGTCAACCGCGCCGCCGCCGAACTGGTGGATTACGAAACCGCCGCGTTGCTCGATCTGAGCATCCCGGACATCGTCGCTGCGGAAGACCGTGATGCCGGGTTGCGCCACTTTGCGACGGTGGTCGACGAGGGGTTTGCCGATGACCATTTGCGTTTTAAAACGCGGAACGGGCGCATCATCTGGATGTCGGTGCGCGCCGTGCGGCTCACCGACGAGCGGTTCATGGCGTTCTGTCAGGACATCACCGAAGGCAAACAAGCGGAAGAAGAAGTCCGGCGGCTCAACGCCGACCTGGAGCGGCGGGTGGTGGAACGCACCGCCGAACTGGCCGCCGCCCGCGATGCCGCCGAAGCCGCCAACCGGGCCAAGAGCACGTTTCTGGCCAACATGAGTCACGAGATCCGCACGCCGATGAACGTCATCCTCGGCTTTGCCCACCTGCTGCAACGGGATCGGCCGACCCCCACGCAGCAAAACAAGCTGGGCAAGATGATGGATGCGGCTCACCATTTGATGGCGATTCTCAACGACATTCTGGATCTGTCCAAGATCGAGGCCGGCAAACTGATCCTGGAGCAGGTCGACTTCGACCTGGAGGACGTGGTGCGCCGTGTGCCCGAACTGGTCGCCGACAAGGCGCGGGCCAAGGGTTTGGATCTGAGGGTCGAACTCGATTCCGCTTTGGCCGGCGTTCGGGCGGTGCGCGGCGACCCGATCCGCTTGACTCAACTGTTGCTCAACTATCTGAGCAACTCGGTGAAATTTACCGAACGGGGGTCGATCACGCTGTGCGGACGGGTATTGGAAGACCGTCCCGCCGAGGCGCGGGTCCGCTTCGAGGTGCGCGATACCGGCATCGGCATCGCACCGGACGTTTTGCCGCGCTTGTTCGAAGCCTTCGAGCAAGCCGACAGTTCGACCACTCGCCAGTACGGTGGCACCGGACTGGGTTTGATCATCAACCGGCGGTTGGCCCGACTCATGGGCGGAGAGGTCGGCGTCGAGAGCCAAGCCGGCGTCGGCAGCGCGTTTTGGTGCACCGTGTGCCTGAACAAGCGCAACGACACGCTTCAGCCGAAACCCGCTCCCGTCGTCGCCGGCCAGTCCATGGGCCGCCGTTACCCCGGTGCCCGGCTATTGCTGGCGGAGGACAATCCGATCAACCAGGAAGTGATGCTGATCCTGCTGCGGGAGGAAGGTTTCGCGGTTGATGTGGCGGACGACGGGGCACAGGCGGTGGAAAAAACGCGCCGCGCGGCCTACGACCTGATCCTGATGGACGTGCAGATGCCGGTACTGGGCGGTTTGGATGCCACCCGCGCCATCCGCCAATTGCCGGGTTACGAGCGGACTCCGATTCTCGCCATGACCGCCAACGCTTTCGACGAGGACCGGCAGGCGTGCCTGGCGGCGGGCATGAGCGACCACGTCGGCAAACCGGCCGATCCCGATGCGCTGTTCGCCGCCCTGCTGAAATGGTTGCCCGACCGATCCGACCCGGCGTGCTCGACCCCTCGTCCATAGCAGAGAGAAGAGAGCGAGCGAAACGTGAACTGCGCCGGCTTCAAGGACACGCGAGTTGAGGCGCTTGCCGGGCCAGCGCGGCGCAGGCATCGACCAGACCGATGCGCGTGGCGCCGGCCGAATTCGATCCGGCAATCGGCTTGGCGGTGGTCCGCAGCGCGGTCCGAATTTGGTCGGGCGTTGCTTGTGGTGCTCGTTGCAGCAACAGCGCGACGACGCCGGTGATGTGGGCGGCGGCCAGCGAGCTGCCCGACATCAACGCATAGCCGGTATGGGGAACCGGCGCGACGACATCGACGCCGGGCGCCGCCGCCGCGAAGGCGATGCCGCGCCAATGGGACGGAGCAACGCGGCCGTTCACGTCGCAGGCGACCGCCGGAATCACGGTGGTCAACGATGCGGGAAAGCCGGGGTCTTCGGGATTTTCCAATGTCGCCACCACCACGACGATGCCACGCTGGTCAGCCGCCGCCAGCAAGCGCGCCAGCAAATCGTCCACCCGCCCACCCAAGCTGAGATTCATTACCTTGATACCGCGATTGATGGCGTGATCGACCGCCTTCGCTAGGGTCCAACTGCTGCACCGGGCCTTGGCCGCCGTCGAGTCCGAATACCAGCACGCCTTGAACACGTCTAACCGCGCCTCGGGCGCGATCCCGTCGAAGCCCGTCCCGTCGGCGCGGGCGCCGATGATGCCGGCCACCGCCGTGCCGTGCCGGTCCGCGCGAAACGACGGCTCGCCGCCTTCCACGAAAGTCGCGGTTTCGGCGATTCGTCCCCGCAAGTCCGGGTGGTCGGTGTCAGCCCCGGTGTCGATCACCGCCACGGTCACGCCTTGGCCGGTGCTGACCCGGTGCGCCAGATCGGCCCGAAGCAACTTCGCGCCATAAGCCATTTCGGCGTAGGGGTCGGGCGTCGCGGTTTGCAGTCCCTCGAAACTTTGGTTGGGCTGCACCAGCTCGACGCGCGGATCGGTTTTCAACCGGGCGATCACGGTCTCCAAAGGTTGGTCGGCCGGCACTTGGTAGACGAGACACTGGACGCCGATGGAGGTCAGCGGGAATTCGCCGACCGGCCGGAGCCGGTATTGTTCCTGCAACTCGCGGGCGATGGCCGGCCACTCCGCCCGAAGCCGGTCGGGCAGGGCCACGATGATTTGCCGCGACCGCAACTGTTTGGGGACGCCCGGCTCGTCGATGACCGCTCCCGCTCCCGCTTCGGGGTCCGGCGAGCCGGCGCAGGCGCTCAAGGCCAGCAACACGACGCCCACCACGCCGGCCATCCGCCACCGTTTCGGGAAACTCATGGCGCACCTCCGCCCGCGACGGGTTCGGCCAGCCGGACTGGATTGCGGGCGCGCAGGCGGGTCAACGCGCTGGCGAGCCGCTGTTCCGGGCGTTCCCCGCTCGGCAGGGCGACGGTGTAGACGCCCAGCGCGGTCGGCCCGGCGACGATGTTGCCGTCGATGTCTTGCAGCAATTGCCGGATTTCGCCGACCGTGGCCGAATCGGCGAACACGACGCGCAAGCGGGGTCCGGTCGTCGTCTGTTCGGCGCCGCTGGACAGGGTTTCGTAGTCGGGCGCAGTTCTCAGCATCGGCAGGGCGACGACAAGAAGCAGCGCCGCCACCGCCATGCTTTCCAGCGCCAAGGTCCAGCGCACAGGATTGGGCGTTGCGCCCAGCCAGTCGAGGATGCGCTGGAAGAGGGGAGGGGAACGGGTTTTGGCCGGCGTCGGCTTCGGTTCCAGGCGATCGATTTCGGCCATCAGCCGGTCGAGTCCGCCGGGCGCCGGCTGCCAGCTTTCCGCGTTGTCCCGGACAGCGGTCGCGAGCGCGTGGCACTGCTTCAGTTCGGCGCGGCAGGCGGGGCATTGGGCGAGGTGTTGTTCCACCGTCGCCGTTTCGGCCGGGGTCAGGGTGCCGTTCGCGTACCAGGGCAGCAGCGCCTCGATTTCCTCGTGCGGGTTCAAGGTCGAGCGGTCGTCGGTGGTCGTGGGCATGGGCTTACTCCTCCGCCGTGGCGGCATCCCAATAGCCGCGCCGGGCCAGCAGTTGGGCCAGCTTCTTGCGGGCGTGGAACATGCGGGTTTTGACGGTGTTAAGCGGACAGCCGACGATCTCCGCGATCTCCGGGTAGGAGCGATCTTCGCCGAAGGTGAGTTCGATCACGCCGCGATGCTCCGGCGACAGTTGCTCCAGCGCCCACTTCAGGATTCCGCCCAGATCCCAGCCCATGACTGTCTGTTCCGGGCTGTGCGGGGCGGCGGCTTGCGGCGCTTCTTCCCGGTCCTCGGCTTCGTCGAGCGTGGCCGGGGGCAGCGTGTCGATGGACTGGTCGGCGCGGAATTTTGCGTTTTGTCGCAACACCTTGAGCCCCTTGTGGTGGGCAATGCCGAACAGCCAGGTCAGGAGCTGTCCGGCGGCGGGGTCGAAGCGGTCGGCGCTTTGCCAGACCGCCAGCATCGTATCGTTCACGGCTTCGTCCACCAGTTCGGGTCGTTTCAGGAGCTTGAGCAGATAGCTCCCGATGCGCGGCGCGAAGCGGTCGTACAGTTGTTTGAAGGCTTGACGGTCCTTGCGCGCCACCGCGCGGATCAGCTCCAGATCGGCGCTCGCGGTGGCGGTCCCAGCGACGGGGCGCGGCGACGGCGCGGGGTGCTGGTTCATCGGTCGGTTACTCCACGGGTGGCGATAACGCTCACCCGTTCATTGGCTATTCCCCGGCGGGGTCAAAAAGGTTCAAAGCGTTCGCGTTCGGCGAACGGATCGGAAACCAAGTATAGACCGTCCGGGAAGTTCCTCTTCCGGCGGGAGAAAAGATTGGAGGTGAAGGGAAACGCCTCTAATCGGCCAAAGCGAAGAGGTCGGCTTCGACGGTGTTTTCGTCCCTTTGCCGGTTTGCGGCGGCATCGTAGACCACCAGAATGGAGTCGGCGTCGCCGCCGTTGCAGTCCAACAACGCCATGCCTTCCGCTTGTTCGGGACCGGTGCCGACGGGAATGTCGAGAACGGTCGGCAGGTCTTTGCCGAACACCAGCGATTCCCGGTCGGGCCGCGCACCGCCCGGCCAGCGAAAGATTTTTTGCGGTCCGGCGACCGTCAGAGTCGGACCCGCCAGAATCAGCAAGTCGTCGCCTTGCGCGCACAGGTCGCGCACGCCCAAGCCCCCCAAGTCGAGAAAGTGCTTGCGGTAGGGCCGACCATCCGGTCCGATGGGTTTCAGCGTCAGGGTGGTAGTGTCCTGTTCTTCCAGGGCCAGTTCCAGGACGACCGCCCAGCCGCGCAACACCGGGCCGCGCAGCCCGACGAAAACGCGGTCGTCGGCGACGGCCAGCCCTTCGATGTCGAAGCCGTTGTCTTTGCCGGGGATGGCGAGGAACGGTCCCAGGTGTTCGTCGCTGGCCAGCACTCTGGTCAGCGCGTTGCTTTTCTGGTTGCCGGCCAAGCGGGCGGCGGTGCGCGAGCGGCCGTCCCGTTCGACCGTCCGCTCCAGCGATGGCGTGGCGTCGTCCGACAGGGGAATGCGGGCGAGAAGAAAGCGGTTGCCGTCACGGCCGACTTTAGCCAAGCGTTCAGTGTTCTTTGCGATGGAGTTTTCTTCCTTCGGCTTATCGCGCTTCAGGCTGTGCGAGCCGACCAGCCAGAGATAGCCGCTGTCGTAGTCGAGCCCTTCGATGTCGGCTTCCTCGATCTTGTCGTCTTCTTCCACGGGCGGCACGGGCAGTTGCAGAACCTCGTGCAGCGGGAATTGCTCGTGGTCGGCGTAGCGAATTGCGCCGTCGCCGGTTTCGCCTTGGCGGGATAGCCGTTCCAGGCTCAGGGCTTCGTCGTTGGCGACCCAGAGCGTTTGGCCGATCTGCACCACGGCCGAGAGCCCGTCCGACAGCTTTTTGTCTTTGCGTAGCTTGTTCAAGCGGGGGTCGAATTCCAGCAACACGGTTCCAATTCGGTTCATGGTGGCGTCTCCATCAGGTTGGCGAGAATGCCCTATCATTCAAGGATAGACTCGCTGCCGGATTCGGCGGCGGGTCGATTTGCAATCTTCACCGAACAACAAGGATCGAAGCGTGATGGACTTGCTGCAAACGATTTGGACTTGGTTGGGCAACGAACAAAATCGGACCGTACTGGCATTCATCGGCACCGGCCTTGCGGCCGTCTGTGCTGCAATCTGGAAGATTTACGAGCGTATCTCCTCTCGATCTTCTTCCAAGGACAAGGGCGACTCCAACCCGGCACCCGCCCCGCTCCCGCCGGACTCGGACCTTCCCGTTTTACCGCCGCCCGATCCCGCCACCTTGCGGACGGCCTATCTCCGTTTGCGGGCAGGCGAGTGGCGGACTATCCCGCTGGATGTGCTCGACGAACGATCCGCCGATCCCGCCGCCCGGCGGTTGACCTTGGAGCAGGTGTACGTCGCGCTGTACGTGACCACGCCACGCCCCAAGGCGCTCTACCTGCAAGGCATAGAAGATTACGAGCAGCCGCCGCTGGGCGCGGTGGAGGTGCTCTGTTGCGCGGAACGGCGATGCATGGTGCTGCTGGGGCAACCGGGTTCCGGCAAGAGCACGCTGGGGCGTTATCTCTGTTTAACTCTGGCGGAAGCGTTGCTGGAACCGGACGCCGCGAATCTGGCGGAACGGCTGCCGGGCTGGAATGGTCCTGTCCTGCTGCCGGTGTTCGTGCCGCTGCGCCAACTGGCGGCCGGCCTGCCGGCGACTGGCCCCGGAAGCGCCCGCCAGATCGGAGCCTTCATCCGCCAGCAGATGGACGCGCGGGATGCCTTGCGCGGTTTCGGCGAGCCGTTGCTGAAAGATCTGGAAACCCAGGGTGGGTTAGTGATCTTCGATGGCTTGGACGAGGTGGCTGGCGCGCAACGTGCGCGGGTCAAGCAGGCGCTTCAGGAGTTCGCCGACCTGTATCCCCGTTGCCGGATTTTGGTGACCTGCCGGGTCCACAGCTACCGGCAGGATTCGGCGTGGCAATTGAACTGGGCGGCCGAACATACACTGGCCGACTTCAACCAGGGCCAGATCGAACACTTCATCGACGCTTGGTATCACGCGCTGGCCGTCTTGAATCCCGGCAGTCCGGTCGATTACGCCGGCAAGGCGCGCACCCTGAAAACCGCGCTCGCCCCAAACGATCCGCGCGGCCTGCGGGATTTGGCGGGAACGCCGCTGCTGCTCACCGTGATGGTGATCGTCCACACCTACAAAGAACTGCCGGACAGCCGGGTCGGGGTGTATCGGGAATGCGTGGACATCCTGCTGCTGCGCTGGCAAGGGGCGCGCGACGGCGAAGCGCGACGGCCGCCCTTGCTGAACGCTCTGCTGCCGCACGGCGGAATCGCCTCGAAGGTTAATCAGGGGTTGCGGGAAATCGCGTTCGAGGCGCATCAGGACGGCGAACGAGATCGGCAAGGTAGCGGCCGAGCGCTGGTGAGCGATGTAATCATCGGCGGGGTGATGTGCCGTGAACTGGGGCCGCAAGGCGCTGAAATCTTTCTGGATTACTGCCGCCATACCAACGGTCTGCTGCTGGTGGATCAAATCGTTGCGAGAGAAGCGGCCGAGCCGGCGATCCGCTACGTCTTTCCTCACTTGAGCTTCGAGGAATACTTGGCGGCACTTCATCTGTTGCAAAAACCGGACGGCGGATTGGGAAAGGTCATCAAACTGGCTGGCGATCCCGGCTGGTGGGAGGTAGCGCGGTTTTACGGGGAATACCAGTGCCACGACGAGTACAGCGCCAACCGGTATTTGGCGAAAACGCTGCTGGCGGAACTGTGCCCGGATCGGGAGCCACGAGACCGCGACGATGCCGACTGGCGGCGGGTGTGGCTGGCGGGCGCTCTGTTGCCGGGCTGGCGGCGGAGCGTGCCCACGGATGCCCGCGAGCCTGCGTTGGAAGACCGGATCGTGAGCGATGCGGTGGCGCTGGTGGAAACGCCGGCGGCGCTGCGCCAGGAACCGCAAGCTCGGGCGGCGGTCGGGCGCGTGCTGGCGGCGCTGGGCGATCCCCGGCCCGGCGTCGGACTCGGTTCGGACGGCCTGCCGGACATCCGCTGGGTGCGGATTCTGGGCACGCGAGCCGTTCGCGACAACGGCCGGTTTCCCGGCTTTGCCGGACTGCGCCTGGGTAACGGTGCGAAACCGGATTCCGAAGCCAACTATGACGAGAACTGGCCCGCTGATGTCGCGCCGCTGGAGATCGCCGATTTTGAACTGGCCGCTTATCCGGTGACGGTAGCGCAGTTCCGGCTGTTCGTGGAGCAGGGCGGTTATCGAGAGCAACGCTATTGGAGCGCGGATGGCTGGCAGTGGCGGGAAGGAGAGAACCAGTCGGGACCTTGGCTGTGGAATGATCCGGTCCGGACCGTGCCGAACCAGCCGGTGATCGGGGTTTCCTGGTACGAAGCGGAAGCCTATTGCCGCTGGCTCGACGAGCGGTTGCACCAGCTACCCGGAACCTTCCGCTTGCCGACGGAAGCCGAATGGGAATGGGCGGCGCGCGGCCCGGAGGGTCGGCGCTATCCCTGGGGAGACCCGTGGGAAGCCTGGCGCTGCAACGGTGCGGAATCCGGTCTTGATCGTACCAGCGCGGTCGGCTGTTTTCCGGGTGGTGCGGCGGACTGGTGGCGGGTTATGACGGGCGATGATGACCGAGTCCACGATTTGGCCGGTAATGTTTGGGAATGGACGGCGTCGGCGTATATTAATGATTATTATGAATTAAATCGGAATCTTATAAATTCAGGATCGAACGGCGGTCCCCGGGTGTTGCGGGGCGGCTCGTGGCTCTACGGACCGAAGGGGTTGCGGTCGGCCGCGCGCTACAGGAACGACCCGTGCATCAGATTCTACAACTGGGGGTTCCGTCTGGCCATGACTTTAACCCTTTGACCTGTTTGCTTTTTCCCTTTACGGGGGTCCAGGGGGCGAAGCCCCCTGGTCGCGTTTTTTTAGCGAGGGGTGGTGGAGGGTCCAACATCGTCCGGCGGTGTCGCGAGCCGATAAAACCGGACGCGCTCGGCGGGCAGCACGGTCCCGCCGACGGCAACCGCGCCGATGAAACGCAGTCCTCCATCCCCCTCCCACGGCGCCAGCGGCCCGCGCGCCTGCGATGAACCGGGATAATAGAAATTCACCACCAGCGACAGGCCGTGACGGCGTTCCCAAGCGGTCTGGACGAAGGGGTTATCCTGGCCGCGCAGCGCGATTTGCGCCGCTTCCATCGCCAAGCCCCAACGGGCGGAATCTCGCGGGCAAAGAAAATCCCGCGAGAACGGCGAGCGGGGCGACACGGCCGGGTTGAACTGTCCTGTGCGGAAGATCACCCCGGCAACGCCATCGCCGTAGCGACGGCGCATCGCGCTCGACGCCTCACCCAGCCGCACCCGGTTCATGACGCCCCAGGCGATGGCTTGATAGACGCCGCCATCGTCGGCGAAGCCGGTCGAGCGGCTTTCCGCGTAAACCAAGCGACCCAGCAGTTCCGCCGGTTCCGGCCGGGTGTTCAGGATGGCCGATCGGATCGTATCTTGTCCGCCGACCGTCAGGCACGCGGGCAGCGAATCGCCGACCGCCGGCTGCGGTGCAATCATCAGGACGACGGCCAGCGCGATGAGCGACGCTGCGATCCGTGCCGTATCGATGCTATTGTTTCCGCGAACTCGATGCATGGGGGAATTATTCGTGAGCGAAACCAGCAAACAAACGAGCGGCTTCGATGCCGCGATCAAAGCCTGTCGCCGTTATCTGATGGAGAAAGGCAACCGCTTCGACCGAGGTCCCTCTTACGAGGGCAACGGCAGCGTCTTGGGCAGCGTCAAACAGACGGTGCGGATGTACGAGGGCATGGGGTACACTAAGCTGGCGGAACTCGGCGATCCGCCCATCTACGCCGTGCTAGCGCGCGGCCACCGCGAAGTCCACGTCTTCCAGCCGCAAGACCCCAAAGTTCGCGAATGGCTGGAGAACGACACCACCACCTTGGACGACCCGGCTCTGCGCGCCTACATGGTGGAAAAATCCGGCTTGAGCGAGAGCGATTTGCCGGTTGCCGACAAGCCCCGCCATTATCACATCAACGAAGTGGACGACGTGTACATCGCCACCACCGACGACCCGGATTGAACGCGAGTTCGGAAGCGCCGAACGGATCAAAAAGCTTTCGGTAATCCGGCCTGTTTCAAGATCGCGTTTGCCAGCGAGACCGACGCCAGCGAGCGCGGCACGGTAAAGGTGCGGCCGTTGATCGGCTACGAGGTCGGCGTACATCGAAGCCATCAGGCGGCTCTTGCGATTGTCGTTCGCTCGGCCACGATATGCAGAGGAATGGTGGCTTGAGTTGAGACGCGATTTTCCGCCAACAACTCGGGCGCCAGCCCGGTCGCGATCTCGATCAAATCATCGAAGGCGTCGGCCTGAATGCACAGGCCCGGTATGTCGTCGCTGGTGGCAATCCATACTTTTGCCTGATCGTCCCAGGCTGCGCGTATTTCGAAGGGATTCATGCCATCACTCCGCAGATATCGGCGCGTATGTGCGCAAAACTATGTTCGATCATAGCGACCTGTGCGGGCAAGGGGCGGGATATTTTTGAGCGGCATCGAAAGGCTTTTTTCACCCTTAAGTTTCCCTTAAGCGAGGTCGTTCACACTGATGCGCAACGAGAGGCCGGATCGATCCCGGTCTCGATGGAAAATTCGCGTTGCGAGAGAGAGGTAACGACCATGCAAATTCCCGGCAAGCTCAAAAAACTCGCGGTTGCGGTGGCATTGGCGACCGGCGGAGCGGTCTTGGCGACCGGCATGTTGCCGCCAGCGCTGGCGCTCGATGCCGCGCCGCCGGTTCGGGTGGAGATGACCGTCCCCGATTTCAGCGCGCTGGTCCAGCAGAACGCGGCGGCGGTGGTCAACGTCAGCGTCACCGGCCAGGGCCGGCCAGCCCTGGCCGGGCGCGGCCTGCCTTTCCCGGACCCCGATGACGAGAACAATCCCTTCGGCGAACTGTTCAAGCATTTCCCGGCGCCACCGCAAGGCGGAAAAGGGATGCCGGTTCAGGGTTTGGGCTCCGGTTTCATCCTCTCCGCCGACGGTTATATCATCACCAACCGGCATGTGGTGGACGGCGCCGACAAAATTTCCGTCAAGCTGAACGACAAGCGCGAATTCCCGGCCAAGGTGATCGGCAGCGATGCGCAGTCCGACATCGCCCTGCTGAAGATCGACGCCAAGGATTTGCCGACCGTGACTGTCGGCGACGCCGGCAGCCTCAAGGTCGGGCAATGGGTGTTCGCCATCGGCGCCCCGTTCGGGCTGGAGCGCACCGCCACCAAGGGCATCGTCAGCGCCTTGGGCCGATCCTTGCCGAACGACACTTACGTGCCGTTCATCCAGACCGACGTGCCGATCAACCCCGGCAACTCCGGCGGGCCGCTGTTCGATCTGACCGGCAGGGTGGTGGGCATCAACTCGCAAATCTTCAGCCGCAGCGGCGGCTATATGGGCCTGTCGTTCGCCATTCCGGTCGAGGTGGCGATGGACGTGGTCGCGCAGCTCAAGGCCGACGGCCGGGTGACGCGGGGCTGGATGGGCGTCACCTTGCAGGAGGTGACCCAGGATTTGGCCCGCTCCTTCAATCTGGAGCAACCGCGCGGCGCGCTGGTGGCGGAGGTCGGCGCGGACAGTCCCGCCGCCAGGGCCGGACTGAAAGCGGGCGACATCATCGTCGCCTACGCCGGCAAGCCGGTGAACGACAGCGCCGATCTGCCGCCTTTGGTGGGCACGACCAAGCCGGGTGCGAGCAAGGCGCTAACCGTCATCCGCGACGGCAAGGAGCGGGAAATCGCCGTCACGCTCGGGCAACTGCCCGACAAAGACCCGCAACAACTGGCGCTGAACAACGCGCCGGACGACGGTTCGCCGCGCCTGAACGTCGCGGTGGCCGATCTGCCCGCCGGCCAGCACGACGCGGGCGGGGGCGTGCTGGTACAGCAGGTCGGGCCGGGCGCCGCCGCCGAGGCGGGCGTGCGGCCGGGCGACATTTTGCTCAGCCTGAACAACCAGAAGATCAAGGATGCCGAGCACTTGCGGCAACTGGTCAAGGAACTGCCGCGCGGCAAGCGAGTGCCGCTGCTGGTGAAGCGCGACAACGGAGCGTTGTATCTGGCGGTGGAGATTTCCGCCACCGGCAAGCAGCCGGGCTAGAAAATCGGTCAAAATCCCCTCTCCGGCAAGGAGAGGGGTTAGAGCGAGGGCTATTTCAGAGCCTCGATGCCGGCCCCGAAGTTGATGTGAAACGGCAGGTCATCCAAAATGAGGGCGGGCACCGATTTCACGCCTTTGGCTTCCGCCTCCGCGATCCGGTTCTTGCTCTGTCCCAGATGCACGATTTCCAGATCGAACCGCTGCGGGTCGAGCGCGGCGGCGACTTTTTGTTCGGCCGCCACGCAAACCGGGCAGCCGGCGTGGTAGAAAGTGGCTTTGCTTTTCATCGCGGTCTCTCCTCGGTGAGCCAAAAGGAAGCCGAGCATGCGCCTCTGCGGACGGGCGAGGTTTTCGGCCATCCCATCGTGAAACCGGCGACGCGCGTTGACCAGCGGGCACTTTTTGGTGCCCCGGTCACTTTTCGGTGAAAGTTGGCGATTGGACGCATGAAAAAAATTTCCGCGCCGCCCTCGGTGTACACCAAACTGGAAGACGTGATCGGCTGCAAGTGGTCGGTGTCGGTCCTGCACGCCATCCGGCAGGGCGTCAACCGGCCCGGCGCGCTGGAGCGGGAAATCGCCGGCATTTCGGCCAAGGTGCTGTCGGAGCGCTTGCGGAAATTGACCCATTACGGGTTGCTGAAACGGGAAGTGTTCCCCGAATCGCCGCCGCGCACCGAGTATTCGTTGACCGAAGCCGGTCGCCGGCTGACCGAGATCATCGAACAGATCAACCGGCTCGACATCCACCTCCGAGCCGTCCAGCCCGGCGATTCGGATTCCGGGTAGGCCGATTTAACTTTGGAGATATCGGCATGATCAAGCGGGCAGGATTTCTCTCGATACTGTTGTTCGCCGTTCCCGCCCTGGCCGACCACGGCGGCCCGCCGCGACCCGGCCAGCCGCTGGTCGTGGATGTACGCACCGAGGGCGAGTACCGGCAAGGCCATGTGCGGGAAGCGGTCAATATCCCCTACGACCAAATCGCCCAGCGCATCGCCGCTTTCGCGCCGGATCGCGACGCCCGGATCGTGCTGTATTGTCTCAGCGGTCGCCGCGCCGGCATCGCCGAACAAGCCTTGCGCCAGTTGGGCTATGACCGGATCGAAAACAAAGGCAGCCTGGGCGACATGCGGCGCGCGGGCTATCGAACCGACTGAATTTTCACTCGCGCGGAGCCGACGCCATGAGCAAAATCCGTGTCGATAAAAATCCCGACGCCGGGCGGCTGCGGGCGCTGGATGTCGAGAGCTGGCCGATCTGGACCAAGGAGGTGTCCGAGTTTCCTTGGGAGTATGACGCCGAGGAAACCTGTTACGTGCTGGAGGGCCGGGTGACCGTCACCCCGGAAGGCGGCCAGCCGGTCGAAATCGGGCCGGGCGACCTGGCGACTTTTCCCAAGGGGATGCGCTGCACTTGGCGGGTCGATGCGCCGATCCGCAAGCACTACTCGTTTTCCTGAGCGGTCCTCAAGCTGTTGCCGGACCCGTTCCGAGCGTCAGGGCGGCGACCGCCGGGGATGCGGGTTCTGGATCGGAAAGGATGCCGCCGTGCCGGAACGGTTCGGGCAAGGACTCCAGCGCGACCGGATGACCCAGCAGCCGGCTCATGACATGGCCGGTCCGCTCCAGAGCGCCGCTGGTGAAGTAACTCGCGCCGCCCCCCGCGCGGCCGTCCGCCAGCAAATCCGCCGTTTCCAGCCGCCGGCGTAACTGCCGGGCCACCGCGCCGCTCGGGTCGAGAACGGCGACATCCGGCCCGGCCAGCCGCTCGATCAGCGGGGTCAGAAACGGATAGTGGGTGCAGCCCAGCACCAGGGTATCGGCGCCTTGGGCGAGCAGCGGCTCCAGGAATTTTTCCAGCAGGGCGCGGGGCCGGGGGCCGCTCAGCTCGCCCCGCTCCACGCAGTCGGCCAAGCCGGGGCAGGGCTGCACCATCACCCGCGCCCGGTGGCCGTGCTGGTCGAGCAGGGCGGCGAATTTGTCGCTGCGCACCGTGTTGCCGGTGGCGAGAATGCCGACCACGCCGGAGCGGGTCGCGGCCACGGCCGGCTTGATCGCCGGCTCGATGCCGATGATCGGCACCCCGAACCGCTCGCGCAGCCGGGCAATCGCCGCCGCCGTGGCGGTGTTGCAGGCCACCACCACCGCCTTGACGCCGCGCTCCAGCAGAAATTCGGTGATGGCGACCGAGCGCCGGGCGATGAATTCGGCCGGTTTGTTGCCGTAGGGCGCGTGGCCGGAATCGGCGACGTAGAGCAGCGTTTCGTGGGGCAGATCGGCCCGAATCCGCCGCAGCACCGACAGGCCGCCCACCCCGGAATCGAAGACGCCGATGGGCTGGTCGCTGCTCATCCGCTGTCGGCCCGTGCGCCGGTGCCGGTTCAGGCGGCCGCGAACAGCCGGGCGATGCGCTCCTGAATCGCCGCCGCCGCCGCTCGCGGGTCCGGCGCTTGCCGGATCGGCCGGCCGACCACGATGTGATCGGCGCCGCTCAAAAAGGCGTCCTCGACATCCATGGTGCGTTTCTGGTCGTCGGCCGGGCGGTTCAGCACCGGCCGGATGCCGGGCGTGACGATCAGCAGCTTTTCGCCGAGACTTTCTCGCAAGTCGGCGGCTTCCAGCCCGGAGGAAATGACGCCGCGACAGCCGATCTCCAGCGCCCGCCGCGCCCGCGACAGCACCAGGGTTTTGGGATCGCAGGCGAAGCCCAGATCGTCGAGGTCGGCCCGATCCAGGCTGGTCAGGACGGTGACGGCGAGGATGCCCAAGTCGCCGCCGATTTCCCGCGCCGCTTCCACCGCCGCCCGGAGAATGGCGTCGTTGCCGTGGACGGTCGCGAAGGTGGCGCCGTAGGGCTGGAGCTGGCGCACGGCGGAGCGGACCGTTTCCGGCACGTCGAAAAACTTGAGATCGACGAACACCTTTTTGTCGCGGGCGCGCAGCCACTCGATCAGCTCGAAATAGCCGCCAGCCATGAACAGCTCCAGCCCGATCTTGTAGAAGCGCACGGCGTCGCCCAGCGTCTCGACCAGTTGCCGGGCGGTGGTCGGGCTCGGCACATCCAGGGCGAAAATCAGGCGTTCGGCGGGCGGGATGGGCTTGCTGGAGAGAAGGTTGAGGGAGGTCATCGGGCGGTCCGCGCTGAAGGGCAAGGGGTTGAACGAACGGCGCCGATTCTAGCGCGGCTGGCGGTTTGGGGACAGAGCGGGTGTTTTTGGCGATGAGCCCGCCCCTGCGGCGGCTTTCGTCAACTCACGGGGTCGGCCAGCTTCGAGACAGGAGATAAATGGCGAAAGCGATGAGCGCCAAACCGAGCAATTCAATGAGGAAGGCGATGAATGGGTTTGCTTCCTCAAGCTCGCTCAATTGCTCGGCAGGGAAATGGCCGAAGGTGATTGCGCGACAAAACGACCAGCCGACTGACCGGCCAACAGTTTGTACTCCAAATTCCCAGCCAAGCCACCAAAGGGCGCGCAAGATCCATAGCACGAGGGTTTTGGGCAGGGAAATTACGTCTGGGAGGTCAAGCATGAGCAGGATAGGGGATATCTAACGCTCACCATAACTGGCGTGCAGAAGCAGAGCAAAGCGCAGCTTCTGCACGTTCGAGTTGATGGCGTTGTTAGGCGGATACATCAATTTACGCCGGATACCGCTCGAATTCTGGAAGCTCATGAACATGCTTCATCCAACTGAGCCGTTCGGCTACTTGCATTTGCAAAGTGGGCGGAAGGGCGTCAGGGTCATCGATCGTTGATGTCTGTACATCGACTAGCCCCGGAAGAATCGCGGCATTGCGATAAAAAAGGCCGCTCCCGCAGTCAGCGCAAAAGCTGCGCACAGCGGTACCTGACTTGTTAATCGTTTTCGGTTGCCCTTTCGTCAGGGTCAAGGCAGCTTCGGGAAACATTGCCCAAGCCACCATCGGTGCGCCTGCGCTTCGTCGGCAATCGCTGCAATGGCACAAGGCAACGACATTTGGTTCACCCGAGAGTTGATAGCGAATCGCGCCACAAAAGCACTGCCCAGAGTAAGCCATATTAGATGCTCCAAACGATTTATCATTCAATGCAAGTCAGTACCCAGATGTTGGTATCTCATTGTAGCTGTCGGGTCCCGAGAGATTGTGTTGACACTCGAAGCCGCCGTCTGCTGGAATCGCGGCAGTTCTTGCGCGATCTGACAGTCGCATTACGGAGACCCTGATGGACATTCGCCTGCACGCCAACGCCACCACCACGCCCAAGCAACGAGCGTATATCCAGCAAGCGTCCCGCCCGGCGGCCGAACTGGCCGTGGAGTTGGGGGTGAGCGAGACCACCGTCCGGCGCTGGCGGGGACGGGACGCGGTGCAGGACCGCCCGCACACCCCGCACCGGCTGGCCACGACGCTGACGCCGATGCAAGAGTTCGTGGTGGTGGAGTTGCGCA
>WBZM01001230.1_pt1 | contig 26844 bp, 17 predicted proteins | sample 5204271 | NCBI WGS metagenome assembly WBZM01 (sample SAMN12344346, study PRJNA552823) | activated sludge metagenome | biome: Activated sludge suspended growth; feature: Nitrification reactor; material: Wastewater; isolation source: activated sludge from nitrification reactor of wastewater... | reverse complement strand
ATAAACTCTTCTACCTGTATTGTTCTTGAGCCGATAAGTACATCGTTGGCAGAAAAAATATCTATATTATAATTTCCGGTTACTGCTACTTGTGGTAACAAAAAGTCTGCTGCCACTGCCCCCTGACTGTTGAGGGATTTACGCAGTGTCTTAAACTCATGACCATTGGGCATTGTCACTTTCAATTTTACAGGCACATTGGCAACGGGCATCCATTTATCATTGCGCACTATGGCATTTAAATAAACCGTTTCACCCGGGCGATACATATCCCTGTCGCCATAGATGTATGCCATAACACCTGCAGGATTGTCTTTATACCCACCAACATCATAGCGGCTCATACTCACTTTCGTTTCACTAAGTAAAATCATATTAAAATCCTTACCCTGCCGGGCTGAAATCATTCCTATACGAAAATTCTTTGCTTTACTGCCGATATCAGAAAAAGTAACCCTACCGTCATGGTCTGTTGTTCCGTTGAACAACACTTGATTATTGGTTGATATGCAACTGACATTTACACCTTCGGCAGGCAAGGCCGATTTAATATAGTTGGTAAAAACCGTCAATTCGTTTTCGCAATATTTCGCAATCATGCCAATATCAGAAAGTGCAATTACTTTTGTATCGTGTAGCCAATAATCGTCAGTTGATGCAACATCAACTACATAAATACCTTTGTAGGCATTAATTTCATCGAGAGAAAGATTGAGTAAGTTGTTGCCATTACCACGGGGCAGACTCTTAGCACTGTAATTTCTTTGCATCACTAAGTCGCCATAATTTTCAATTCCATAAATATTATATTGGTTACCACCGTAGCTACCATCATCTGATTCTTCATAGTAATTGCTATAACTGTTTTGACGCAAAAAATTCAAAATATTGTTTTCATAAACTTTATAAACGCTGACACGGACTTTAGGTACGTTTACTATTTGTATTCCAACATTTCGATTTCCTTTTGAAGACAGATACATGCCTGAAGCATTGGTAAAAGATATTGAAGGCTGCATTTCTCCAAAAGGAATGGTAGCAATAAAATCCTGATCTAAAATGCCACCAATTAATCCATTCAGTTCTTTTTTAACTGTTAGTTGATAGGTTTGTCCGGGGTCAAAAGCCCCCTTAATTAAGAAGCCATCGTTGGCAGCTTCTGTGGTAAAATCTACTCTTGGCTGAACAGTAACATACGCTGCAATCTGATTCAAATTAACAGCCTGATTAGTGAAAACATGAATGACAGGTTGTGTGTTATCATACTCGCCTGATGCATTCATAATTGTCAGTCTGTCGGGCAATGGCACATCTGTATCTTTAACAAGAATATTTTCTGTTTTATAGTTGCTGCCATTACATGCCAAACCTTTATTAATAGATACGCTGACATTTACTTTTTTAAAATCTGCAGGCTGCATGTTGTTTATTTCCAGAACTACTTCTGTTGAAGCATCGTTGGTAACAACGGTAAAAGGATAAACTTTATCATTAATCTTTATCTGAGCAAGGTCTTTCATCTGAGCTGACGGAACAGGATAATTAAAATCAAGTTTGGCAAGTAATACAATGCTGTTTTGTTGTGTAGATAGCGCCCAGTGTGCATGAAGGCCTTCAAGTTGTGTCAGTGGTGTATGAAAATCATATGCTGCAGGTACATTTAAAGAAAGTAACCTGTTTTCAAAAAGAATTTTATCTGTAACAACAGCTTTATAAAATGTAGCAGGGCCAAAAGATGTTTCTGGCGAAAACATCAACTCGCGTTTGGTGTTCCACTTAAACAATCCTTTGACCGCTGGTGTGAAAGCAACAAACTGTGTGCTGTCCCAACGGTTAAGCAGGCTATCGTCAACAAGGTCTTTATCGAAAGTAAAAATGAGGTTTTGTTGTTGCTCTACAACATCTTCAAAGTTTTTATTGGCAACAGAAACCGTGTTTTGGTTTTTGCATGCCGATAGCAGAACAATACAGAGTAATGTCCAGAAATGGTATTTAAGGGTACTCATAATGCAGTTTTTACCTTGATTAAAAATCATAAAGGTAACGGATGAAATGTTATAGAAGTATTTAGGAATTAAAATTTTTAAAATTCCCAATAAATAAAAAATGAGATACCAACAATAATACGGTGATTAAATGCTTTTACAACGCAACTAATTCTGAATAAAAAGGACTTAATTTATTGCTTTGTATTACTAAACAATCTGAACCTACTCTTTTACAAATTTTGCATATTCTTTAAAACCATTGTTACTAACCTCAACAATGTAAATGCCTTTTGCAAGATTTGCTATGGGTACAGTTACTTTTTGTTGTACAAAATTTTGCCTGTAAACTTCTTTATTCAGTACATTAAACAAACGTAAGTTGCAGGTTGTACGAACAGCCTTTGAAAACGCAATGGTGACAAAATCCTTAGCAGGATTGGGATAAACAAATAAATTATTTTTAGCTATTTCCGGATCTTGCTTTAATGCTGTTAGCGTATCGCAACCGCTACCTTGCAATGCGCCCAACTCATAATCGGGGTTGTTGGGCAAGCCAAAATAACAACGCTTTCCGCCTAAGTAAATGCTGTAAGGATTATAACTGCATCCTGTACTTTTTACATTAGGGCTGTCAATAGAGGCAAGATACATATTATCCGGTGAGTAAAAGTTATTAGGATACGGAAACCAAATGCCCCCATTGCTATCACGTGCAATAGTAGCAATGTAAATTTTACCATCAGGTGCAAGACGCAACGCGCCTGTGCCGCGTGTAAACGATGAACCAAAGGAAGTTACCTGTGCAACTGTGTCTATATCATTGTTTGATAAATCTATTTGCAAAATATAATAAGGTGGCAGATATACGCCTTGGGTTACATACAATAAGCTGTCATTCGGAGAAAATGCAGAACCACTAAAAGCATTATTGCCATCAGAAAACATAGGTATATCATAGATAATATTGGCATTAGATAAAATACCAAAGCAGCGGTCGAAATTAAAAACTTCAATAATGCCATCAGACATTACTACACTCAATTTATCGCCTGCATTGGAAAATGTAAAATTGCCTAATCCCCATCCTCTGTCAGTACCTATGCGCTGCTTCATTGGCTCATGTATGCTGTCAGGCGTTACAAGATAAACATATAACGTGTCGGAAGGAATTACACCTGTTGCTCCTGAATAGGTTGGCTTGCACACCATCCACCAGTCTCGCCCGTTGCCATGCTTCACTGCTGCCATAGCATCGGTCAAGTAATCGGTAGTTATCAAATGCTGATTTTTAGCGGTTACTTTTCCTAAGCCGTTATTATAGTTTAAGTCAACAACAGAATAAAACAACCCATTATTAGCCCCCCCTGCTCCTAATGAGGCAGTTAAATGGAAAATATAGAACCGGTTATTTCCTGCCGGATTGGGAATTATAATATGCTCATTGTACCACGCAAGGCCTACCAAGGTATCGCCATTATCCATAACAGCATTTAACTTGTTGTAAACAGTACCTTTACGTAAATAGAGGGGTACATTGTTTGGATCATCAGCCGTATAAAAAAGCAAGTTGTCAGCCGAATCGGCAATGCTTGTGCATGTTCCTCTTGAGCGAACAACGCTGCTGCCTGCTGTTGCAGTTCCATTTACAAAATCTATCCTTGCACTGTCGCCAAAGCACCATACCGAATTTTTGTACTGTGCATGGCATATATTAATGCTCAAAACCAGTAAGACTATGATATTTCTTAACATAAAAACAGTTTTAATACGTTCTGAAATTATTTTATAACAACAATCTGCGCAACCTTAGTGCAATTTTCCTGTGTAGCTTTTACTATGTAAACTCCCTGCATAAGCTCCTCAATGTTAATGCTTACTACTGCATTGCCCTCCAAATCAAAATTACCTTGCTTATATTGTTTCCCTGCCACATCTGTTATTTCATACGTTATGCTGCCCGTGCATTTTATAAAAACAAAATCTTTGGCGGGGTTGGGATAAACAAATAAATTATTTTTAACTATTTCCGGATCTTGCTTTAATGCTGTTAGTGTATCGCAGCCGCTACCTTGCAATGCGCCTAACTCATAATCGGGGTTGTTGGGCAAGCCAAAATAACAACGTTTACTGCCTAAGTAAATGCTGTAAGGATTATAACTGCATCCTGTACCTTTTACATTAGGGCTGTCAATAGAGGCAAGATACATGTTATCCGGTGAGTAAAAATTATTAGGATACGGAAACCAAATGCCGCCAAAGCTGTCGCGTGCAATAGTAGCAATGTAAATTTTACCATCAGGTGCAAGACGCAACGCGCCTGTGCCGCGTGTAAATGATGAACTAAATGAAGTTACCTGCGCTACGGTATCTATATCATTGTTGGATAAGTCTATCTGTAAAATATAATAAGGCGGCAGATATACTCCTTGGGTTACATACAATAAGCTGTCATTCGGAGAAAATGCAGAACCACTAAAAGCATTATTGCCATCAGAAAACATAGGTATATCATAAATAATATTGGCATTAGATAAAATACCAGAGCAACGGTCAAAATCAAAAACTTCAATAATGCCATCAGACATTACTACACTCAACTTATTGCCGGCATTAGAAAAAGTAAAATTACCCAACCCCCATCCTCTGTCCGTACCTATGCGCTGCTTCATTGGCTCATGTATGCTGTCTGGCGTTACGAGGTAAACATAAAACGTATCGGAAGGAATTGGACCTGTTGCTCCTGAATAGATTGGCTTGCATACCACCCACCAGTCACGCCCGTTGCCATGCTTCACCGCTCCCATGGCATCGGTCAAGTAATCGGTAGTTATCAAATGCTGATTTTTAGTGGTTACTTTTCCTAAGCCGCTGTTATAGTTTAAATCAACAACAGAATAAAACAACCCATTATGCCCCCCCCCAAGACCTAATGAGGCGGTTAAGTGAAAAATATAGAACCGGTTATTCCCTGCGGGATTGGGAATTATCATCAGCTCATTGTACCAACTATTGCCTACTATGCTATCGCCTCCATCCATAAGCACATTGTTTCGGTTAATAATTTTTGCTGAATAAAATCCGGTACCGGGATTAGTAAAACCATAAAACAACAATCCTATGCTGTCGGCAATGCTCACGCACGATCCTCTTGAGGCTACTATACTGCCGCCTGCTGTTGCAGTTCCATTTACAAAATCAATTCTTGCACTGTCGCCAAAGCACCATACCGAATTTTTGTACTGTGCATGGCATATATTAATGCTCAATACCAGTAAGACAATGATATTTCTTAACATAAAAACAGTTTTAATACGTTCTGAAATTATTTTATAACAACAATCCGCGCAACCTTGGTGCAATCTTCCTGTGTAGCCTTTACTATGTAAACTCCCTGCAAAAGCTGCTCAATGTTTATACTTACTACTGCATTGCCCTGTAAATCAAAATCACCTTGCTTATATTGTTTCCCTGCCACATCTGTTATTTCATACGTTATGCTGCCAATGCATTTAATAAAAACAAAATCTTTGGCTGGGTTAGGATAAATATCAAGTGAATTTTTATTCGTTTCTTTTTGCTTGTCATTAGCCATACGGTATGATGAGGTCAGCGATTCATCATCTACCTCAATGGCTAAAATACCCCGTGCAATATACACAGCCGTTCCACCCACTATAGCAGGCGTGTAAGCAATGCTTTCAAGCAGAGTGGTGTCAGTCGCAGTAAGCGAAATGCTGTCATTTATTTTTATAATCATTTCCATTACTGTCCGCTTGTTTTCTTCCATCAGGTTACTATCTGTAATGGTTGCTATTATGGCTGTAGCGTTACTCATGTTGCCCTCTATCAATGCTTTTTCAACTTCAATATATTTTCCTTTGCCAAGTGTTTCATTTGCCAGTATAAAATTTTCTGTATTAGGCAGTGTATCTCTCAGCAGGCTGTCGGCTTTCAGCAACTTCAGTGCGGCTTCTTCTGTAAGGTATTTGTTTTCCTCTTCAAACTGTGCAAATTCCGTTTCGTTGTTTATTACCTGCTGAAGCATTTCCGTTTCCGTACGCATCTGGCTGCTGTCAGGGTCGCCAGTAAAATTAATGCAGGCAGGTAAGGCTGATGTTGCTACTTGAGGGGAAACTATTCCTCCCTGAACGGGCGTTGGCATATCATTGCTTCCAATATAATACCAATCTTTTGCCAGAGTGCTAATTGAACCCGCAACTCTAAAGCTTGTAATGTTTGAAAAAGGGTTATTATAACTGGTCAATGTTGAAGGATCGCCCACAGGGTCAATGGAGGCATTGTTCAGTTTATAGCCGTTGTAGCAGTTTTTGGTAATGTTTGTAATATAGCTTGTGCCAATATTGTTGTTTTGAATATAAACACCTGCACCCATGCCATCCATTTTATTACATATAATATTGCTGTTGGTCACATTCTCCATACTAATTCCCTGCAATTTATCGGGATATGTAATGCTAAAACCGGCAGGATAATTACTCCAAAGAATGTGATTCATTTCAACCTTATTCAATGATGAGTTACTTAGAAATATTCCCCTAATCCATTGTGTATTGTTATTAAAAGTTACATTGGAAGCCATGTGGTAAGTGAGAATATTACCAACAATGTTGGCGTTGTCGTTATTGCGTATTCTAATACCATAGCGCGTATCGTCAATCACAAGGTTTTTATTAATGTTCATCACGTATTTGTTGGCAGGGGCAGCATCGGCATAAATGCCGTAAACAGACCAGGGGTTTCCATTTGTTGGATTAAGTCTTCCATAGAACTTATTCCCTATCACGTCAACACTCATAGTGCCGGAGGTATTATTATGCAGATAAACAGCAGCATAATAGTAATGGCTAAATTCATTGTTCGATATAATATTTTTAGTAAGTGAATATGCATTATTAAATTCAATATCCGAACGTAATTTGTCGCTACTTCCACTAATTAAAGTGGTGTTATAAAAAAAGTTATTTTTTGCAGCTATTGAAGCATTTCCGGTCAACTCAATTCCATTCTCTGTAAATTGGTCAAAAATATTATTATGTGCTAGATTAACTCCCATAGCCTTACCTACGGAAATTGAAGCTGCATTGGTTGCATCGCCACTAGTGCGTATTCCCCTAATAATCCGTTTAAATTCATTGCGGTACACTTCAATACCGGCACATCTTTGCAGCCAAATCCCATAATCAATATTCTCAAATTTATTAAACTGATCACCTAAAAAACAAGCAGTATTAGCATAGGTGCCGTTAATATCCAGTGCTTCGTCAAAGCCTATAACTGTATTATTGAGCCTTGTTAGGCTAATTCCTGTCCTGCTTCGAGTTGCAGTGGTATTATTGATTGGGTTCTCCAGCAATACCTGATCGTTGATGAGGGCATTATCCTTGCTGGTAAAAAAACAATCAGTAATATAGGAATTGTTGATTGTTGCATTACTATTTGTAATAAAAATTCCGTTCAAGTTGCGATTAAATAGAGTATTACTTAAATAGAATTTACCGTTTGCCGAACTATTTATTCCGTTGACAGCATCATTTATTTGGTTATTGTAATAAGTGGAAAGATGTGAAGTTTGTCCTCTAGCATATATTTTGCTATTGCTACCCAATAATCTAATTCCTCTCCACATGTACTTACCGCAAGTATTAAAAAACACACCAATATCGGAATGAAGCGTAACACTTACATTATTATTTACAATTACCTCTCTATCTGCAGCCATAACTAATGAAAATTCGCTTAGATCAATACTCTTGTCTATTGTCAGGTTCCCATAAATAAACAGATTGTTTGTGGTATTTATAGTTAGTCCTGTATTCAATTTGTAGTAAACCAATTTACTTGGAATAATATTAACACAAAAACCTTGTTGTGGTTGTCCATTAATTGTATTGTCAAAGACCCATGATGGTCTATTGGCTTGCAGCAAAACTACCAATTGACTTAGTGTAATGTTACCGTAAACAGCAAAATCATCTGTATTCGGATCAGGAGGGCAACATTCACCTAGTAAAAATGTTTTTGAAACCTTGCACCCATTGTTGTCTGCACTAATAATTAACTGTGATGGTGAGGCTCCTGGTGGTAGCGTAACAGAAGTAAGACCACCGCTTCCAGTATTGGAGAATATAAGATTGCCGGCATTATCTCTAAATTCCCAATAATAATCAATACCGACAGTTGGATTTTGCAGACTATAAGTTCCTTGACACTGTAACGGTAAATAATCAAATGAAATTATAGGAGCCGTTTCTGCAGTAACTGTGTAGTTTGCGGTTGCAGTACACCCATTTTGGGCTGTTACGGTAACAGTATATGTTCCTGCACAAAGCCCTATAATATCTTCGGTTGTTGCTCCGTTACTCCATAAGTAAGTAAAAGTTCCGTTACAGTTTCCCGAAACAGTTAAATCAATTTGTCCGTTACAGGAACCCGAGCATGTATTGTTTACAGTGGCGGATAATTGAGGCGTGCAAGAAGTGTTAGGTACATTGTAACTATCCGTAAAATGCAATCCTTTAGCATCAGTAATGGTAACAGTATAATTTCCAGATGACAAATTGGTTATGTTTTGAGTTGTAGCTCCGTTTGACCATTGATAAGTAAAGGGCGCGGTACCACACACAGAGGTTAAATTAATAGACCCGTTTTGAACACAGGTAACATCAGAAATAGTTGAGGTAAAATCTACAAATTCTATAAATAACGAATCTAAAAAAATGTAAATCTGCTGGTCATTTTTTAAAGGGTCTGTTAATTGTGTATTCGTATTATTGTAATAATTGCCAACAGTCAGAAATTTTGTTCCTGTTACTATTCCCGAATTGAAAGTGGTTTCAATTAATTGCCAGTTTGTATTAGATGAAATTGCCGGAGTAAAAGATGAGGTCAGTCCGCTGTTTATATCCAATAAAAAGGTAGAACCCACAAATTGATTAGGAAATAAGTCCGTTAGTTGAACTTGTAATGGTAATCCCACATCCCCATATCCTGTAGTTCCTGCTATGCCGTTAGACGCAATTTTTGCATAAACTCCGACATGATAATCGCAATTAGGGCGAATTGAAAAAGATAATTGTTGGGTAAAATATTCCCTGTATTGTGTTAAATTGCCTGTTGGCGTTCCCACATAAGGTATTAATCCGATGTAAGAATCAGCGCTATGTGGCAACGAGCCTCCGAAACCATTACCTAATGCCGTTGTGGAGTTGCATGCCTGTGTATAAAAATCACAAGTTCCGGGCGGCACAAGACTCCAACAATCAACAATGTTATTTACACCAGAAGGCCAAGCTGTAAAAACCATACCACTCTGACCTGTATAGGGGCATTCCTGCTGGTTAAATTGTTCAAAATCACCATTCACCAAATTACATTGATTAAAACAGCCGCCTCCGTAAATTACATATATATTTTTTGTAAGAAAAACATTTGAACCTGCAACCTTTAGAGAAATAGTTTTATTACCTGGAAATTCATATATAAAATTAATAGGGCTGCTACCAATAACAGTATCATTACAAAGGCTATCATTTATCAGAACTTCTCCACCTGCAATACCAGTCAGATTTGTTGTTCTGCAATATTCGCCATTATTCCATACAAATATCGTATTAGGTGGGTATGATGAAGTATTGTTCACCGTAAGTGTGTCACCAATAGCAATGGTATCCACTGACAAAACAAAGTTAAGTGTTTGTGCTCTTAATGTTGTACAAACAAACAAACAAACAAGTTAGCTTTTTCATGACATTTATAATTTTAGTTTGAATATAATTCAAAGCAAATATAGTTATAAAATAATAAATTCAAAATATTTTTATAACTTTATTGAGAAGCCTTAAAACAATCCTAATATGGGGGTGCGTTGTGCAAAATTTGTTTATTCCAAATACATCACCCTCTTCACGGCTCTGATAATACGCTCAGGATTTGGAAGGTAGGCATCAATAAGTGTAGGTGCATAAGGTAATGGCACATCACCACCTGTAACGCGCAGCACCGGTGCGTCAAGATAGTCAAACGCTTCGCGCTGTACTTTAAAAGCTACTTCTGTTGCAATGTTTGCCAGCGGCCACGACTCCTCAATTATTACCATACGGTTGGTTTTTTTCACAGACGCTATTACTGTGGCATAGTCAATAGGACGTACAGTACGCAGGTCAATAATTTCTACATCTATATTTTCTTTGGCTAATTCTTCTGCTGCCTTATAAGCAGTCTTTATAATTTTTCCGAACGAAACAATGGTTACATCATTGCCGGCACGTTTGATGTCTGCAACACCAATAGGCATCAGGTATTCGCCTTCGGGTACTTCACCTTTGTCGCCATACATCTGTTCGCTTTCCATAAAAATTACAGGGTCGTCATCACGTATTGCAGCTTTCAGCAGTCCTTTGGCATCTTTAGGATTTGAAGGAACAATAACTTTTAAACCGGGGCAGTTGGCATACCAACTTTCAAAGGCCTGCGAGTGTTGTGAACTGAGCATACCTGCCGATGCTGTAGGCCCACGAAAAACAATAGGCACACCATATTGTCCACCACTCATACTTTTCATTTTAGCTGCTGCATTAATGACCTGATCTATGGCAACGAGAGAAAAGTTAAATGTCATAAACTCTATAACAGGGCGTAATCCATTCATGGCAGCACCAACGCCTATGCCGGCAAAACCCAATTCTGCAATAGGTGTGTCAATAACACGTTTGGCACCAAACTCATCCAACATGCCTTGCGAAACTTTATACGCCCCATTGTATTGTGCTACCTCCTCGCCCATTAAAAAAACATTAGGGTCCCTGCGCATTTCTTCGCTTAAGGCTTCTCGCAGGGCTTCTCTGAATTGTATTTCGCGCATAATGTGATGTTATCTTTTACAAAAGTAAGCAATTACTTTTTGTCTTTAAAAAGGTCTGAATAATTAGAAAAATTAAGATGTACTCACCTGACTGAATCGCATCATCAGCTCCTCTGCTTTTGAAACCATGTCTGGCGATCCTATAAACAATGGTGTTCGCTGATGCAAAGATGTTGGTTGAATGTCGAGTATGCGGTTAAATCCGTCAGAGGCTTTGCCTCCGGCCTGCTCTACAATAAATGCCAATGGATTACATTCATAAAGTAATCTTAGCTTTCCTTTTGGTGATTTGGCTGTTGCGGGATAAATATAAATGCCACCTTTTAAAAGATTACGGTGAAAATCGGCAACTAACGATCCTATATATCTTGATGAATAAGGGCGTTTGGATTTTTCATCTTCCTCCTGACAGAATTTAATAAACTTCTTTACACCCTCAGGAAAATGTGCATAGTTACCTTCGTTTACAGAATAAATAAATCCCTGCTTAGGTATTTTCATATCGGGATGCGAAAGACAAAATTCACCGATAGAAGGATCTAATGTAAATCCATTTACGCCTTTACCGGTGGTATAAACCATCATGGTAGATGAGCCATAAATAACATAACCGGCCGCTACCTGTTCAGTCCCTTTTTGCATAAAATCAGAAAGGTTACTGGGGCCTGAAAGAGTTGTTCTTCTGTATATAGAAAAGATTGTTCCTATAGAAACATTGACATCAATATTAGATGAGCCGTCCAAAGGATCCATTGCAACCACATACTTTGCATTTTTAGAAATTTCGGAATTGATGGGAACCATTTCTTCGTTTTCTTCACTGGCAACAGCACAGGTTTCACCACCGCTGCTCAATGCAGATATAAATTGTTCGTTGGCATATACATCCAATTTTTTTACTTCTTCGCCCTGCACATTGGTATTGCCATAGTCGCCAAGAATATCTACCAAGCCTGCCTTATTCACTTCGCGATTAACCATTTTGGCAGCAATACCAATATCGCGAAGTAAACGTGATAATTCTCCTTTAGCATAAGGGAAATCTGACTGGCGTTCTATAATAAATTGTCCAAGTGTGATAACACGTTTTGGTGTGTACATAATTCTTTACAGATTAGTTTACAAAATTAAGAAAAAGGCTGATAGGCAACAGGAATGTTTATTATCTCCGGCATAAGCCTGAAAATTTTTACCAGAGTCAATAAGAAACACTTCTTTTTACATTAAAACTAAAAACATATTTTTGCTTTATAATCCATTCATTATGAAAAAACTTATACTTTTTTTGACAATCGTATCAGTACAATTTTCTGTTCGTGCGCAGATACCATCATACATTACAGATTACAGCAGTTTTAATGCGCTAACATTAGAAGGCGGACAAACAGAAATTGAATTTGCCGACATAAACAATGACGGACATTTAGATTTATTGACTGTTGGCGATCATGGCAGCCCACTCATCAACACAAGTCAACATGGCATCAGCGTTTTTTTTGGTAATGGAACAGGCTCCGGCTGGACACTTTATCAGAATGGTGATTTTGGTTATGGTGGCATTGCAGTTGGCGATGTCAATAACGATGGTTTTTTAGATGTAGGTTATGGCATTCATCACAATTATTCTTCAACTGATTTTGGCGATCAACTTCTGGAAGTTGCATTAGGTGATGGCACAGGAATGAACTGGACTCCATGGGACGACTCTCTTGCTACGGCAGGCGAAACTTGGGGCATGTTTGGAACAGACTTTGGCGATTTTAATAATGATGGTTTGCTCGATATTGTTTCCGGTTCGTTTGGTTGTTGTGCAGGCACACATGTATATCTAAACTCAGGGACAGGAGTATGGAATCATTCATTCGGATATATTAATGGTAACACAGAACATTATGTTGAATGTGGTGACATAAACCATGATGGTAATCTTGATTTTGTTTCATGCCATCAGAATGGTGCTGCTTATTTTGGTGATGGTACAGGAAATTTCACAAACAGTCATTTTAACCTTCCACCCATTGGTCCTTTAGGTTTTTATGACATTTCTCTTAAAGATATTGATGGCGATGGTGACGATGATTTTGGCTTTATTCATAACAACAGTGTGCCTTATGTTTACAAATGGGATAACGTTGCACAACAATGGGTAAATTCATCATCAGGCTTAACAGTATCCGGGTTGGCATCATGTATAAAACTGGCAGATTTAAATAATGATGGCTTTGCAGATGCAGTAGTTGCTACCACAGGCAGTATTGTTATTTTTTTAGGTAATGGAGGAACCGTATGGAATAATGTTTTAACTATACCTTTAACCAACATGACTTTTTGCCAGGACATAGCCATTGCTGATGCAGATCAAAACGGTTACCCTGAAATTGCAGTTTGGGCAACATTCAACAACGGACCGTTTTCGACTATTAATAAATTGGTTTATCTCAGAGAAGTTACTCCGGTAACAACACTTAACATCAATCAGACTTTTCCAAAAGGATATGAATGTATGCCTGCCAATGCAGTAAGAAATATTACATGGAACAGCAGTGTCATTCCGGGACATCAAACATCAGTAAAGATTGAATTTTCTTCAACCGGCCTTAACGGTATCTGGTCAACGGTTGCCGCAGCAGCACCTAACAATGGCAACTATCAATGGAATGTGCCTTCAGGAATAATAAGTAATAATTCATACATCAGAACAATCTTAACTGACAGTACGGCTATGGCAACAGACACAGCATATAATCTGCATCCGTTTCAGATAGGTGTTTGTGACCCTGCATTATCAGTTTCTGCTTTAGAAAACAACTTCGATTTTGATATTGCACCCAATCCTTTTAGCAATACATTTAGTATTAGTGCTAAAAATAAGTTAGCGAAAATTGAAATTTATAATACATTAGGCAATAAAGTATTTTCTGAAGATTTAAAACTTATGCTTAAGCAATCTTATGAAGTAAAACCAAGTTTAAATTCAAACGGCATTTACTTTATTAAGCTAACGACAGTTACAGATGAAGTTAAAACAATGAAAATTGTTAGGGAGTAAAAAATACTTTTTATAAAATCATTTTTATATTTCTCCTCTAATTTAATTCGTTTTATCATTTCCTGGCAGAATGTAAATAACTTGTCCAACATAGCTTAATATTGTTCAGACAAAACAAACTATCATTGCAGCAAAATTGATTTATGTCGTTGACAAGTTTTCCGAAAGAAAAAATTAAAATTCTTTTGCTTGAGGGTGTTCATCCTGCTGCTGTAGCCATGTTTAAAGATGCAGGATATACACAAATAGAAACCACAACCGGTGCTTTATCTGAAAAAGAATTACTGCAGAAAATAAGCAATATCCATATACTTGGCATACGTTCAAAAACACAACTTACTGCTGCTGTTATTGCACAGGCAGATAAACTTATTGCAACAGGATGTTTTTGTATTGGTGTTAACCAGGTTAGCATGGGTGATGCCATAGAAAATGGAATAGCTGTTTTCAATTCGCCTTTCAGCAATACGCGCTCAGTTGCAGAGTTAGTGATTGCAAATTGCATTATGTTGTTACGCAGAATACCTGAAAAAAGTAATGCAGCCCTTGCCGGAAAATGGTTGAAAGACAGTGCAGGTTGTTTTGAAGTTCGCGGTAAAACATTAGGGATAATAGGCTATGGTCACATAGGCAGTCAGGTTTCTGTTTTGGCAGAGGCATTAGGTATGCAGGTAATTTTTTATGATGTAGAACCTAAACTGATTTTGGGAAATGCAAAAGCCTGCAAGAGTTTGAATGACTTGTTAAAACAATCGGACATTGTTACATTGCATGTACCCGGAACTTCGGCAACGCGCAATATGGTGAATGAGTCTTTTTTACGAAAAATGAAAAAAGGCAGTGTTCTGATTAACCTGAGTCGTGGTGAGGTTATGGATGAAGGTGCTATTGCAAAAGCCATTACAGAAAAACATTTAGCAGGACTTGCAGCCGATGTGTTTAGTGATGAGCCGCAACATAAAGGTGATATTTTTCAATCGCCCTTGCAACATTTGAATAATGTATTGTTGACGCCACACATTGGAGGGTCAACACTTGAAGCTCAAGAAAATATCGGCACTGATGTAGCCGGAAAAATTATCCGTTATCTTGAAACAGGCAACAGCATGGGTAGTGTTTCTGTTCCTGCATTGAATTTACCATTGCAACAAAGTGCACATCGCATTTTACATATTCACCGCAACGTGCCCGGTGTACTTTCTGAAATAAATACTACAATGAGTAAACATAAAGCAAACATTCTTGGACAATATCTTCAAACCAACAATACGATTGGCTATGTTGCTGTTGACATAGATAAAAAAGCTTCTTCAGGTTTGATCTCCGATTTAAAAAACAGCAAAGAGACTATAAAGGTTCGTGGGGTATATTGATGCTTTATGATTTTATTTTACCAATATATATCCAAGCTTCTTTTCCGGATTCAAATTTTTCCATCACACGTACATAATCAGACACTTCATACTTATCGGTAGCTTGTAATTCTTCTTCAGTAATTTCAAAAATCATTCCTTTAATGACATCGTTTTTATTTCCGGAACAGACAGCAACAGGATGAATATGCTTACCACTTTTACGAATTACTTCAATGTCTGTAATTACTAAGTCTTCAATCCTATAGCCATTCAAGAAATCGTTACTGCCTTTTAGTTTTCGGCCATAATTTTCAAGTTGAACTTGCTCAAGTTGCAAAGTACCATAAGAAAATAAATAATGATGCATGGAGTAAATATGTTGCGGCAATATTAATACTAAGCCGATAAAAGTCCGTTGTTTTTTATTATTTTCTATGCATAGATTAACCTGCTTGTGTAACATTTTAGTCATCTGAATCGTCTTGTTATTGGTTCTCAGAAAAGCATAAAACCGATATTTTAATAATCAAGTTTAAATTTTTATGACTGATTTTCAATATAATACAATTTTTTATACTACTATGTGTTGCATAGTACTGTCTTATAAATATATCTTTGCATCGCAATAATCAATAAAAACATATACAGATGAAACGCTTTAAAATTTTAACCGTCATTTTAGTTGCAGCTATATTGCCTGCATTTGCACAAAACTCACAACCACCCGTAGTTGTTCCTGCATATATCAGTCAGGGTGAGGTGATGCCATACCAACAACTTCCGGAAGTCATCATTACTCCCAATGCTACTGAACAAAAAGCTGTTCAATTACCTGTTGTAACTATTACCGCAAATAAAATCAACCAACAAATTTATCCTGCAGTAAAGTATGGCAACAACTATATTGCTTCCATCACTATTTCACCAATAGATGTGGTGTCACATCAGCAGAAAAGAACCTTTGCATCGCTGTTTTCTTTTCTTCGTTACTTTAGCCGCTAATAAATTTCAATAGTATTTGCTTGCTTTTGTGCATTCAGATAATGTAATACAACAAAATTTCTGCTAATGAAACTCACCATAAAAGGTCTGACTAAAACGTATCCTAACGGAGTGCAGGCACTCAAAAACATTAACCTCGAGATAAAGAACGGCCTTTTTGGTTTATTAGGCCCAAATGGTGCAGGTAAATCGTCACTGATGCGCACAATAGCTACATTGCAAAATGCAGACAGTGGTAATATTTTTTTAGATGATTTAAATGTACTTGAAGATAAGGAAGAAGTAAAAAAAATATTGGGTTATCTGCCTCAGGAATTTGGTGTATATCCAAACATTTCTGCTCAGGAATTATTAAATCATCTGGCATTATTAAAAGGTGTACATCTTAAAAAAGAGCGAGATGAAGTAGTGAAAAGCCTATTACTGCAAACTAATCTCTATGAGGTGCGCAACAAAAATTTAGGTGGTTTTAGCGGAGGTATGAAACAACGTTTTGGTATTGCACAGGCATTAATCGGTAATCCAAAAATTATTATTGCTGATGAACCAACGGCAGGTCTTGACCCAACAGAAAGAAATAGATTCCTGAATCTGTTAAGTGAAATCAGTGAGCAGGTAATTGTAATTCTCTCTACACATATTGTTGAAGACGTTAAAGAATTATGTTCACAAATGGCCATTATCAATAAAGGTGAGGTCATGTTTAGCGGGCATCCGGCAGAAGCAATCAGGCAAGTGCAGGGAAAAATATGGACTTGTCAGGTTGACAAACCTACTGCACGAGAGCTGATGACAAAATACAATGTAATATCACAGAAATTTAACACTGGACTGATTGAACTGCATGTTTGGAGCGAAGAGCCGCTTAACCATCACTTCGTAATTGCGCAGCCCGTTTTGGAAGATGTATATTTTTCTGTTCTTAATGGTAATCTAAAACCATAAGCCATGTGGTCTATTCTTCGCTTTGAGTTGTCGTACCGTTTCAGAAGGCCTGCAACCTACATTTACTTAGCTATTCTTTTTTTGATAAGCTTTTTGTTTGCTGCTACAGATGCTATTACAATTGGTGGTGCAGTAGGTAACATTCATAAGAATGCACCATATACCATTTATCAGGTGATGCTTATTCTCACGCTTTTTGGAACCATGATTGTTTCTGCAGTAATGGGTGTGCCTGTGTATCGCGATTACGAACATCGTTTTCATGAAATCATGTTTACCACACCCATATCTAAAGCACAATATCTGGGTGGACGATTTTTAGGATCCTACTTTACTTCACTTTTTATTTTTTTAGGAATACCTTTTGGCATCTTAACTGGTGTAATGATGCCCTGGATTGATCAGGAAATGATTGGCCCGTTTATGCTGAATGCTTATGTACTTCCATTTCTATACATCATCATCCCTAATGTGTTTATTCTGGGTGTAATGTTTTTTGCTACCGGATCGCTTTTCAGAAATCAATTGGCAATATATCTGCAAGGGATGGTTTTCTTTATTTTTTATTTAGTACTTACCTCGGCAACAGGTGATATTGAAAACAATCCTAAGTTTGCTTTGCTTGATGTGTTTGGCATCACTCCCTCATTTTATATTACACGCTACTGGACCCCCTTTGAAAAAAATCTTCAGACCATCCCATTGGAAAGTTATCTGTTGTGGAATCGTTTGTTGTGGATGGGAATTGCTTTAATCGGGGCTTTTTTTACCTTTAGGTTGTTTCAGTTTTCAAAGACCAGTCCATTTGTTTTGCGAAGCAGAAAAAATCAGGAAAAAATTAACGTTGAAAGTTTAAGTCACATCAACCTTCCTGAAACTTCAAAAGATTATTCCTTTTCAACACGATTGAGGCAATGGCTTCAAATGGTGCGATTTGATTTTTTTGGAACCATACGCTCTGTTCTATTTATTGCAATCTGGATATGTGGTGTGATTCTTATCCTTGGTCAAATGCCACAAATAGGCAAAATGTTTGGTACCACCATCTACCCTGTTACCTATGCCATCATTGATGATTTAGCAGGAAACTTCACCTTGTTTACTTTGATAATTATCACATTCTATTCAGGTGAGTTGGTATGGAAAGAGCGTGAACGCGGCATTCATCTGATAACAGATTCATTGCCTGTTTCAAGATATGCATTAATAACAGCCAAATTTTTTGCAATGTGCCTTATTGTGGCAATGCTGCAGTTGACTGTCATGTTTATGGGAATTTTAATTCAGACCTTGAAAGGATTTTATCGTTATGATATTGATGTTTATTTAAAAACACTTTTTGTCAGTCAGTATCCAAGTTTGATTTTACTTGTGTTACTTGCATTTTTCATTCACAGCATGGTCAACAACAAATTTATCGGCCATACCTTGATGATAGCCTATTTTGTAGGAAGAATGGCAGCAGCAGCTATGGGGATAACGCATAAAATGATTTGGTATGGCAACATTCCTTCGGCACCTTACTCAGACATGAATGGGTACGGACATTTTCTTTATCCAAAATACATGTTCTTGCTTTATTGGGGAAGTTTAGGACTTGTGCTTTTTATCCTTGGAGTAATGCTGCACCGCCATGGCAGTGAAATTGGAATCAAAGCACGGTGGCAAATTTTTAAACAGCAATGGCAGTACAGCAGAGGAAGAAAAATTGTTTGGTCATTACTTTTACTTTTTATTATATCAGGAAGTTTTATTTATTACAACACCAACATCCTGCATAAATTTAAAAGTGATAAAACTGTCAGACATGAACAGGCAGAATATGAAAAACGCTTTCACAAATACCTTGATTTTAATCAGCCACGCATTACAGCAGTAAATGTAAATATTGATTTGGTGCCGGAAAAAAGATATGCTGCCATTAAAGGTTATTATATCATACAAAACAAATCAGCTTTGCCGATTGATACTTTTTTAATAACATGGGCACATGAGAATATAAAAATCAACAGGTTTGGTTTTGACATTCTGGCTGATGAAGTTGAAAACTATCAGAAGCAGTTTGTTATTTATAAATTAGCTCATGCATTAAAGCCCGGTGATTCTACCAAAGTTTATTTCGACATTGAATATATTAACAATGGATTTGCCAATACAGAAGAAGAATCTGGATTGGTCAACAACGGCACTTTTATCAACAACAACTATCTGCCTGCATTTGGCTATTCAGAATCATTTGAGCTGACAGATAACAGCGATAGAAAAAAAGAAGATCTTCCGAGAAAAAATCATACCATGCGTTTGCTCAGTGACAGTGCATCGCGTAACAATACTTACTTAGCAAATGATGCAGACTGGATAAGATATGAATGTATTATCAGCACATCTCCTGATCAGATTGCCGTTTCACCGGGATATCTTCAAAAAGAATGGACACAAAACGGAAGGCGCTATTTCCATTACAAAATGGATGCACCAATGGTAAATTTCTACTCTTTTTTAAGTGCACGTTATGAAGTTTTTCGTGATTCATTTCAGGGAATTAACATTGAAATATTTTATCACAAAACACATTCATGGAACATTGAAAAAATGAATCATGCCATTAAAAAAACATTGGCTTACTGTCAGAAGAATTTTTCCCCTTATCAGTTCCGTCAGGTTCGTATTTTGGAATTTCCACGCTACGAAAATTTTGCTCAATCTTTTCCCAACACCATTCCTTTTAGCGAAGCCATTGGATTTATTTATGACGTTAGTGAAGACACAGATATAGATAATGCATTCTATGTAACGTCACATGAGGTGGCGCATCAGTGGTGGGGGCATCAGGTTTGTGGCGCCAACAGTCAGGGTTCAACTTTGATGGTAGAGAGTATGGCACAATACACAGCCCTGATGGTGATGGAAAAAGAATTCGGGAAAGATGCTATGGAAAAATTCCTTAAATACGAGTTGGATGGTTATTTATCGGGCCGTTCTACTGAAAGAATAAATGAACAAGCCATTGCAAGAAATGATGGTCAGGGATACATTCACTATCAAAAAGGAAGTTTGGTAATGTATGCAATGAAGGACTATTTGGGTGAAGATACGCTTAATGCTGCCTTGCACAGATTTATAAAAACGTATGGATTTCAGTCGCCACCCTATGTGCAAGCACCTCAGTTTGTTAAGTATATTGCCGATGCAACACCTGACAGTTTAAAACAAGTTGTCGAGGATATGTTTAACCGTATCACGCTGTTTGACCTAAAATGTGTTGAATCAAAATATAAAAAGATAGGTAACAAGTATGAGGTTACCTTGGATTTAGAGACCGGAAAGGTTTATGCAGACAGCATGGGCAATGAATCAGGTGTTAAACCTAATGACTGGATTGACGTTGGCATTATGAAATATGATGGCAACGGAAAACACACTTATCAATATTTGCAGAAACAATTATTTACAGGTGGCAGAAAAACAATTGTTGTTATTGTTGATGAAAAACCATCAAAGGCTGGCATTGACCCATTGCATAAACTGATTGACAGGAACAGTGCGGATAACATCAAGGAAGTAAAATCCTTATAATAATTTTCAGACATTGACATTTACTTTTTATCTTGGCAGCCATGCTTGAGGTAAAAAATCTTAAAGTTGTTTTTCATCAAAACTGCAACCCAGTTGTTGCTGTAAACGAATTTTCTTTTTCAATTACGTCAGGCGAAACATTAGGATTGGTAGGTGAATCAGGTTCAGGAAAAACAGTTTCATCATTGGCATTACTTGGATTATTGAATAATAAAAACGTTTCCATTAGTGGCAATGCCTTTCTCAATTTGCAACAACCTGTTGATCTTTTACAATTAACCGAAAAACAATTAACTGCCATTCGAGGTCGTCATATTGCTATGATAATGCAAGAACCTATGCAGGCATTTAATCCACTGTTTACTTGTGGGCATCAGGTAGCAGAAACAATTCGAAAACACACTGCATTAAACAAAAATGATGCAATAGAAAAAGTATTGCAGCTTTTTGAAAAAGTAAAGTTGCCAAATCCATTGCAAATCAGTAAGCGTTATCCGCATCAACTTTCAGGAGGGCAGCTGCAACGTGTTGCCATAGCAATGGCGATTAGTTGTAATCCATCACTCCTAATTGCTGATGAGCCAACAACAGCCTTAGATGCCTCGGTACAAAAAGATATTCTTGTTTTACTGCAACAATTACAGTCAGAAAATAACATGAGCATGCTTTTCATCAGCCATGACCTTGAAGCAGTAAAACTAATTGCTCATCGTACCCTTGTGGTTCATGCAGGGCAAATTGTTGAACAGGGAAAGACAGAAACACTATTTGCACATCCTATACAAGATTATACAAAAGAGCTATTACAAAGCCGGCTTTCAACATTCAAAAAAAACAGTGTTATCGGTGAAAAGATTATTCTTTCAGTAGAAAATTTAAATAAAAGTTACAACCAACGGCAAGGACTATTGCGCAGTCCGAAAAATATTACAAATGCAGTTGACAATATCAGCTTTACCATAAAACAAGGTGAAACTTTAGGCATTGCTGGTGAATCCGGCTCCGGAAAAACTACATTAGCTAAACTATTACTGCGATTGATTGAAACTGACAGTGGCAAAATAAAATTAAACGAAGAAGATCTTACGCACTACCCGATTCGTACCAAACAGGAATGGCGAAAAAAAATCCAGGCTGTATTTCAAAATCCGCATGGGTCACTCGATCCGGAAATGACGGTGGGCAGACAACTTACTGAAGTGATGCAATTGCATGATTCACCACAAAATGCCACAATTGTTAAAAACAAAATTATTGACTGGTTTGAAAAAGTAGGATTAACGGAACAACATTTCAATAGATTTCCACATGAGTTAAGCTCCGGACAGAAGCAACGATTATGCATTGCCCGTGCTTTGATTCCTGCTCCCGATTTGCTTATCTGCGATGAAGCTGTGAGTGCACTTGATGTTTCTGTTCAGGCTAAAATTCTTGAATTGATAAACAGTCTGCAACAACAATTTCATTTCGGATGTATTTTTATTTCACACGATTTGAAAGTTATCCGTCAGATGTGTGATAATCTTTTGGTGATGAAAGATGGCAAAGCCGATTGTTATTTAGAAACAGAAAAATTATTTAAGCAACCTCCTACCACATACTCAGAAATATTATTAAAATCAATTTTATAAAAATATGGTAACCATTCGCAAAGGAACTCCAGCTGATGTTGCACCGGCATTTCGTCTAATAAAAGAATTGGCAGAATATGAAAAAGCTCCTGAACAGGTTATCAACACCGTTGAACAAATGCTTAAAGACGGCTTTGGAGAAAAACCAATTTTTGATTTGTTAGTTGCAGAAACAGAAAATAATATTGCAGGCATTGCTATTTACTTTATCAAATATTCAACATGGAAAGGAAAGTGTCTTTATTTAGATGATATTGTTGTGCAAGAATCGCTCCGAGGAAAAGGAATAGGTCAGAAATTGTTTGATGCTGTAGCGGCAGAAGCCAAGTTACTAAACTGCCAACAGTTGCAATGGCAGGTACTGAACTGGAATGAGCCTGCAATTAATTTTTATAAAAAGTACAATACTGTCTTTGATGATGATTGGATCAATTGTAAAATTATTCTATAGTTCTTCTTGGGTTACATTCATTCAGGATATTTCAATTTCGCAAAGCACATTGTCATTAAACCAACATTTTACTGACAAACAAGGAATAGCATCAGAAATTAAGGCAGATTTTTCTTGATTAATCTTAATGGCAGATTGTTTGTAAGGTAAAACACATGCATCCGGAAGCACGAAAAATTTTTAAAAGCTTTACTGTACCACTCCTCCTATCACTTTTAATGATTGGTGTAAAAGTTTTTGAAGTCTTATCGCATACCGATTTAGGCGTGTATGGAGTATTACCAAGACAAATAAGTGGATTAAAAGGAATATTATTTATTCCATTCCTTCATGCCGACTGGGAGCATTTGTTCAGTAATGTTATTCCACTGTTAGTGACCGGTAGTATGTTATTTTATTTTTACAGGGAAATGGCTGTGAAGGTAATATTGCTTATCTATATATTAAGTGGCTTTTGGCTGTGGCTTGGAGGACGCGAAAACTATCATATTGGTGCCAGCAATATTGTTTATGGCATTACGGCATTTTTATTTTTAAGCGGCTTTATCAGAAAGCATACAGGGCTTATTGCTGTTTCACTGCTTATGGTTTTCTTATACGGTAGTTTAGTTTGGGGACTTTTTCCTGTGGTTCCAAAAATTTCGTGGGAAGGGCATTTATTTGGTGCCCTGTCCGGAATACTTTGTGCAATAGTTTTCAGAAAGGAAGGTCAGCAGCAGGAAGTTTATGAGTGGACTGATGATGATGAACCCTTTGATGACCACGAAAATGATGATAATGCACCACAGTCATCATTAAAAATTGTTTATTCGTACAAAAAATCAGACGAGAAAAATGGCACTGAAGAATCTTGAGCACATTGGCATTGCAGTTAAAAGTCTGCAAATTTCCGATCCTTTATTTGAAGCATTAATTGGTTGTCCGCCTTATAAAAGAGAAAGTGTTGTAAGCGAAAATGTAATTACTTCATTCTTTCAGTCGGGCGAAACAAAGGTTGAACTTTTAGAAGCTACTTCACCGGAAAGTGCTATTGCAAAATTTATTGAAAAACGCGGTGAAGGAATTCACCATATAGCCTTTGCTGTTGATGATATTAAAGCAGAAATGCAACGACTTCAACAATCAGGTTTTACACTCTTAAACAGTGAGCCTAAGAAAGGTGCCGATAATAAATTGGTTTGTTTTCTTCACCCTAAGTCAACCAATGGTGTGTTGGTAGAATTGTGTCAGGAAATTAAATCTTAAAAAGCAGAGAGCATTGCCATCAGTTCTTTTTCAATTTCCATGGCATGGTCATGATGAATGGCATTCATCCCTACCTTTTGTGCACCTAATGCATTATTCAGATTATCATCAATAAAAACTGTTTCGGCAGGAACTACACCACTGTCTTTAATCACATCAGTAAAAATTCTTTTATCGGGTTTGCGTGTTCCCATCTGAAAAGAATAGTATGTTTTTTCAAACAGTTTCTCAAAACGGTCTTTACCAAATGTCTGATTAAGACTCTTGATAAACGCTGCATGATGAATAATGTTGGTATTACTCAACAAATAAATATTGTACTTATCACCAAGTTCGCTCAGGAAACTAAATCTTTCAGGATTCAGCTCACCAAGCAAGGCATTCCAGGCATAATCAATTTCTTCGTCAGAAAGCGGGCGTTTATAATGCTTTCTTATTTCGCTGCGAAATGCAGAGGCAGGAATAAGTCCCTTTTCGAAATCATCAAAAAACTTGGCTTGCTTATTTATTGAATACAGTTCTTCAAAATTATCCAACCCCATTTTAGCAAACTCAATTGCGGTCTTTTCAGTATTTATCGGAAGTAACACCCCACCAAAATCAAAAATGATATTTTTAATCATTCTCTTTCTATCTTTTGTTTATTGCGTGCAAAAATATACTTTTGCAGCCCTCAAAGTTCATTTAAATTATAATTCTTTTCGGGCCCATAGCTCAGTCGGTTAGAGCAACAGACTCATAATCTGTGGGTCCCTGGTTCGAGCCCAGGTGGGCCCACTTAAGGACAATTACTCATTTCAGTCGGTTGTCCTTTTTTAATTTTATTATTGAATGTGTTATTTACAAATAATTTAAAAATAATTTGTTTGTTTCAGGATCATTTCCCACTTTTACAAAGCGGAAAATGAATGCCGCACAAAAGAAAGATGAATCATTAAAATGAATAAATAAAGTAGAATAAAATTGTAAAAAAATATTAGCGTTTCGCTTTAAAATTCCTGTATCGGAAAGGTCTAATTTTTCAATTACCACAGGAGAGTAAAAGTGGAAACGCCTGTGTAAAACGCGGGCGTTCCTTTTGCTTCGTGGTAAGGGATTAGACCCCCTCCGATACGAGCACTGGAATCAGCCCGCGTTTTATTTTTTATTCAACCCCTACAAACTCCAAAACATTACTGTACTTTAGTCACACCCAAAAAACCAAATAATATGAAAAACCAAATCCAAACAACTGCAATAGCCCTTTTGCTCTGCATGTTTACATTCTTTACAAGGGCGCAATCACAAACAGTAAATATTGCCTTAACACTACCGCCCGACACCATAGGTGCCTGCGAGAGCAATGTTTACTCACTTTCATTGTCCGGAGCCACAGGTGCAAGGATTGTCATTACTGCCTCGCTTAGCAATGCACCTGCGGCAAATTGCAGCAATGCAAGCCCCATCTATCTTGATTTTATTATTGCATCTAACAATGTGAGCAATGTAGTTACCTACAACAACGGACAAACCATGAGTTTTACCGTAACCAACAACAACGCTGTAACACTATCCTATCATGCTTTTATTGACTGCTCCGTTATATCAGGTGCACCACAGGGAAACAGCAATATTAATTTCGTCCAAACATTTACAGACTCCTCTGCCAATAACTATACCATATCCGTCAACAATCAGGGCAGTATGCACACCTCGCTCAATGTGCAGATACCCACTCTTGTTGCCTTATCATCCAACCTCAACCAGGTGGCCTACTACAAAACAGATTCATTTCTTTATTTCTACTATCAAAACACCGGTACTACAAAGCTAAACTTCAACTTTACTTTTACACCCGATGCTACAAACTATTGCCAACGGATTACAACAGGGCAACCGGAATATCATATCGGGTTAAACGGCAACTTTGCAGCAACATCACCCAACACAGCTGTGGTGCTGAACATTGGCGACACGCTTGTCATCAGGCAGGCTGTCCAGGCTAATGAGTGTTTAGATAAAGCTCCTGCCTGCGGGCCTGTAGCTGCGCAGTTGCAATGGACATGCAACAACAACATCCCTTCAAACATTTTCTGCACCAATTGCAGCAATGGTATCACCGTAAACTACTACATTAACAGTGGCGATGCTCCTGTTGTGAAAATAGAACGTCTGGCGCCAGCCGACTCTTTGTATGATTTCAGTTGTATGAACGATACGGTGAACTTTGTTCACTGGCAATATCGTGTTACCAACAGTGGTATGGGTGCCATAGACTCTTTGTTCTTTAACATAAACCAATCCTTTCCTACGCTCAATAATGCCTTGCCCAATTATAGTGCACTGTCATTAATTCCATTCCCTAGTTTTAGCTGGCATCAAAATACAGGAAGCCTTTGCACTGTTGCTGTTGATACCGTTCACCGCAGCGACTGGCTGTGCAAAAATTTAGTTGCCGATGCCTTGTTTGAAGCGGCTTTCAAAATAAAAAACTTCGGCAATACTGATACCGTTATTATTGCTTTTAACACCCTGCGTTGCTCCGAAGAAGATACCAACCTGTTTAACGTCCAAAAAAATTATAACCACTGGGCGTTTAATTCTGTTAAGGGAAGAAAAGTTTGTGGCGATGGTGTGTCTGCGGACTATAATATAGGCTTAGCCAACACTACGTCCATCAGCACACATGCCAGCGGAGGGTCGGCAGATGTTTCTCAGAATTTAATTTTCAGCCCTACGGTG
>WBZM01001229.1_pt1 | contig 26845 bp, 20 predicted proteins | sample 5204271 | NCBI WGS metagenome assembly WBZM01 (sample SAMN12344346, study PRJNA552823) | activated sludge metagenome | biome: Activated sludge suspended growth; feature: Nitrification reactor; material: Wastewater; isolation source: activated sludge from nitrification reactor of wastewater... | reverse complement strand
AACCAGGTCTTGAACCTTACCTTTTTTCTTGTAAACGTTTAGGCTGCCATTCATCAGGGCAATACCTGCGCTATCATAACCGCGGTACTCCAATCTTTGAAGTCCTTTGATAAGTATGGGGTAAGCTTGTTTTTTGCCGATATAGGCGATTATTCCGCACATGATGTTGAAACTAGTGAGTGAAAAAATGACCGAAACTTACTGGGCCAAGTGCAAGCCCAGTTATTCCTTGCTGTGAAAGCTGAATGTAATTGCTCGACAAATTGTTCTCTGGAATCCCAGAAACAGTTTCTCAATACCTTGTAAAACTCAACCTGATTTTCGGAGGTGAAGTTGTGTTCGAGGGGCCAGCAAGCACGACCCTCGCTGCACGCTCATTGCGCAGATGGGCTGTAAACCTTAATTTCTTTGTCGTTTCGCCAGCTATCATTTTTTGCAAATGGGCCGAAAGCGCTACCTTGTAGTAATCTTCCCCCTCAACCGCTTTTCCCCCGAAATAATTACCGAAATCATCAGTTGCCAGGTTGAAAAGTGGTAGGTAGATATCGTCAATCACTGCTAAACTTGTGTCTGAGACAACCTCGGACGCATAGAGTTGGGTCACTGGGCCATTCTCCATGTTGTCGTTCGGCAATGAAACGATGGGCAATATCAGCTCTGCCTTATTGATGATGATGCCATCCAAAGATTCAGCATACGGTATTTCCAGTTCAAAGTTCAGGCCGTTCAGTCCTTGCAAGAAAATTAAATCGTCGGGGCGTTCTTCCCCATTCTGGCTGATATAAGGCTCGGCAGTAGAGCCGCCGTAGTAGTTGCGTTGATGCAACACGATTGGGTTTCCAGAATAGCTTCGGAAATCGTAAACCAACGTATCGGTGCCATCTCGATAGTAAAAACGCAGGTTGCTCAGTGAACTTGAGTTGCGCAGGTTGAAGTTGAGAAGGCCAGCGGAGGAGTTGGCAGGTTTCAGCCAAAGCCCCTTGAAGTATTCCAAAAAGCTGCTGTCGTTGGCAATGGTAGCCGAGTCAAGGCTGAAAAATTGAGTGAACCTGGCTGGGTCAAGTTTGATACGAAGATGCGGAGGCTGCTTGACTTCCCGCAAGGTATCTGCGGTAGGTTCCATCACCGTTAGGCTATCCTTTAAATTAGGAATAAAAGTATGAATTGCCAAAGGCACAGCACTGACAGCAAAGCTATCGGAACTTAGGTAAACCTCGTCGCCATCCATGCCTTCGGCCATCTCATAAACCTCGATGGTGAATGGCTCGGTCAACTTGCCGTAGGAAAGGCTTGCGTTATAAGGCAACATAAGTACCACAGAATCAAGTACTTGGCCTGGCTCAAAATCTGGCAGGTTTGTGCTGGTAACGTATTGGGCATAGATGCTGGCCACAGTCCTTCCGAAAACCGGGTCTTGAAAGTCGCCAAAAACGAAGTTTTGGAGCAGCACGGCATTGGTTCCCGTCCTCCACACCACCATTGAATCGTTGGGGATAGTTTGTGCTTTGAGGGTTATTGTATCCGTAAATTCGATGTCAAGTTGGTCGCCCGAGAGCAGGTCCGAGCCAATAACAGTTGGATCGTTGCAAGCAAAGAGTGCGGCAAAAAGAATTGGCAGCACCCAAAGTGCTGGTTTGGTAAGTTTTTTCATGCTTGTTGGAGAAGCCGGTGATTTAGTTCAAAAACAAATGTCGGTAGGAAAGTGTCTAACGCTACCCGTTAGGTTGTTTGTAAGGGTTGATTTGTTGAAAGGGTTTGATTTGTGAACTTACAAATCAAACCCTTTCAAGCAGTCCGAACCTTTATTGATAGTCGCATTTGAAATTGACAGTCATATTGACGCAAGTTATTGATTATCAACCCAATGACCTCAATGACTAATGGCTTTCAATGACGATTATCCATAAAGTCCAATTATACGGCCTCTTCTTCCACCATCATGGAGTTGTAGAATTCCATATAGGCGGGCAACATATCCTCTTCGCTCTGAAAGGCAAGTGCTGGCTTGCCGGAAGCGATAATGAGTTCCTCCACATCGGCGGGCAGGTTCTCGCTTCCCCTGATGATGCCATCTGCGTAGGCAATGGCACCTTTGTGCAGGAAAACGCCGTTGCCATTCAGGTAGGCGTCCAAGTCTTCCCTGCTGAGGTTGTTGATGCTGGCTTTCTCGATAAAGGCATTGGAAAAATGGCTATCCATCGAGGAGTCGTATGCAGAATAGATGATCTTGGAGTTTTGGAACAGCGGCTCCGTCTTGTAGGCTTCCCGGATGTACATCGGGATGAGCGCCGTCATCCAACCGTGGCAATGGATGATATCGGGTGGCCAGCCAAACTTCCGCACAGTTTCGATGACGCCCTTGCAGAAGAAGACCATGCGGTCAGGGTTGTCCTCGTAAGGCGTGCCGCCCTCGTCCGCAAAACCGGATTTCCGTTTGAAGAAATCGTCGTTGTCAAGGAAATAAACCTGCAACCTTGCGCCGGGCAAAGAAGCCACTTTGATGATGAGTGGGTAGTCGTCGTCGTCCACGATGATGTTCATCCCTGAAAGCCTGACCACCTCATGCAGACGATGCCTGCGTTCGTTGATAACGCCGTAGCGGGGCATCAGCACCCTGATTTCCATGCCATTTGACTGGGCATATTCCGGTAGCTTTTTCACTGCCTCCGATACCTCCGTGATGGCGGTATAGGGATCCAACTCCTGCGTCACAAACAAAAGCTTTTTCTTTTCTACCATGTTGTTTTATGTTTTTTTGACAAAAAATAGGCTCAATGAACTTGGCCGCAAAGATACTAAAAAAAAATGCGGATTAATGCACCGTTCGGCCACATATTTATTTTAAGGCATTTGGTACGGCCAGTTTTGCAAGCCCCAAATTCGCCTACTTTTGCCGGCCCAAACCAACCCACTGCTACTCGATCAAGCTGTGCATTGGTGCTCACTATAAGCCCTTATTCATGTTTCTGTTTAAAAAAATTGCCGACCTCCGCCACTTCCTCGATACCCGTAAAAGGCAGGGCCAAACCGTAGGTTTTGTGCCTACGATGGGGGCACTCCACCAAGGCCACGCCTCCCTCGTGCGGCAAGCAGCGGCCGCTACCGATATTGCCGTTTGCAGCATTTTCGTCAACCCTACCCAGTTCAACGAGGCTGCCGACCTTGCGAAATACCCCCGAACACCTGAGAAAGACATTGCCCTGTTGCTCGAATGCGGCTGCACCGTGCTCTTTTTGCCCGATGTTTCAGAGGTCTATCCCGATGGCCAGCAATCCACGTTGGAACTTGACTTCGGCCTGCTCGACCAGCCGATGGAAGGGGTGCACAGGCCCGGCCATTTCAAGGGAATGGCCCAAGTGGTAAAGCGCCTGCTCGACATCGTGCAGCCCGACCAACTCTTCATGGGACAAAAGGATTATCAACAGCTCGCCATTGTCCAGCACATGATTTCCGTGCTGCAACTGCCTGTGAAGCTGGTGATGAGCCTCACCGTGCGGGAAGCCGATGGGCTTGCCATGAGCAGCCGCAATATGCGGTTGAACACCGAGCAGCGGGCCAGTGCGCCACTCATTTTCAAAACCCTGAATTGGGCAAAGGATGCCTTGCAATCCGTTGCACCCGCAGCCGTCGTTGCTGCCGCAATGAAGGCACTCACAGCGCCCGGCATGGTGCCCGAATATTTTGAAATCGTAGATGGGAAGACGCTCCAGCCCATCGAAAATATGGCCGAACACGACCTCGTGGTGGCCTGCACTGCCGTAAGGGTTGGGGAAGTCAGGCTAATTGATAATATGGTGATGAAAAATCAATAAAAATAAAACAAATTGTTTTTGATTATAAGAAACAAATTGTTTAAATTTGTGGCTCATTGTTTCAAACCGATGTAGCCATGAAAAAAGAATCGCCCGCACAAGTCGTTTTTCAATTCGTCAAAGCAAACTGGTTCAAGCTATCCCTCACTGCTTTGATGCTATTTGCTTGGTTTCGGAAAGACCTAAGCCTTCAGGTCAAGATGGACGAATCGCCCTACCGCTTGGAGAAACCCGTTGGAAAGCCCAAGGAGAAGTACACGGAAACCACTCCGCTTGCAGCTGCATTGCCGCAAACCGGCCGCATGGAAGCCCCTTCCATTAACCTGCCGGGGTTTGGTTCCTTAGGAGGAGGCTCGAAGGAGTACGCAGCTATCAGCGACGCTGAAAAACACGCCTACCTTACCCGCTTTGCGAAGGTTGCGAGGGAGGAACAGAAACGCTATGGCATTCCTGCCAGCATCATTCTTGCCGTGTCGCTGCACCAGAGCGCAGCAGGTCAGCGTGATATAGCCAATGAAGTGAACAACCATTTCGCCATGCCCTGCAACGCCGAATGGAATGGCGCCTGCCGTGAGTTTCAAGGCCATACCTACCGCAAATACAGCTCTGCCTGGGCCAGTTTCCGTGATTTCAGCCTGTATGCCAAGGAGCATTTCGCCCGACTGAAAGGCGCTGATTATGAAGCATGGGCACTTGCCCTCGAAAATGAAGGCTTTGGCGAAACCGACAATTTTGCCAAGGAAATCATCGAATTGATTCAAGGTTACCGCCTTGATGCTGCGGACAGATGACTCCCAATTCCCAATCACCAAATACCGTCCAAATACCCATTCATCAGTTCCCAGTATCCCTTGATTTCTTCACGGGTCGCACCGCCGAGCAGGCCTACCTTCAGTCGAACATTTGCGCGGTAGGCTTTGAAGAATTGGAAAAGGGCTTGGTCTTCTGGAGTTATTAAACATGGATGTTCTACTTGGTAAAATTGGAGGAAAGCCTCGCCAAGGTCGGGTCGGGCATGATGGTCAAAATCCATGCAGAGGAAAGCCAGTTCGTTCAGCACATCGAGGCGGCGCAGGTGCGGGTTGAACTCGATACAATCGAACACAATGGGTGGCACCGTCAGGAAGATGTTTCGGCAATGGAGGTCGCCGTGGCCGTCCACCCAAAACCCCTTGGCGGCCCTTTGCCGCAGTCGTTGGCCATGTTTTTCGATAAACGTGGTCAGTTGATTTTTCAGGTTTTCCAGCTTCAATCTTGAGCCATTTCCCAATATTGCGCACAGCGCATTTTCATGGTGGAACAAATCCGCAAAATCGCCCTCTAATTGGGTTGGATTGAAATGTGGGTTAGGTAGGGCGTTTTTTTGATGGAAAACAGCAATGGTATTTGCCAATTGGCGCAGGTCTTCCGCTTTTACTACCCCGGTTTTCAGCAGTACATCCAATTGGCGCAGGTCATCTTCCCGCCGCATCCATACCGCATAGTCCACAGGGCGTTGGATGCCTTTGGCAATTTGCAATTGGCCATCTCTCATTCCAATGGGCAGCACCCCAAGATAGGTGTCTGGGGCGAGTCTTCGGTTGAGCCGGAATTCATCTTGGCAAAATTTCTTGCGGGCGAGCAAGGTGCTATAATCCAAAAAATCAAAACTGACGGGCTTCTTTATTTTAAAGGCAAATTTGGGCGTAAGGATGACCCGCGAGATATGCGTCTCGACCAGCGAAGCTCCTTTGCCGCCACAAGGGAGGGCACCTCGCTCAAGGATTTCCAATACCTGTTTTTTGTTCATGCCGGATATGCACTATTAGGCCCTCCGCCAAATCTTCTGAACTGCCATTCGATGTGTCAATCGTCAGGTGCGGAACCTCCAGCGGCTCGAACGCAGCTTTGATTTTTTCAAGTACTGCCAAACCAGCTTCGCTATCGGTCCGTGGCTTCGCCACCCGTTGGGCCAGGATTTCATCAGGCGCCGTGACCAATATCCAAAGCACTTTCACACTCGTTTGCTCGGCAATAAAATCAAACGGCTTGCGGAGTGTACCAAGATAGAACGTACTGTCCACCACCACTGTTTCCCCGTTGGCAAGCGCCTGCCTGGTTCGGGCGAGCAATTCGTTGTACACCACCGCCTTGTCTTCTGGTTGGTAATGACCCCATAGGCCCAGTTCCCGCCTTATTTGGTCGGAATTGAGGTGCTTGGCGTTCAGTTTGCTTGAAATGGCGCTGGCCAAGCTCGTTTTGCCGCTGCCGGGCAACCCGGCGATGAGGATTAGCACAAGAATTGATTTTGAAATACAACGGCAAGTAAGCGGCTTTTCAATGCCCCGATAAGGACATAAGTCAAGGCAGGTCTGTGATTTTCGTCAAACCAGTTTTCAAGGTCGGCGAGCCACCTCGCCGACCTTGCCCCTTCATTTTTTCTTCGAAAACAGCCACGCCAAAAAATCGCTTTCCGCAAAAGCGTAGTCCCAACTATTGTGGTCAACGGCAGGGTACTCAATGTATTCGACGGGCCAGCCCATGCGCTTGAGGCTATCGTAAAGCTCCCATGAGTAGGTGTAGTCAACCACCGAATCAATGGCCCCGTGGTACAGCTTCATGGGAGTTTTGCGCTTGGATTCGCCAAAGGCCCGCACATCGCCACCACCGCAAATAGGGATGGCCGCCGCAAACAAATCCGAGAAGCGGCCCACTGCCTCCAAAGTGCCCATGCCCCCCATGCTCAACCCCGCCACATAGACCCGGCTGGGGTCGGCGGCACCGCTGGCGATGAATGAATTCGTGAGGTCAATAGCCAAACGAAGTGGGGCGGATATGTCACGTTTATAATCGAAGTCCCGATAGATGGGCTGCTTGGTGCGGTCGGCCTTGCCCATGTGCCAGGAGTCGTTGGACGGGCATTGCGGGAAGATGACGATGGCCGGGAAGTCACGGCGGTTCTCCGGTTTCAGAAACAATTTGGCACCGTGCACCAACTGCGCTTCGTTGTCGGTACCCCGCTCGCCAGCGCCGTGCAGGAAAAGCACAAGCGGGTATTTTTTGGCAGGATCGTAGTTCTCAGGGTACAGTATGCGATAGGGCAGTTCCTCCCCGTTCGATGAAAAGACCTTTTTTTCAAACTTGGATAAATCCGGTTGCGAAGCGGCCTTCCACTTGTCCAACACGGCAAACTCCGCTTGCTCCAGCCCAGGCCGCATCCCCGTTTTTTTATCAAAAACCAAGGCGTTGGGTGCGGCGGGGCTGAATGCCTCCCATTTGGGCAACCCCTTGCCGTTGGGGTCGCCCGTGGCGGCGAAATTGACCCAGAAATTGGACATCTGCTCCGAAATCTGCTGGTCGAGCGGCTCCCAAGGTCGCTTCCACATGGGCAGCGAGTGCAAGGCGTAGGCTATCTCGGCGGAATGGAAAGCGCCGTGCTCGGCAAGGTCGGGGCGGCCCGGCGGCACCCGGTCGAAACGGTAGAGCCATGCCTTTTTGATACCTGTCTTGCTTTGCAACCTGGCCCAGGTATAGGCTTGCCATGCAAAAATCTCGTCACGGCTCAGTTTCTTCTGCGATTGCTTCGCAACGGCATCATCGGAGGCTGGAAAGGCTTTGAGAAACTCGTCGGCCAGCGGGCCATACTTGTTTTTTGTTTCCGCAATGAACTGTTCAGCCGTCTTTGGCTCGCCGAAAACAAAGCCCTCATCCCGGTTGTAGCCCGTGAGCGTTGTCACGTCGTTTTGTTTGCCTTCGGCAAAAATCGAGTACACGTCCTTGGGCAACACATAGCCATCAACGACCGGGGAGAACCCTCCGCCATATTTCAGCAGCGTGTCGGCAGGCATGGAGCGCAGGTCGGCGATGCTGTACCGCTTCAGTTTGTTCACCAAGGCAATGCCTTGCACGCTGGCCTCGTACAGCCCAAGCGGTCTGTCACCGAACATGCCCCCGCTCTCTCCGATGGCACGGTGGAACAGCCCCTTTGCCAACGGCGATGCTACCAATGAGTTGACCGCAAAACTACCCGCCGATTGCCCAGCAATGGTCACGTTGTTGGGGTTGCCACCGAAACCTTCGATGTTTTCCTGTACCCATTTCAGCGCCTGAATCATGTCGAGCAGGGCGTAGTTTCCGCTGGCATTGTGGCCCGACTCCCGATTCAACTCTGGGTGCGCCAAAAAGCCGAAGACGCCCAAGCGATAATTGATGGTAACAAACACGACGCCCTTGCGGGCCATGCCCTCGCCGTCGTAAATCGGGCAGGAACCTCCACCGCTCATGAAGCCACCGCCGTGTATCCACACGATGACGGGCAGTTTTTCCTTTTTTTCATGGGTGGCCGAGGGCGTCCATACATTGAGGTACAGGCAGTCCTCCCCGATGGGGGCGGGCGGAATCAGGAACTCCTCCGACCAGACGAAGAAAGGCGCTGGCGGCTGCTGCACGGCACTTGGGGCGAACTTGGTGCATTCCAAGGTGCCGTCCCAGTTCATGGGGGGCAGTGGTGCCCGCCAGCGCAGCCCGCCCACGGGCGGCATGGCGAATGGGATGCCTTTGAAACTGGAAACTTTGCCATCGGTGGTGGTGGTGCCGGACACAGTGCCATAAGTGGTTTGTGCGGTGGGTTTTTGTCCGAAAAGGGGCAGTGCCAGCAGTAGGGCAGGCATTAGTCGGAAAAGTTGAAGAAAGTGCTTTTGCATGCAACGGATTTTTGGGTAAATATCTGCAAATGCTGGCAAATGACAAGTACCAAGTCATTCTTGCTACTCCTCTCCAAGGCAATGCTAAAGGCATTTTTATTTCAAATATTTCACTAATAACTTCCCCTCTATTGGAGGTTTATCAAGAAATCGAGGTTGATTTAATAGGAGAATATGGCATTATACCGTGGTATGATAAGCCAGTGTTCCTCCTCCTGTCAAGTTTGCCTGATACAGATGCCACCTCAATCGCCTTCCACTATCCGATGCCGAAGTGCCTTCGCCACTGCTTCCTTTCCAGAGTTCACTTGCAATTTCGTGTAGATATTCTTCAAATGCCCCCGCACGGTGTCCATGGAAATGAAGCAATCGGCGGCGATGCGCTTGTAGGTATGACCCTTGACGAGCAAGTTGAGGATTTCCGTCTCCCTTTTCGACAGGTTGAAGGTTTGGCGGTGGGCCACGGGCGGTTTCTTGAAGCGCTCCAGCACCCGCCTTGCAATGCCCGGCGACATGGGCGCACCGCCCAAAATCACATCCTTGATGGCCTCGTACAGCTTCATCGGTGGGGTGTCCTTGAGCAGGTAGCCGCTGGCCCCGGCCTCCAGCGAGGCGAAGATTTTGTCCTCCTCCTCGAACACGGTGAACATGATGACCTCCGTCTCCGGGCACAGTTCCTTGATGATTTGCAGGCCGTACAACCCATCGTATTCTGGCATATTGATGTCCATCAGCACCACATCGGGGCGCAGGCGCTGCACCTCCTCGGCCACGTTCTTGCAGTTGGGGAAAGCGCCTGCGAGTGCAAGGTCGGGCAGGCCGCCGAGCAGCATTTCGAGGCTCGCCCGCAGGTCGGGGCGGTCTTCGTAAACGAGTAGGACGAGCATGGTTTTTTCCATGATAAGATGCTTCGGCGAGTGGTGTGCGCCTGCGCAAAGGTACTATGGCAATTGGCGGTTGGAAATAGCATATTTGAGGGGTTTTTACAAGAACCACCCCCACCGCCTCTGCTGTTTTACGGGCAAACTCAGTGTCGTTTCTGTCCCCGCTCCCGGCTGGCTTTTGAATTTCAAAATGCCACCCACCGCAGCTGCCCGCTTTGCCATATTGTCCAGCCCGTTGCCACGCCGCACGGTGGCGGGGTCGAAGCCCTTGCCGTTGTCAGCAATTGCCATCACCAAGCTGTGTTGTTCGTTTTTGAAAACAACCGAGGCGTTGGCGGCTTGGCTGTGCTTCGCAAGGTTGTTGAGCGCCTCCTTGAAGATACGTGTGAGGTGCTGGCGGGCCGTAGGGTCGAGCATGGCACCCTCGGCGAATTCGTCGGCATGGAGCGTGTACTGGATGTCCAGCTTCTCGAACACCTCCCCGGCATGGCGCATGAGCTGCCCGACGAGCAGGTTGAGGTCGTCGTTCTTGGGGTTGATGTTCCAGACGATTTCCCGAAGGGAAGCCGAGGTGTGGCGCACTTGTTCGGGCAGCTTTCCAAGGGCCTCGGCACTGCGGGCGGCATCGGGGTGGCTGGCGAGCTGCGAGAGGATTTGGATGCTGGTGAGCGAAGCCCCCACCTCGTCGTGGAGGTCGGCAGCGATGGCCTGTCGCATGGCCTCCATTTTGCGAAGCTGCGCTAAACGCCAACGGAAATAGGCGTAAACGGCGAGCAAGCCAGCCGCCACGACCGCCACCATGAACCACCAAGTCTGGTAAAACAACGGCTTGACCTCGAAATCGAGCGCCACGGGTTCGCTCGCCGCCCCGTCGGGCATGAAGCTCTTTATTTCGAAACGGTATTCGCCGGGCGAAAGGTTGAGCAGTTGCACGGTCTTGCTCTTGCCGAGGTCAATCCAGTTGCCGTCGTTCAAACGGTAGGCGTATTTGATGAGCCGCCCCAGTTCCATGTCTGGGCTGCTGAACGAAATGGAAAGCGAATTGTCGGGCTGCGAAAGTTGCAGGCCCTGCACGTGCTGCAAGCGCCTGCCCGTGGTGGGCTGCCGTATTTCGGTGATGTAGATGGACAGTTTGTCCTTCACAAAATCCAAATCCGTCCGTTTGAAGCGCACGATTCCCCCGTGGTGGCCCAAGTACATGGTGTCGGTATCAAGGTCAAGGAAGGGCCTGATGTCAGTGGTGTTGTCGGGCATGCCATCCAAGCTGGAGAAGAGCCGGTAACGCTTTGTTTCGGTGTCTATCAAGGCGATGCCATTGGTATTTGCGACCCAGTAGCGGTGCGGTGTTTTATCTGGTTTAATGTGGGTGATATAATTCAATTCGTTCGAGCCATCGAACAGTTGGGTGGCGGGTCGGTCGTCGCCCTCCCATCGCCAGATGCCATTGAGTTGCTCCACTACCATCAAAGCCTCTCCGCCGTCGCTCAGGACAATTTTTGGAAAAGCCTCGGAGGTGGGTACTCCCGGCGGGTTTTCATAGAAGCGGTCGAAACGTTGCTCGAAGGGGTTCCAACGGGTGAGGCCAGAAGGCCCGCAGAGCCAGACGTAGCCGCTGTCAGTCTCGCAGATGGAGCGGCAGCCCAAGAACCGGAACGGGTTCCCATCTTGGTTTGCTTCAAAATAGGTGGATTTGCCAGTGGCCGTTTCATATTTCAGCAGGCCGCTGTGGTAGCCCGTCCAGATGGTGCCCCGGCTGTCCTTGAACTGTGAATAGACATAGTTGGCCGGGCCTACCAGTTCCGGTTTTAGGGGGGCTTGCCCATTTTTTGGGGGCAATTTGACCCTGACCCAACCCTTTCGGGAGCAAATGTCGAGGATGCCCGGTTCGTGGTTGTACAGCCAAGAGATGTCGAGCGGGTTGTTGGGCAGCGGCAGTGGTTCGGTGGGCACCAAGTTCTCGTCCAAAAGCCAAGCGCCGTGGTAGGACGTGCCCGCAAAAAACTGGCCGTTGACCTTGACAATGCTGGAAAAAATTAGCGACTGGTCGTTGGTGGGATTGGGCAGTTTCAGTGGGCTGAACTTGAACTTGGACTTGTTGGCGGAAAGGCCAATAAGCCCTGTTTCAGTGGCCAACCACCACCTCCCTTGGCTATCGTACAAAAAGTCATGGGCATGGGTATTCGGGAAGATTTCACGTTCTGAAATGCGCAGTTGCATGGCAACCGTGTCGAGCACCGCCGTGCGGAAGCCTTCGTAATGGCTGGAAATGCCGAGCAGCGTGTCGTTTGCGAAGGCCATTTGAGAGCGCCAGTGTATCTCGTCTTTAATGGCCTTCGGCAATAGGCTGGTGGCCTGCCTGCCATTGCCGAGGTTCCTGACCCAAAGCGTATCGGGATGGAAAAAATAGCCCGCCATCCAGTTCTGTTTGCCAATGGTGTGCACCACTTCGAAATCGCCCCCGTAGGGGGTCGCATCCTCCTTTTCCACCAAGTTTTTCTTTGAAACAAAGCGCCAAAGGCCCTGCCACCCCTTGATGAGCACGTCACCGTTGGCGAGGGGAAGCAGGTGCTGCCCGAAGCCCATGTCCACTTTGCCAAGGTCTTCCGGACGGAAGGCATGGTGCTGGAATAGCAGATTGAGTTCTTGGTCGAGCAAGGCGAAACCCGCCTCGCTGCCCATCAGCACCCGGCCGTCGGCGGTGATGCAGGCGCTCAAGAGGTAGTTCTCCCTTGTCTCCAGTTCAGGCGCGGCAGGCAATTTCAGCCGCTTGAAGCTGCGGGCCAGTGGGTCGAGCAGACAGGGACCGTTGGAGGTGGCAATGACAATCTTGCCGTTGGGCAGTTTTTTCATGTCCACAATGGCGTTGGAGGGGAGGGAATAGACGGGGTCGTCGCCTTTTAAGTAGGTCTGGAAATCCACGCCATCAAAACAGGCCAGTCCGGTCTCGGTGGCGACCCAGATGAAGCCCTGGTTGTCCTCCGCAATTTGCAGCGCATTGTCGGTGGGCAGGCCCTCCCGGATGCTGAACTGGTTGAAATGCGCCTCGTTGGGCACGGGCTGCGCAATGCCTGCACGTGCCGCCAGCAAGAGCAGCCATACTACAAACGCATTGCGGAGTACGGGTTTCATGATTGGGCAAATGTAGCCCGTTTGCGCAGCAAATACCACCACACGTTTGGGGGGTATGGCGTGAAAACAGGGTATGAAAACCCCACAAACGTGCTGTTGTGGGGACTGAGGCTGCGGTTGACCTTTGCGAAGCAGATTTGATGAAAAAAGCCGGTGGCGTGAATCTGCAACAATTAACTCAATAAAATTATCAAAATGAAAAAAACAACCCTTGCGCTCGTGCTCTTGCTCACCAGCTTATTCAGCGCCCAAGCCCAATCCAATGCCGCCGACGAAGCCGCCATCAAGGCCGTCGTTGAGGCAGAGACCCGTGCCTGGCTGAACGCCGACGCCAAAACCTTCACAGACTGCTGGCAGGTGCGCCCCTATTCCCGCATCCTCGTTTCCACGGAAAAAGGCGAGCACTTCGACGTGCCGACCGAAACGATGAAAACCCTCACGGCGGCTGATATGGGCGGTGGCGGCACATTCGCAAACAGCAACTACCGCATCAGCGTCAAAGGCGACATGGCCTGGCTCACCTACGATGAGGTGAAGACCGACAAAGACGGTAACCAATCCCCTTCCCACGAGCTGCGCATCCTCGAAAAAGTGGACGGCAAATGGAAAATCGTGGGCATGTCCGTGCATCACTACAAGCCTTGAAACCAAATGATTTTGTTTAGTTAGACAACTTTTTAAAGCCCAGTTGGCGACGCTCTGCTGCCGACTGGACTTTTTCCCTGCCTTCCGATTCTCTTCGACTTTCAAATTAATTTTAATCATGAAAAAAATCCTCAAATGGACGGGCATCGTCCTCGGTGCCCTCGTTTTGCTGCTCGTCGCTGGCTACGCATTTGTCCATTTCAAAATGGAGGCGAGCATTGATAAAACCTACGCCGTGCAAGTAAAACCACTTGCGATTCCCGACGACTCGACGACCTACGCAATGGGTAAGCACGTGGCCGAGGTAAGGGGCTGCATGGGCTGCCACGGGGCCGACCTCGGCGGCGGCATGGCCTTTTTTGATGAAAACACCCCACTTGGCGTACTCTATGCCCCCAATATCACGGGTGGCAAGGGCGGCATCCAGTACACCGACGAGGATTGGCTGCGTGCCCTGCGCCACGGGCTGGGCAAGGACGGCAAGTCCCTTTGGTTCATGCCCTCGCAGGAGTTCTGCCACATCTCCAACCAGGAAATGGCGGCCCTGATTTCTTTCCTGAAAAAACAGCCCGCCGTTGACCGCTTGGTGCCGCCCAAGTCCATCAAACCATTGGGCCGGGTGCTGGCCTTCAAGGGCGAGCTTCCGCTGATGGTAGCGGAGCGGATTGACCACAAGGCCACCCACAGCGAGGAGGTCGTGCCAGCCGCCACCGCCGAATACGGTGCCTACTTGGCAGTGTCCTGCACGGGCTGCCACGGTCCAACTTTTAAAGGAGGTCCAGGACATGGCCCCGGTGAACCAGCCATACCCGATATTTCCAAAACGGGGCAGCCTGGCAAATGGTCGGAAACGGATTTCGTCACGTTTTTTCAAACCAACAAAACCCCCGACGGAAGGGAATTGAGCAAGTTCATGCCCGTCAAGGACTTCAATTACTCGGAACTGGAAACAAGGGCGATTTACCAGTATCTGCAAGGGGTACAGTAATTTCTATTTTAATCCAAAACCAACTTATATGAATACCACCTACCTCCCCAACCTGACCCCGCTGCGGGGCATTGCTGCCGTGCTGACCATTGTTTTCCACATGGACCTGATGCTGGGCATGGGCGGCGACTGCTTGCTCAAGTACGAGGACTCCATGCTCATCTCCCGTCTCTATTTGATGGTGGATTTCTTCTTCGTGCTCAGTGGCTTCGTCATGCTGCACGTCTATGGCAAGCTGTTCGCCGACGGCGTGACCAAGGCCAATTTCAAGCAGTTCACCATCGCCCGCTTTGCGAGGGTCTATCCGCTGCACTTCGTCACACTCGCCTTCACGGTGCTACTGTTCACGGTCGCTGGCGCAATGGGTTTGCCCAAAAACATCATCTTGGAAGTGGAAAACAGCGGCTATTCCATCGTCACGAACCTGCTGCTGCTGCACTCCATGAACCTGCACGACTGGTTCACCTGGGACCACGCATCTTGGAGCATCAGCACAGAGTGGTGGATGTACATGCTGTTCCCGTTCTTGGTTGTGCCTTTCAAGCGGCTGGGAGGCAAGGGTCAGGTAGTAGTGGCGGCGCTCTGCTTTGTTGGCTATTTGGCCATCATGTGGTGGGTGACGCCCATCGTCACCATCCCCGATGCCCTTAGTTTCATCAAAGACGAGCCGACCTTCGACAGCGTCAACGTGGCCTACCAGTACGGCTTCCTCCGCTGCCTTTTCGGGTTCGTGCTGGGCATGGTCATGTACAAATGCTTCATGGCCAATTGGGGCAAGGGCTGGCTCGCCAGCGGCTACACACTTGCATTGTTGGCGCTGGGTCTGTTCACCTGCCTGCACCTCGCCGTGCCGGATGCCTATTCGGTGATGTTCTTCCCGTTCATCCTGCTATCGGCGGCCTACGGCAGCAGGGGCGTTGACCGCCTTTTTGGCGCAAAACCCCTGCAACGGCTGGGCGACTGGTCGTTTTCCATCTACCTCATCCATGAGCCGCTGATGTACTTGATCGACAAAATAATGGCCTACCTCAACCCCGTCGAGCCGGGCGCTGCCCCCGCCGGGCCGCCCCCGAAGCCGGATATGCTCACGGGCTGGCTCATTTGCATCGGGTTCATCGGCCTCACCTTGGTGATTGCTTGGCTGACCTACCGTTGGGTGGAGGTGCCGGCGAGGCGGTGGTTGAAACGGGGATAGCCATAATCCAAAATCATGGGCACTTCGTAAATGCCTGAAATCTACTGTTTACGACCATTTTGAAAGCCTTTGCGACAAAACTGATAACCCCACGGGCGTCGGCTGCCTCATGTTTGCAGCAGCAAATCAAGGATGGCGGTCGGGACGGTTAGTGTCCAACAGTCCCGGTTTCATCCATTGAAATTGCCAATCCATGCCCGTTCCGCTTGATGGCGGCCTTGTCGCTCGCCAATCTTTGCAACATCAAATGAAAACGATTTACACCCTATACTTCCTTCTGACGACAATTTGCTTCGCAACAGCGCAGGGCAGCCTCGGCGTCCGGTTCGACACCACCTCGGTGGTCGGCCTGCCGGGGCTGCACTCCTTTGCCGCTGCGCAATTCGGTGGCAAATGGCTGCTCATCGGTGGCAGGAAGGACGGCCTGCACCCCAAAAACGGCGGCTTCCAAACGAGCAGCGCCAACCAGCACATCTACGTGGTGGAATCCGTCACGGGGCAGGCTTGGCAGCGCCCCATTGCCGAGTTGCCGGATACCCTTCGGGAACAGTTACAAAGCACGAACATGGAGTTTGCGCAGGATGGCGAAACGCTCCTTTTCGTCGGGGGCTATGGCCGAAGCGAAGTACTGCAAGACCACCGCACCCACCCCTATTTGACCATCATCAACCTGCCGGGGCTGCTCTCGGCCATTGCAGAAGGCGACTCGTTGTTGCCTCATTTTCAGCAGGTTAGGGACACGTTCTTTGCTGTGACGGGCGGGCAGTTGGCCATACTGAACGACACCTTCTACCTCGTGGGCGGCCACCGCTTCGAGGGGCTGTACTCGGCCAATGCGGGGTCGAACAACGTACAGGTTTACACCAACGCCATCCGAAAATTCACCCTTCAGGCTGACAGTGCGGGTTGGCTAGTCCATCACAAAAGCGAAGTGAAGGACGAGCTGAACCTGCACCGCCGGGACTACAACCTGGTGCCTCAAATATTTAAAAATGGTGAAAGCGGCATTAGCGCTTTTTCGGGCGTATTTCAGCCTGGCCTGGCGCTCTTGCCCTTCTTGAACGTGGTTGAAATCGGGGCTGGCGGCCATGCCCCTGTCAACGGTTTCAGCCAGTTTTTGGCGCATTACCACTGCGCCCGTGTGCCCGTTTTTTCTGCTGCGCAAAACGAGATGCACACCCTGTTCTTCGGTGGCATGAGCCAGTATTACCTCAACGAAAGCGACAGCCTCATCAAGGACAACCGAGTTCCTTTCGTCAAAACGGCCAGCCGAGTCAGCCGCCTCGCCGACGGCAGCTATGAGGAAGTGGCTTTTGACGCCGAACTGCCTTTTTACACGGGCACTGGCGCTGAATTCTTCGTTGCCGAAGGAATCCCGAAGCTCGAAAATGGTATCGTTGACCTCGACGCCCTACCCGATGGAGAGACCCTGCTCGGCCACATGGTCGGGGGCATCGTGACGCCCGATGGCCAGCCCAACCCCTTTGTTTTCAACCAGACCGGGCAGACCTCAGCCAGCAGCCTGCTCATCGAGGTTTTTCTCCAAAAAAACATGGTAAGTGGCGCTACGCAACTGGATGGCCGCACGGGGCTTGGCATGAGGGTGTCCCCCAATCCAACATCGGAAAACTGGAACGTGCAGCTTGTTTTGCCACGCAGTGGCGACCTGATGCTCACGCTGCAAAACGCCCAAGGGCAAATACTGAAGCGGGAAAAATTGGGCAACCAGCCCGCAGGCATTGGCAAATTCAGCCTAACGGCCAGCCCTTATCCGTCGGGCCTCTATTGGCTCACCGCCAATGTGGATGGCATCTATGTCGAAACCCAACAAGTTCAAATCACCAATCACTAATCACCAATCACTAAATTCTTTCACCAAATTTTTTCATCAAATGAAACAACTCATTACACTCGCAACCGCCATTTTCATGGCAACATTTACCCTCCAAGCCCAAGTTGCCCCGACCATCATCGGGCAGGGCTTCGTGAACGGCCTCATCGGCGTGGATGTGGACGCCGACGGCAAGATTTGGATAACGGAATACGGCACTGGCAACGACGATGGCCAAGTGAGCATCCTCAACCCCGACGGCACGACCACGCCTTTCATGACCGGGCTTCCCAGTGCCCTGAACCCGCTCACGGGCGAAATCGCTGGCTCGTTCCGCACGTACCAGCTACCGAACAACAAGGTGCTCATCGTGGTCGGGGAAGGCCCGCACGCCATGGGCGAGTCGCTGCTGGTGGTGGACAAGTCGAACTTCACGCCCGGCACACCACTCACCCTCGCCAACGTGGAACTGAGCATGAAGCTCGGCGATTTCGTACACGACCAAGGGCTGCCGCAGAGCGACCCGTACAACATCACTTGGGCACCCAACGGCGACATTCTCGTGGCGGATGCTGGGGCCAACCAAATCATTAGGCTGGCGAGCGGCACGGGCACACTCAGCACCGAGGCCACTTTAGCGCCCATCCCAAACCCGCTGCCCTTTGGCCCGCCCATGGTGGACGCCGTGCCAACGGACATCGTGCCGAAGGCGGACGGCAGCGGCTACTACGTTTGCCAGCTCACGGGCTTCCCTTTTATAGAAGGGGCTGCCAGCATCTTCAACCTCGACAACGGCGGAAACCTCACGCCTTGGCAAACGGGCTTCACTTGCCTTACCGACATGGGCTACGACCCCAAGGACGGCAACCTCTGTGTGCTCCAGTTCGCACAATTTGGCCCTGTGGATTCTACCTTGAATTTTTACCCCGGCACGGGAAAGGTCATCAAGATAATGCCCAACGGCGACAAGGTGGTCATAGCAGATGGCTTCATCGGGCTGGCACCCAGCTTTACGTTCGATGCCATCGGCAATTTGTACGTTACCGATATTTTTGGCTTTGTTTATAAGTACGAGTTCGTGTCAGGCTCAGACGAGCCACAGGCGCTGGCGACCAATGTGACGGCTTATCCGAACCCCTCTTCCGACCGGGTCAACATTGGTTTTGAACTGGAAACCGCTGCCAAGGTTCGCATGAACATCTATGACCAGCAGGGCAAGCTCGTCCATGCCGTTGCGGAGCAAAGCATGGGTGCGGGTCAACAGTCTTTTACTTGGGAAACCAACACTGCACAGCCGGGCATGTACCTCTACCATTTGCTGGTGGACGGTGGCGTGGTGACGGGATTGGTGAACGTGGTGCGATGATTTCAGGTCAACGTCGGCGAGGTCAAAACTTCGCCGACGTTCTTATTTGCTTAGTACCATGCCTTCTCCCCCTTGTAATCCACGCAACCGATGAAGTCCTTTGGGATAGGATTGTATCGCAGCGCCTGCGTCACACCCGGCTCCGAGGAAAAATAGCCGGTTTGCGTCAGGTCTTTCATCATGCTGAAAAAATGGCGGGGAGCGCCTTCTGCCGTTTGTCTGGCTTCGGCATCAAAGCTGGCCAAGACTTCGAGCCGCTGCTCCGAAGAAAGCTGCATAAAGCCCTTGAAATGCTTTGCCTTCGAGCGTTCTTCTACTTCCTTCAGTCCGGCTTGGAAAATGGCCTGCTCCTTTTCTTCGTAGCAGTCCGTGACCATCACGTTCATGAACTGGCCGATTTGCGCCGCCTTCGCCCCCGGCGAACTGGCCGTGGCGGGCAGGATGGTCTCGCCGATTTCATCCAAGAGCAGGATGTCGTCTTGCGAAAGCAGGCCGTCCGTGGGTTGGCGTGGCTCGCCCTTGCAGCCGGACAACAGGATTTGGCTCCCGAAGAAGCTGCCGCCGAGGATGGTGGCGGTGAGGGTGATGGCTTGGCGTCGTTTCATTCTATTGAACTAATTTTCATTAAAATTGCTACATCTCCATTTTGCAATGGTAATTCAAAATATTCGGATTTTTTCTTTTCCTTTCTTATCATTTCAATTACCATGTTACGTTCAAATTTCCAATTATCTTGAACAAGTATTTCTTGAGGGTGCAGAATGATTTTGTTTTTTTCTAATCCCCATTTCCCAATTAATTGGCGAATCTTAGACCCATCCCATAAAATATTATAAAGCTGAAAATAATAGTTATCCATCAGCATTAATTCCATTCTTTTCTCTAAGGGGTCAGAATTATTCGAATATCTTCCGATAAATCCCCCATTTCCATCTTCTTTACATGTAGTACCAATCACTTCTTTAATTTTCATGTTACAAGGGGCTATTTCTTTTATCTTAAATACCTTGTTCTCATAAGGTGCAGATTTTGATTTGATTGTTAATATTGAATCAGTTCTGAGCGTCCATTTCAAAGTATCATTTGATATCCCGTCACTAATAACCAGCGTTCCATCCCTAAAGAACTCCCAAGTCCAAAAAATAGAATTTGATTTTGCTTGCCAGTCCGCATGGCATTCTAGATTTAATTGCTGAGGGTAATAACCTAGTGCAACTGTTGCCCATTTCCTTGAAGTCATAACCCTAAAAATATTAGAAAACTCAACTTCTTTTTGAAACGAGGCTGTGAAACCCCAACCACTTATTGTAAGGTGGTTTTCAGAAAGGTAGACAATTTCATAAAGGGCTGTATCCGTTCTTGCAAGTGGCATTTCCTGCTTTACCCTATCTACACAATATAGTTTTGAAATATGCCTGATTTCAGAGCCAATCAACTTGCCTTCAAATTCATACTTGCATGGGTTAATATACATAGTTTGCTTTATCACTACACTGTCATTTTCAAAAATCTCTAAATCAGGTCGTACCCCATCACGAGTATCTGCCCAGACTCCATCAACCCGATACCATTTCCCATAGGCTAATTTGATGTTAATTCTATGCACAAAATCTGGCATGAGTTGACAAAACCCCAGTTGCGAAAGCAAAATGAGTTGAAAAACGATGATGATTGATTTTTTCATGGCTCTCTATTTATTTCACAACCTCCCCGCCTTCACCTCTCCCACCGCAAACCCCGCCGCCCTCGCCGTCAGTGCCATGTACAGGATGCTGGGGCTTTGGTTCCCCGTGCTCGTCATGCAGGCCCCATCCGTCACGAAAACGTTTGGGCAGGCGTGCAATTGGTTGTGGGCATTCAGCAGGCTGGTCTTGGGGTCTTTGCCCATGCGTGCGCCGCCCTGCTCGTGGATGTCGAGGCCGGGGGCTTGTTTGCTGTCGTTTTGGTAAATATCCACCGCACCGACCTTCTCTAACATGGCCTTTGACTCGGTGAGGAAATCCTGCAGCATCAGCTCCTCGTTCTCGGTGTAGCCGACCTCGGTGACGAGCAGCGGGATGCCCCATTGGTCTTTCTCCGTTGGGTGGAGATAGACCCGGTTCTGCTCCCGTGGCACCACCTCGCCCTGCATGTACATATAGGCGTACCACGAACCCGGCAGGCTGAGTGCTTCCTTATAGTCTGCACCGAGCTGCATTTGCCCTTCGGGCAATCCCTCCTTGCGCACCCGATAGGCGCCGCTGAAAATGGTGTAACCACCATAAAACGGCATATCGTGCTTGCCGTGGTTGCGGTAATTGGCGAGGATGCACTCCGCCGGATTGCGGCCATAGATGTATTTGTCCTCGAAGCCGGGGATGCGCCCATTGGAGTAGCCTCGGTAGTTGTGGTAGCCGACGTATTTGCCCAACAGGCCGTTGTCGTTGCCGAGGCCGTTGGGGAAGCGCTCTGATTTGCTGTTGAGCAGCACCAGCACGGAGTTCAGGGCGCTGGCGTTCACGAAGATGATGCGGGCGGTGAACAGGGTTTCCTCCTTTGTCTGGGCGTCAATCACCTTTACGCCGCTGGCCCGGCCCGTTTTTTCATCATAAACAATGGAATGCACCACCGAATGCGGGCGCACGGTGAGGTTGCCCGTCTTCTGCGCCCAAGGCAGGGTGCTCGTCACGCTGCTGAAATAGCCGCCGTAGGGGCAGCCCCTCATGCAGAGGTTGCGGCGCTGACAGCGGCCCCGGCCTTGGTCGAGTTGCAACTGCGTAGGCTCGCTGAGCTGCGCCCAACGCCCCTGCACCAAATGGCGGTCGGGCCAATGCTGGCGGATGGTGTCGGCCATGTGCTGCTCCACGCAGTTGAAATCGAAGGGCGGCAGGTACTCGCCGTCGGGCATGGAGGCCACGCCGTCCTGCTTGCCGCACACGCCGATGAACTTTTCCACGTGGCTGTACCACGGCGCAATATCGTCGTAGCCGATGGGCCACTCGATGCCATAGCCGTACTTGCCCGGCGACTCGAACTCCGATTGGCTCCAGCGCTGGCAGGCCCGCCCCCAGGTGAGCGATTTGCCGCCCACCTGATAGCCCCGAATCCAGTCGAACGGCTTTTGCTGCACGTAGGGATGGTCGGCATCCTCGACGAAGAAATGCGCCGTGTCCTCGCCATAGCCCGCCGCCTTGGTGATGAGCGGATTGGCGTCGTAATGTGCCTTGGTCATGCGGCCCCGGTGCTTGAAGTCCCAGGGCTGCATCAGCGCCGTGGGGTAGTCCTTGTTGTGCTCCACGTTACGGCCCCGCTCCAGCACGAGGGTCTTGAGGCCCTGCTCGCAGAGCTCTTTGGCTGCCCAGCCGCCGGAGATGCCGGAGCCAATGACGATGGCGTCGAAGTTTGTTTGCATTTTTGATTGGTTTGTGGGGTGAAGGTAGAAACTTCAAATGTTATTTGTTGAAAGTTTTCAAATAATTAGTTTTGCATTTTTCCATCTCTAAATAATCAACACTGTGGTATGAGTTTATTTAAAAAATTATTTGACAGTGGTTCTCAGAATCGAAAAAAGGAAGAGAACCCTAAAAAAATGGATAATGGTGAGCGTGGTTTATTGCTACACAATTTTCATCGGACAATTAAAAAAACAATCAATAAAGATGAATTGGAAAATGTACCATTTGCTATGTGGCTACCATGTCAAGAAGATAGCATTTTCACTTCTTCTGAAATAAGTAACTTATGGTCTTTAGTGTATGAAAATACCAAAAATAGTTGGACATACATAACTGCTGATTTTCTGAAAAAACTTGGGGTTGCCAAAGAAGAAGATACCAGAATTGACTTGCCTAATGATTTTATGATTTTCCCTTATTTGACTACTGATAATGTTCAGATAATTTTATCCATTAGTCGTGAAAAAGGAATTCGACTTCATTTTAGTGAAACAACACCGTATCATTACCGCTTAAATTATTTAAAATCTTTCACAGAATATTGCAGAGCATGGAACGAGCTAATTGTTAAGTTTAATGGCGACCGTGATGAAGCTATCGGATTTACAGACTGGTGGCAAACTATGTTGGAAGTTGCCAAACAAACCGAACAAAAGAAACCATTGACAGGGATTGGGCAAGTTGCTTTATAATGCTGAACTGACTAAAAGCCCTGCTCGCAGAGTTCCTTGGCTGCCCAGCCGCCAGAGATGCCGGAGCCGATGACGATGGCGTCGAAGTTTGTTTGCATGAGTGATGGTTTGTGGGGTGAAAGGTAGGTGAAAGTCTCTAACGATTGTCAGACAATCTTGAGCTGTCAATTTCCAAATCCCGAAGAATTATCTTTTTACCATCTTCAAATTTTGCTTCAAACACTAAATTTTCTTTAAGCTGTTTAATTTCAGAAGTTGGAATAGATAGTTCATAGTGCCAAGCAGAGTCTTCTTTTTCAAGATAAGTATCTTTGTAACTCATTTCATAATCAGGCATTAAAGCGTTTTTTGAAAGCCCAATTTTGCAATTGATGTTGCCATTATAATTTGATAATAGCTTTACGTAAGGTTTGGGCAATGGATAGTCTGATAATTCTAAGATTGCTTGATGAACCCGGAATGCGCTCCTTTTTTCAACATCCTCAAGGTCGGTTACTCGCCAGAAAGTAGTTTTGAAAAAATTATCCTCTTTAATGCTGATGAAGTAGGTGTCTGCATCTAACATATTCTTGCCTCTACCATGTTCTAAGTCGAATGGTAAATTAAGTAAATTGCCTTTAATTATCAATTTTGCAATAAAATTGTATTCTCTATCAGTCAGATTCTTTTCATGGTATATGTAATCGTAGATTGTGTCAATTGTATTTGTACTTCTATAAATCATTTGTAATTTTTTGACTTTCTCCCCAGCGATGATGCATCTGTAATCCCAACCGTTGAACCAACTATACCCGTGAATTAATATTGCATTATGGAATTCAGATGGAGATGGCAATTTTAAACCTTTTTCAGGTGTCCATTTCAAGTGATATGCTAAACTATCAGGATGATAATCATAGGTAGAGTCAAGTTGGCTGTTGTAATCAGATGCTTTTTTAAAACTAAGGTTGTCTGTGCAGCTATTGGTAGTAAATGCCAAAACACCTAAAACGGTGAAGGGAAAAAGAAAAGCAAAATATCGGATAATGTTCATCGTCTTCGAGATTTTGCGGTAAAGTTAACCTGAAATAAACTAATTTCCCCAACGTCGGGGAGGTTCAAAACCACCTCCCCGGCGTTCACCCACCCACTTTCCTTATGCCTTGCACGGTTTCCTACGGAATGACAAGGGGAAGTGCGGTACTTCGATAAACTTGCCTCAGTGCGGCGCTGCAAGAGGGCGAAATAAGTTCAAAGGCGGTTCCCAACCTCGATAAGAATGAAAATGAACGGCACTTCCCCTTGTCATCCCGCAGGGAACCGTCCACGTATTTAGGATAAAAGGCACACTTGTAAGGAATGATTTTTGAAGTGTAAAACTGTAAAAATCAATCTAATGCATAGCAAAAGAAGAATTACATCACGATTTATCAGAGCAAAAATATTTATTGCGCTCCTGTTTGCGGCAAGTATATACATTCCTTATTTTCAAGAAGATAAGCAATTTGTCGAAGGTTTGATAGTTTTTATCCCAGTCGTTTTAGTAGCTGGATTACTTTTAATAGTGGTAATGACAAGAAACATCGTTTATTACGATGATGAATTCTTTTATGCCCATCATTGGAGGGGAAGCCAGATGCAGACAATATCCAATACACAAATAACAGCCATTTATTGTTTGCCAATTCATGGTTCATTCTTATGGAATACCTATATCGCTCGATACTATGATGCTCCTGGCAAAGGCAAGTCATTCTATTTTCTTGTAGATGATACAACAATTCTTTTCAATATCGTTGAACGCATATCAAAGCAAAACCCATCTTTAATTACCTATTAAAATAATTGCGCCCCATGAATCAACCAATTACCTAAATAGCTGTATGTTTCTCAAGATAGTAGAGTACCCCCCAAAAAATTCTACAAACCCACTCCACTTAATCACAGCTTCGCATAATTCACCTATTTTCACCGTTAATAAGCAAACAATCCAATATCTCACCAGTATGAAAAAAGCAGTTTTTGCCATCCTTTGCCTGCTCGTCGCCCTTTCCTGCTCCGTCAACAAGCAGGTGCGCCTGTCCAAGGCGGATTTGCCGAAATTGATTGACAGCTTGCACCATGCCGACCAGTCCTGCGCCAAGATACAACCAGCGGACAGTGCGGCGGCGGCTTTCAAGCGGGTCATCCGGTCAAATTTCCCGTTGGTGGAGCGCATATTCAGGCAATTCGGCTATCCCGGCTATGATATGGTGGGGAAGGAAACCTCCGACCAATATTTCCTGCTCGTGCAGCACAGTGATTTTAATGTCCCATTTCAGCAGGAGGTGCTGAAAGCCGTGAAAAAGCAGGTTAAAAAAGGGAATGCATCCGGCCAGAGTTTTGCTTTCTTGACGGACAGGACGGAGATTAACAACGGTAGGCCGCAGGTTTATGGAACCCAAATAAATATGAGCGGCAATACAACGATTAAACCTTGTATTGATTTGGATAATTTGGATAAAAGGAGGGCGTCGGTCGGGCTTGAACCTATCAAGGCGTATTTAGACAACTGCAATGAGGTGTTCTATCAATTAAATCCGCAGGAAAAAAGACCGGAGAAAAAGGGGTGATGTTATTTGCTTAAATATGCTGTATTCGTGGTTATAGCTTACGCCGCCAAGTTTTATGCCTAAGGGGTTGGGAGGCGTTCCGCCCCAGGCCCCTGTCTAAAAAACTTATTTAACATTGCCAAGTTAAGTACACTCTAAACTAAATAAGTTGACCTTTTCAAAGCAGGGGTTTGGGGACGATAGTCCCCAAGTATCCCTCTTCTCCCGGCGGTGGCAGCCTTCGGCTGCCGCCGCCGGGAGAGAGTTTTTGGATTGAAAAATTGCTTCGCAATTTTTCAATCCTCTTGGATAAAACACCAAGACTAAATGTCAAGAAACTTAGTTTACAGTGCATTAAGTAATGCCTTTGCTGGTTTATTCAAACACAGCATCTTACCGCAATATCACCATCTTCCCTATTCCCTTTTCAAAATAATTATCTGCAGCTGTTTTAAATCCTTCCCAGGATTTCCCCTGGCTATCCTGCACCGTCAAACGGTAGAGATAAACGCCTTTGGCCAAGGGGTCGCCGAATTCATCGGTGCCGTCCCATGCTTGGTCGGTCAGGTGCTTGCCAATACGCAAGGGGCCAAGGTCATCTTCGGTGAGTTCCCGCACCACCCTGCCAGCAATGGTCATAATTTGCAGCTTGTAGTGGGCAGGTGGCTCAACACCGGTCATGGTATAGACGAAACGGGTGGCCGTAGTAAAGGGGTTTGGGTAGTTCAAGAAATGGGAAACGCTGGACTTGTTGACAATATTGAAACTGATTTTATAATCAAAATCACCCGATTGGTTGCCTGAAACGTCCTTTGCATTCACGATGAGCCGATAGCGGCCATCCGTTGTGAAGGTCGGGTTGTATTCAATGGCTGCCTTGTTTTTGTCAGTGCTTTGGGCCGGATAAAAAACGAGGTTGGGGTCGTTGAAATAGATGCGCTGCAAGGGCTGCGTCGTATCGGGCAGGGCGAGGAAGAGCCTAAAAAGCCCCGTGTCATTTAAGGCCAAAAATGGGTTTTCATCCACCAGTGCAACGCGTATGGACGGCCTGGCAGAGACGATGTCTCCATCCATGATGTGAAGGCCATCGAAGGTAACGTCAAGTAGGGGGTTGCGCAAGTCTTTCACCACATTGAAACGGGTGCTAAGGATGTTGTTCTGCCTGTTCTGCTCCGGCTGGTCGCCCGTTGGGTTGAGTTCCATCAATAAAGAATAGTCGCCCGAAAGCGCTTTGGTGTCCAGCGACAAGTTGGTGCGCAGGGTATCGTGTGCCGCCATTTTGTCCTCCCGCTCGAACACGACAACCTCGCTGTTGTCCTCGGCCCGCACGGCATATTTCACCAACAGGCTGTCACCCGGGTAATCAGCCAGGTTTTCGACTAAACATCGGAACAGCAATGTCTCTCCCTGGTTGATTTGCTCATTGTACAAAAGGTAATCCACGCTGGGGTTCACCGCAAAATCAGGCACGCCACGGTACAGCACCCGCCAATGGCCCAGTTGCGGCGAAGTCCTGAACACGGAATCCCGTGCATTGAAGCGCAGCTTCAACAATGGAAAATCAGTGGCGGAAAAGCCCGTTAAGTCGAACTCCCCGGCTGGATATTGGCTGCCAAC
>WBZM01001228.1_pt1 | contig 26867 bp, 40 predicted proteins | sample 5204271 | NCBI WGS metagenome assembly WBZM01 (sample SAMN12344346, study PRJNA552823) | activated sludge metagenome | biome: Activated sludge suspended growth; feature: Nitrification reactor; material: Wastewater; isolation source: activated sludge from nitrification reactor of wastewater... | reverse complement strand
GGGCGACAACGTGGCGATGGAAGTGAACCTGATCGTTCCGATCGCGATGGAAGAGAAGCTGCGCTTCGCCATCCGCGAAGGCGGCCGCACGGTCGGCGCCGGCGTCGTCGCTTCGATCATCGAGTAAGGAACAGGACCGCGGGCCTTCAGGCTCGCCCTCGAAGACAGGATCGCGAGTTCGCTCGCGGTCCAGCGGTCCCAAAGGAAGAAGACATGAACGGCCAGAACATCCGGATCCGCCTCAAGGCCTTCGATCACCGGATTCTCGACACGTCGACGCGCGAGATCGTCTCGACCGCGAAGCGGACGGGCGCGCAGGTGCGCGGTCCGATCCCGCTGCCGACCAAGATCGAGAAGTTCACGGTCAACCGCTCGCCGCACGTCGACAAGAAGTCGCGCGAGCAGTTCGAGATCCGCACCCACAAGCGCGTTCTCGACATCGTCGATCCGACCCCGCAGACGGTCGACGCGCTCATGAAGCTCGATCTCGCCGCCGGCGTGGACGTCGAAATCAAGCTCTGATCTTTCACCGGCGCCTCTGCCTTTCGAGCACGCGCCCTTAGGGAACGAACCAAATGCGATCAGGCGTTATCGCACAGAAGGTGGGCATGACCCGCGTCTTCACCGACGCGGGCGAGCACGTGCCGGTCACGGTGCTCAAGCTCGACGGCTGTCAGGTCGTCGCTCACCGCACCGTGGAAAAGAACGGATACACCGCCGTTCAGCTCGGCATCGGCCGCGCCAAGGTGAAGAATGTCTCGAAGGCCGAACGCGCCCGCTTCGCGGCGGCGTCCGTCGAGCCGAAGATGAAGCTCGCCGAGTTCCGCGTGCCGGAAGACGGCATGATCCCGGTCGGCGCCGAGATCACCGCCGACCATTTCGTCGTCGGCCAGTTCGTCGACGTCACGGGCACGGCGATCGGCAAGGGCTTCGCCGGCGCGATGAAGCGCTGGAACTTCGGCGGCCTGCGCGCCTCGCACGGCGTGTCGGTCTCGCATCGTTCGCATGGTTCGACCGGCGGCCGTCAGGACCCTGGCAAGACCTTCAAGAACAAGAAGATGGCCGGACATCTCGGCACGGACCGCGTGACGACGCAGAACCTGCGCGTCGTGCAGACCGACGTCGAGCGCGGCCTGATCCTGGTCGAAGGCTCGGTCCCCGGCCATCGCGGCGGCTACATCTTCGTCCGCGACGCGGTGAAGCGCGCGCTGCCGACCGACGCGCCGAAGCCCGGCAAGTTCAAGGAGCCGAAGGCTGGCGAAGCGCCGGCTGCCGCTCCCGCCGAAGAAAAGAAGGAGGGCTGAGCCGTGAAGATCGACGTCCTGTCGCTCGACGGTCAATCGGCCGGTTCGATCGAACTCAACGATGAGATCTTCGGCCTCGAGCCGCGCATGGATCTCATCCACCGCATGATCCGCTGGCAGCTCGCCAAGCGTCGCGCCGGCACGCATGCGGTCAAGAACCGCGCGGAAATCTGGCGCACCGGCAAGAAGATGTACAAGCAGAAGGGCACCGGCGGCGCCCGTCACGGCTCGGCTCGCGTGCCGCAGTTCCGCGGCGGCGGTCGCGCCTTCGGCCCGGTCGTCCGCTCGCACGAGCACGACCTGCCGAAGAAGGTGCGCGCGCTGGCGCTGCGCCACGCCCTGTCGGCCAAGATGAAGGACGGCGGCGTGATCGTGTGGGACAAGGCGGAAGGCGACGGCAAGACCAAGACGCTGCGCGCCAATTTCGCCAAGGCCGGCCTGAAGAGCGCGCTGATCATCGACGGCGCCGCGCTGCAGGACCAGTTCGCGCTGGCGGCCCGCAACATTCCGCAGATCGACGTGCTGCCGATCCAGGGCATCAACGTCTACGACATCCTGCGTCGCGAGAAGCTCGTGCTGACGCGCGCGGCGGTCGATGCTCTCCAGGAGCGCTTCAAATGAGCAAGGACGTTCGCCACTACGACGTGATCGTCGCGCCGGTCATCACCGAAAAGGCGACCTTCGCTTCCGAGTTGAACAAGGTGGTCTTCAAGGTCCGCAAGGACGCGACCAAGCCGCAGATCAAGGCGGCGGTCGAAGGCCTGTTCGACGTGAAGGTCGAGAGCGTCAACACGCTCGTGCGCAAGGGCAAGACCAAGATTTTCCGCGGGAACCGCGGCACGCAGTCCGACGTCAAGAAGGCGGTCGTGACGCTGGCCGAAGGCCACAGAATCGACGTTACGACGGGTCTGTGAGCGGGCAAGGAACGAAACAATGGCGCTGAAGACATTCAAACCCATCACCCCGAGCCTTCGCCAGCTCGTCATCGTCGACCGCAGCGAGCTCCACAAGGGCAAGCCGGTCAAGACGCTGACGGAAGGCAAGTCCTCGCAGGGCGGCCGCAACAACGCCGGCCGCATCACCGTCCGCTTCCGCGGCGGCGGCCACAAGCAGGCCTACCGCATCGTGGACTTCAAGCGGCGCAAGGTCGACATGCCGGCCAAGGTCGAGCGGCTCGAATATGATCCGAACCGCACGGCGTTCATCGCGCTCATCAAGTACGCCGACGGCGAGCTCGCCTACATCCTGGCGCCGCAGCGCCTGTCGGTCGGCGACGAGGTGGTCTCGGGCGCGCAGGTCGACGTGAAGCCGGGCAACGCCATGCCGCTCTCGGCCATTCCGGTCGGCACGATCGTCCACAATGTCGAGATGAAGATCGGCAAGGGCGGCGTGATCGCGCGCTCGGCGGGCAATTACGCGCAGATCGTCGGCCGCGACCAGGGCTATGTCATCGTCCGCCTGAACTCGGGCGAGCAGCGCCTGGTGCACGGCCAGTGCTTCGCCTCGATCGGCGCGGTGTCGAACCCCGACCACATGAACACGACGATCGGCAAGGCCGGCCGCCAGCGCTGGTTCGGGCGCCGCCCGCACAACCGCGGCGTCGTCATGAACCCGATCGACCATCCGCACGGCGGCGGCGAAGGCCGCACCTCGGGCGGCCGTCATCCGGTCACCCCGTGGGGCAAGCCCACGAAGGGCAAGAAGACCCGGTCGAACAAGCAGACCGACAAGTTCATCGTGACCTCGCGTCACAAAGCCAAGAAGAAGGGCTGATCCATGGCTCGCTCACTCTGGAAAGGCCCGTTCGTCGACGGCTACCTTCTCAAGAAGGCTGAGACCGCGCGCGGGTCCGGCCGTTCCGACATCATCAAGATCTGGAGCCGCCGCTCCACCATCCTGCCGAACTTCGTCGGCCTCACCTTCGGCGTCTACAACGGGCACAAGCATGTTCCCGTCGCAGTCACCGAGGACATGATCGGCCACAAGTTCGGCGAGTTCGCGCCGACGCGCACGTTCCACGGCCATGCCGCGGACAAGAAGGCGAAGAGGGGCTGACCATGTCCAAGCAGAAGACGCCCCGCGCGCTCAAGGACACCGAGGCCAAGGCAGTCGCGCGCATGCTGCGCGTTTCGCCGCAGAAGCTGAACCTGCTGGCGCAGCTCATCCGCGGCAAGAAGGTCGATCGCGCGCTCGCCGACCTCGAGTTCTCGCGCAAGCGCATCGCCTTCGACGTCAAGAAGGCGCTCGAGAGCGCGATCGCCAACGCGGAAAACAACCACGATCTCGATGTCGACGATCTCGTCGTCGCCGAGGCGCATGTCGGCAAGGCGCTCGTCATGAAGCGTTTCCATGCCCGCGCCCGCGGCCGCGCCGGTCGGATCGAGAAGCCTTTCTCCAACCTGACTATCGTCGTGCGCGAAGTCGAAGCGGCGAAGGCCTGAGGAGAGAACGATGGGACAGAAGGTCAATCCGGTCGGCCTGCGCCTCGGCATCAACCGCACCTGGGACTCGCGCTGGTTCGCGAATACCGGCGAATACGGCAAGCTGCTGCACGAGGACATGAAGATCCGCGAGGTGCTGATGAAGCAGCTCAAGCAGGCGGCGGTGTCCAAGATCATCATCGAGCGTCCGCACAAGAAGTGCCGCGTGACCATCCACTCGGCGCGTCCGGGCGTGGTGATCGGCAAGAAGGGCGCCGACATCGACAAGATCCGCAAGACCGTCGCCAAGCTGACGGACTCGGAAGTCGTCATCAACATCGTCGAGGTGCGCAAGCCGGAGATCGACGCGACGCTCGTCGCCGACTCGATCGCCCAGCAGCTCGAGCGCCGCGTCGCCTTCCGCCGCGCCATGAAGCGCGCCGTGCAGTCGGCGATGCGTCTCGGCGCCGAAGGCATCCGCATCAACTGCTCGGGCCGTCTCGGCGGCGCGGAAATCGCGCGTCTGGAATGGTATCGTGAAGGCCGCGTGCCGCTGCATACGCTGCGCGCCGACGTCGATTACGGCGTGGCCACCGCGCATACCGCCTACGGCACGTGCGGCATCAAGGTGTGGGTGTTCAAGGGCGAGATCCTCGAGCACGACCCGATGGCCCAGGACAAGAAACTGGCCGAGAGCGATCACGGCGGCGGCGAGCGTCGTCCGCGGCGCGACGACCGGGGCGATCGTCCCGAGCGCGGCGACCGTCGCGAGCGTCGCGAAGCGACCGCCTGAAGCTGAAAGAGTTCGACAATGCTGCAACCGAAGCGAACGAAATTCAGGAAGGCCTTCAAGGGCCGTATCCGCAACGTCACCAAGGGCGGCGCCGAATTGAACTTCGGCCAGTTCGGCCTGAAGGCGATGGAGCCCGAGCGCATCACCGCGCGCCAGATCGAGGCGGCCCGCCGCGCCATGACGCGCCACATGAAGCGCGCCGGCCGCGTGTGGATCCGCATTTTCCCGGACGTGCCGGTTTCCAAGAAGCCGACCGAAGTCCGCATGGGTAAAGGCAAGGGCTCGCCGGAATTCTGGGCCGCCCGCGTGTCGCCTGGCCGCATCATGTTCGAGATCGACGGCGTGCCGGAGCCGCTCGCGCGCGAGGCGCTGACGCTGGCGGCCGCCAAGCTGCCGATCAAGACGCGCTTCATCGCGCGCATCGCCGAATAAGGGGGCGACCATGAAATCGAAGCAGCGGACCGGCGACCTCAAGGTCATGACCGACGACCAGCTCAACGAGGAAGTTCTCAAGCTGAAGAAGGAGCAGTTCAACCTGCGCTTCCAGCGGGCCACCGGCCAGCTCGAGAACACGTCTCGCGTGCGCGTCGTGCGTCGCGACATCGCCCGCGCCAAAACCTTCGCCGCGCAGAAGCGCGCCGAAAAGAAATAAGGTAATTCCATGCCGAAGCGCATTCTCCAGGGCGTCGTGGTCAGCGACAAGCAGGCGAAGACGGTGGTCGTGAAGGTCGAGCGCCGTTTCACGCATCCGCTTTTGAAGAAGACCGTGCGCCGCACGAAGAACTACCACGCCCACGACGAGGCCGGGCACAAGGTCGGCGACGTCGTCTCGATCGAAGAGACGCGTCCGATCTCGCGGCTGAAGCGCTGGATCGTGATCGAAGCAGCGAAGGCCTGAGGCCTCCGACAGTGAAATAGGGAAGCGAAAGCTTCCTTCAGGCGAAGTCCGGGGCTTGCCCCGGAAACCGATCTGAACGAAAGGCTCAGGCCATGATTCAAATGCAAACCAACCTCGACGTCGCCGACAATTCCGGCGCGCGCCGCGTGATGTGCATCAAAGTGCTCGGCGGCTCGAAGCGGAAGTACGCCGGCGTCGGCGACATCATCGTCGTGTCGATCAAGGAAGCCATCCCGCGCGGCCGCGTGAAGAAGGGCGACGTCATGAAGGCGGTCGTTGTGCGCACGGCCAAGGACATCAAGCGCGCCGACGGTTCGGTGATCCGCTTCGACACCAATGCGGCGGTTCTCATCAACAACCAGTCCGAGCCGATCGGCACCCGTATCTTCGGACCGGTGCCGCGCGAGCTGCGCGCCAAGAACCACATGAAGATCATCTCGCTGGCGCCGGAGGTGCTGTAATGGCCGCCAAGATCAAAAAGGGCGACAAGGTCGTCGTCATCACTGGCCGCGACAAGGGCCGTTCCGGCGAGGTCGTGCGCGTCATGCCGGCCGAGGAGCGCGCGATCGTGCGCGGCGTCAACATGGTCAAGCGCCACCAGCGCCAGACCATGCAGTCGGAAGGCGGCATCATCAACAAGGAAGCCTCCGTCCACCTTTCCAATCTCGCGCTGACCGACCCCAAGGACGGCAAGCCGACGCGCGTCGGGTTCAAGGTCCTCGAAGACGGCCGCAAGGTCCGCTTCTCCAAGCGCTCCGGAGACCTGATCGATGGCTGACGACAAGAAGACCAAGGCCCCCAAGGCCGCCGCTCCCGCCGCCACCGGCAAGGATTCCGCCAAGGTCGCCAAGCCCAAGGCCGAGAAGGTCGCGAAGGGCTCCGGCGCCAAGGCCGCGCCGCTGCCGGAGGGCTACAGCCCGCGCATGCGCAAGATGTACGACGACGTCGTGCGCAAGAAGCTGATCGAGCAGTTCGGCTACAAGAACCCGCTCGAGGTTCCGCGCATCGACAAGATCGTGCTCAACATGGGCGTCGGCGACGCCGTCAACGACACCAAGAAGGTGACGACGGCGGCTGGCGATCTCGCCCTGATCGCCGGCCAGAAGCCGATCGTCACGCGCGCCCGCAAGGCGATCTCGACCTTCAAGGTGCGCGAGAACATGCCGATCGGCGCCAAGGTCACCTTGCGCAAGACCCGCATGTACGAGTTCCTGGACCGCCTGGTCACCATCGCGCTTCCGCGCGTTCGCGACTTCCGTGGCCTGAACCCGAAGAGCTTCGACGGCCGTGGCAATTACGCCATGGGCATCAAGGAGCACATCGTGTTCCCCGAGATCGACTACGACAAGGCGGAGTCGGTGCTGGGCATGGACATCATCGTGTGCACCACGGCGAAGACCGACGACGAAGCCCGCGCGCTGCTTAGCGCGTTCAATTTCCCGTTCCGGCAGTGAGCTGACGCTCAAACGCGGTACTACAAGGAAAAGACATGGCCAAGAAAAGCGCTATCGAGAACAACAAGCGGAAGATGCGGCTGGTGAAGCAGTTCGCCGGCCGCCGCGCCCGCCTGCAGGCGATCGCCGACAACATGGACCTGAGCATGGAGGAGCGCTTCGAGGCGCGCCTCAAGCTCGCCGCGTTGCCGCGCAATTCCGCGCAGATCCGCATCCGCAACCGCTGCGAGGTGACGGGCCGTCCGCGCGCCTACTACCGCAAGCTGAAGATGTCGCGTATCGCGCTGCGCGAGCTCGGGTCGAAGGGTCTCGTCCCCGGCCTCGTCAAGTCGAGCTGGTGAGGAGGCGCCCATGTCGATGACCGATCCGTTGGGCGATATGCTCACCCGCATCCGCAACGCGCAGATGCGCCGCAAGAACAAGGTGTCCACGCCGGGCTCGCGCCTGCGCGGCCACGTGCTCGACGTCCTCAAGGACGAAGGCTACATCCGCGGCTATTCGACGACAGAGCTCGGCAACGGCCGTACGGAGTTCGACATCGAACTCAAGTACTTCGAAGGCCAGCCGGTGATCCGCGAGATTTCGCGCGTCTCGAAGCCCGGCCGTCGCGTCTATGCGGCTGTCGACGCCATGCCCCGCGTGGCGAATGGCCTCGGCATCACCATCGTTTCGACCCCGAAGGGCGTCATGGCGGACCATGCGGCCCGCGAGGCGAACGTCGGCGGCGAAGTTCTCTGCAAGGTCTTCTGACCGGACCTCGAGAGGAAAAGCACATGTCTCGTATCGGCAAGAAGCCAGTGGCGATCCCTTCGGGCGTCACCGCCAAGGTCGAGGGCCAGAAGGTCTCGGTCAAGGGCGCCAAGGGCGAACTCTCCTTCGTCGTTCCCGACGACGTCGACGTGAAGTTCGAGGACAATGAAATCAAGGTCGACCCGCGCAACGAAACCAAGCGCGCCCGCGCGCTGTGGGGCACGTCGCGCGCCCAGGTGAACAATCTGGTGGTCGGCGTGACGCAGGGCTTCGAGAAGAAGCTCGAAATCACCGGCGTCGGCTACAAGGCCGCGGTCGCCGGCAAGAACCTGCAGCTATCGCTCGGCTACAGCCACGACGTGAATTATCCGATCCCGGCCGGCATCGCCATTGCGACGCCCAAGCCCACGGAAATCACCGTCTCCGGCATCGACAAGCGACAAGTCGGCCAGGTCGCCGCCGAAATCCGCGCCTACCGCGGCCCCGAGCCCTACAAGGGCAAGGGCGTCAAGTACGCAGACGAATTCATCTTCCGCAAGGAAGGCAAGAAGAAGTAAGGATCGGCCATGGCCAAGGACAACAAGGCTCACGATCGCCGCGTCGCGCGCGTTCGCCGTTCGATCCGCGCGCGCGCCTTCGGCAAGCCGCGGCTTTCCGTGTTCCGCTCGTCGAAGCAGATCTACGCCCAGATCATCGACGACGAGAAGGGCGCGACGATCGTCGCCGCATCCTCTCTCGAGAAGGACAAGCGCGAAGCGCTCAAGACCGGCGCGACGGTCGCGGCGGCCAAGGAGATCGGCAAGCTGATCGCCGAGCGTGCGGTCGCCAAGGGCATCAAGAACGTCGTGTTCGATCGCGGCGGCTACATGTACCACGGGCGCGTGAAGGCGCTGGCCGACGGAGCGCGCGAAGGCGGGCTGGAATTCTGATCGCGATTGGGCCATAAGCCCGGTCGACCAGATTGCGCGCGAGCCCCGGGCTCGCGCAATTGGTTTCCAAACGCGGGCCGCCGGCTCGCGCGAATGGTTTCGAAGCGAGCGGGCGCATGAGCGTTCCGCGCAAGTGACGGAAAGAGAGAATGGCTGAACCCAGACATGAGGGCGGTCGCGGCCGCGGTCGCGAACGCGATCGCGAAGAGCGCGATTCGGAATTCGTGGACCGCCTCGTCCACATCAACCGCGTCGCCAAGGTGGTGAAGGGCGGACGGCGCTTCGGCTTCGCCGCGCTCGTCGTCGTCGGCGACCAGAAGGGCCGCGTCGGCTACGGTCACGGCAAGGCGCGCGAAGTGCCGGAAGCGATCCGCAAGGCGACGGAAGCCGCCAAGCGCGCGCTGATCCGCGTGCCGCTGCGCGAAGGCCGCACGCTGCATCACGACGTCGCCGGCCGTCACGGCGCGGGTCGCGTGATTCTTCGCGCTGCTCCTGCCGGTACGGGCATCATCGCGGGCGGCCCGATGCGCGCCGTCTTCGAGACGCTCGGCATGCACGACGTGGTCGCGAAGTCGCAGGGCTCGTCCAACCCCTACAACATGATCCGCGCGACGTTCGACGCGCTTGGCCGCGAGGATTCCCCGCGCCAGGTCGCCGCCCGCCGTTCGATCAAGGTCTCCACGCTGCAGTCGCGTCGCCCCGGCGGCGACGCGGAAGCGACCGATTCCTGATAGGGGGCCGCGATGAGCAACAAGACGATCGTCGTCGAACAGACGAAGAGCCCGATCGGCCGCCCCGCCTCGCAGCGCCAGACGCTGAAGGGCCTCGGCCTGAACAAGATCGGCCGCCGCGCCACGCTGAAGGACACGCCTGATGTCCGCGGCATGGTCGCTACCGTCGCGCACCTCGTGCGCGTCGTGGACAGCAAGTGAGGAGGGGCCGATGAAACTCAACGGCATTTCCGACAATCCGGGCTCTTCGAAGAACAAGATGCGCGTCGGACGCGGCATCGGCTCCGGCAAGGGCAAGACCGGCGGACGCGGCGTGAAGGGTCAGAAGGCCCGCACCGGCGTCGCCATCAAGGGCTTCGAAGGCGGCCAGATGCCGCTGCATCGTCGCCTGCCCAAGCGCGGCTTCTGGAATCCCTTCTCCACCGACTACAACGAGGTCAATCTCGGCCGCGTGCAGCAGGCGGTGGACGCGGGCAAGCTCGACGCCTCCCAGGCGGTGACGCTCGAAGCGCTGATGGCTGCGGGCGTCCTCACCAAGGCGCGCGACGGCGTGAAGATCCTGGGCAATGGCGAATTGAAGGCGAAGCTCGCTTTCGAGGTGGCGGCCGCGTCCAAGTCGGCGCAGGCGGCCATCGAGAAGGCTGGCGGCTCGATCAAGCTGCTCGCCGCCGCGGCCGAGGCTCCGTCCGCCTGATTCTTCACGCGTGAAATCGCGCGTGAAAATGCCTATATCGGCGGAGCGCGGGACAGACGTCCTTCGCTCCGCTTTTTGTTTGATGCGCCGGGCCTGAGCGCCTGAAGCGCAAGCCGAGGACGATCCATGGCGTCAGCCGCCGAACAACTCGCCGCCAACGTCAACTGGTCCGCCTTTTCCAAGGCCGACGAGCTGAAGAAGCGCATCTGGTTCACGCTGGGCGCTCTGATCGTCTACCGGCTGGGAACATACATTCCGCTGCCGGGCATCGACCCGGAGGCCTTCGCCAATTCGTTCCTCGGCAAGAGCCAGGGCGTGCTTGAACTGTTCAACATGTTCGCGGGCGGCGCCGTGCAGCGCATGGCGATCTTCGCGCTGAACATCATGCCGTACATTTCGGCGTCGATTATCATCCAGTTGCTGACATCGGTCATTCCGACGCTCGAAGCCATCAAGAAGGAAGGCGAGAGCGGGCAGAAACTGCTGAACCAGTACACGCGCTACCTCACCGTGGCGCTCGCCGCCTTCCAGGCCTATGGCATGGCGGTCGGCCTCGAGGGGCAGACCGGCGTCGTGACCGATCCCGGCTGGTTCTTCCGCATCTCGACCGTGCTGACGCTGATGGGCGGCACGATGTTCCTGATGTGGCTCGGCGAGCAGATCACCAGCCGCGGCATCGGCAACGGCTCCTCGCTGATCATCTTCGCCGGCATTGTCGCGGCCTTTCCCTCGGCCATCGCCAACACGCTGGAACTCGGCCGTCAGGGCGCAATCTCGACCGGGCTGATCCTGGCCGTGATCGTCATGTCGGTCGTCGTCGTCGCCTTCATCGTGTTCATGGAGCGCGCGCAGCGCCGCCTGTTGATCACCTACCCGAAGCGCCAGCACGGCAATCGCGTGTATGAAGGCCAGACCTCGTTCCTGCCGCTGAAGCTGAACACGTCGGGCGTCATTCCGCCGATCTTCGCGTCCTCGCTGCTGCTGCTGCCGACGACGATCGCGAATTTCTCGGAAAGCGCGGGCTCGACCGGCATCATGGCGACGATCGGGCAATTGCTCGGCCACGGTCGGCCGCTCTACATGCTGATGTACGTGGCGCTGATCGTGTTCTTCGCCTTCTTCTACACGGCGATCGTGTTCAACCCCGTCGACACGGCCGACAACCTCAAGAAGCACGGCGGCTTTATTCCGGGCATAAGGCCGGGCGAGCGCACGGCGCAATACATCGATCAGGTGCTGATGCGCGTGACCGTGATTGGCGCGGCCTATCTCGCCGTCATCTGCCTCATACCCGAATTGCTAATTTCCCAAGCCGGCATGCCGTTTTATTTCGGCGGCACGTCGCTGCTCATCGTGGTGAGCGTGACCATGGACACGGTGGCCCAGATCCACGGCCATCTCCAGGCGCATCAATATGAAGGGCTTGTCCGCAAGGCCAAGCTGCGGGGGAGGAAAAAATGAGGCTGATACTTCTGGGACCGCCCGGCGCGGGCAAGGGCACGCAGGCGTCGCGTCTGGTCGAGAAGTTCGGCATTCCCCAGCTCTCCACCGGCGACATGCTGCGCGCGGCGGTCAAGGCCGGCACCCCGGTCGGCCTCAAGGCGAAGGCGGTGATGGAATCGGGCGGGCTCGTCTCGGACGAGATCGTGATCGGCATCATCAAGGACCGGATCAAGGAAGCCGACGCCGCCAAGGGCTTCATCCTCGACGGTTTCCCGCGCACGGTGGCGCAGGCGGAAGCCCTGACCAAGCTGCTGCAGGCCGAGAAGATGAAGCTCGACGCAGTCGTGGAGCTCAAGGTCGACGAGAAGGCGCTGATGGCCCGCATCGAGAATCGCGCCCGCGAGACGGTTGCGGCGGGCGGAACGGTGCGCGCCGACGACAATCCGGAAAGCTTCAAGATCCGTCTCGACGCTTATCGCGAGCAGACCGCCCCGGTCTCGGCGTATTACGCCAAGATTGGCGAGTTGAAGACGGTGGACGGCATGGCGCCCATCGACGACGTCACGAAGGCGATCAACGGGGCGCTGGCGGGGTAGGGTTTCGCCCCCGTTCGCAAGGATCTGGCGGCCGGGAATTTCCCGGCCGTCTTGTTTTCCGCCGCCTTGGTCTTGTCACGGGCGTTTGAAATTCAGGCGTTGCAAGATATTCCGCGCTATTTCCCCTTGACCCCGCTTTCCATCCCCCGTAAACCCCGGCCATCCGATGCGATCGCGCCCGAGGCCCCGTTCCGGGGACGCGGGCTTTTGCGTTTCGGACATAACCTCCCGCATGGGCCGGCCTCCACCGGACGCGGGGACAACAACGCGAGAACTTGCGGAAACGTCAGGTTCTTCCCACATGGAGAGATGAAATGGCTCGTATAGCCGGCGTCAATATTCCGACCAACAAGCGCGTCGTCATCGCGCTCCAGTACATCCACGGCATCGGCGCCAAGAAGGCCGAGGAAATCTGCGAGAAGGTCAGCATTCCCGCCGAGCGCCGCGTGTCGCAGCTCACCGACGCGGAAGTGCTGCAGATTCGCGAGACGATCGACCGCGACTATCTCGTGGAAGGCGACCTGCGCCGCGAAGTGGCGATGAACATCAAGCGCCTGATGGACCTGGGCTGCTACCGCGGCCTGCGCCATCGCCGCCAGCTTCCCGTGCGCGGCCAGCGCACACACACCAACGCCCGCACCCGCAAGGGCAAGGCGAAGCCGATCGCCGGCAAGAAGAAGTGATCGGCCGATAGGACGATCATCCCCGGGCTCGACCCGGGGATCGTATTGGCGTGGATGGCCGGGACAAGCCCGGCCATGACGCAGACAACCTCCATCCCGAGCGCCTGGCATGACGGGCGCGCCAGAAGGACAGTAGATACATGGCAAAAGAAGCTACCCGCGTCCGCCGCCGCGAACGCAAGAACATCGTTTCGGGCGTCGCCCACGTGAACTCGTCGTTCAACAACACGATGATCACCATCACCGACGCGCAGGGCAACACGATTTCCTGGTCGTCGGCCGGCACCATGGGCTTCAAGGGCTCGCGCAAGTCGACCCCCTATGCGGCGCAGATGGCCGCCGAGGACGCCGCCCGCAAGGCGGCCGAGCACGGCATGCGCACGCTGGAAGTCGAAGTGTCGGGTCCGGGCTCCGGCCGCGAATCCGCGCTGCGCGCGCTGCAGGCGGCGGGCTTCACCGTCACCTCGATCCGCGACGTGACGCCGATCCCGCACAACGGCTGCCGTCCGCGCAAGCGCCGCCGCGTCTGATTTTTTCTTTGCGTCATTCGCGCGAGACCGCCGACGGGCGCCTCGCGCGGACATGCCACTTGCAGCGCCCAAGCCAGGGTCGACGGACCGATATGCCGGCGCTCAACAGCACAGGAAGACCATGACCATTCAGAAGAACTGGCAAGAGCTGATCAAGCCGAACAAGCTCGAGATCGCGCTCGGCGACGATCCCAAGCGCATCGCGACCATCGTCGCGGAGCCGCTGGAGCGCGGCTTCGGCCTCACGCTCGGCAACGCCCTGCGCCGCATTCTCCTGTCGTCGCTGCAGGGCGCGGCGATCACGTCCGTGCACATCGACGGCGTGCTGCATGAATTCTCGTCCATTCCGGGCGTGCGCGAGGACGTGACCGACATCGTCCTCAACATCAAGGACATCGCCATCAAGATGCAGGGCGATGGGCCGAAGCGCATGACGCTGAAGAAGCAGGGCCCGGGCCAGGTGACGGCCGGCGATATCGCTACCCCCGGCGACATTCAGGTCCTGAACCCGAATCTCGTGATCTGCACGCTCGACGACGGCGCCGAAATCCGCATGGAGTTCACGGTCGCCACCGGCAAGGGCTACGTGCCGGCCGAGCGCAACCGCGCCGAAGACGCGCCGATCGGCCTCATCCCGGTCGACAGCCTGTATTCGCCGGTCAAGAAGGTGTCGTATCGCATCGAGAACACCCGCGAGGGCCAGGTTCTCGACTATGACAAGCTGACCATGACGGTGGAGACCAACGGCGCGATCTCGCCTGAGGACTCGGTGGCGTACGCTGCGCGCATTCTGCAGGACCAGCTCAACGTCTTCGTGAACTTCGAGGAGCCGCGCCGCGAAGAGGCCGCCACCTCGATCCCCGAGCTCGCCTTCAACCCGGCGCTGCTCAAGAAGGTCGACGAGCTCGAACTGTCGGTGCGTTCGGCCAACTGCCTGAAGAACGACAACATCGTCTACATCGGCGATCTCATCCAGAAGACCGAAGCAGAGATGCTGCGCACGCCGAACTTCGGCCGCAAGTCGCTCAACGAGATCAAGGAAGTGCTGGCGCAGATGGGCCTGCACCTCGGCATGGAAGTCACCGGCTGGCCGCCGGACAATATCGAAGAGCTCGCCAAGCGCTTCGAAGAGCACTACTGAGTTTGCGTTCTGCGCCCGCCTGTCGGGCGCAGAAAACAAGAGAGCGGCCGTACCGTGGCACGGCGGCCGCAGACCCGAAAAGGAGAAAGCCATGTACCACGGACGCGCAAAGCGCCGCTTCAACCGCACCGCCGAGCACCGCAAGGCCATGTTCGCGAACATGTGCCAGGCGCTCATCAAGCACGAGCAGATCGTCACCACGCTGCCGAAGGCCAAGGACCTGCGTCCGGTCGTCGAGAAGCTGGTCACGCTCGGCAAGCGCGGCGACCTGCACGCCCGCCGTCAGGCCATTTCGCAGATCAAGGACGTCGCCCTCGTCAAGAAGCTCTTCGACGTGCTCGGTCCGCGCTACAAGGAACGCAACGGCGGCTATACGCGCGTGCTGAAGGCGGGCTTCCGCTATGGCGACAACGCCGCCATGGCCGTGATCGAATTCGTCGACCGTGACGAGAGCGCCAAGGGCCAGGATTCGGGTCCGGCGCAGGGCGGCGACGAGCAGGAAGCGGCGTAAGTCGCCATTGCCATCCCGGATGGCCGAAGGCCGATCCGGGAGCCAGCGCCCGAAGCTGGAGGCTGGTTCCCGGCTCTCCGCTGCGCTTCGGCCGGGATGACATTCGTATTTCAAGGCGGGCGCTTGCGTCCGCCTTTTGCTTTACTGGCGGCATGGAAAGCTGGACGGAGATTTCGTGCGCAACCACCGCGACGGGCGACATTCTCGTCCTGCGCGAGCGCGCGGGGGTCTACGAAATCCGCTGCAACGGCTGGGACCTGATGTCCAACCGCGCGCACGCGTCCGAGGAGCGCATGGCGCGCGAGGCGCTCGGCCAGCTCGCGGGCGGGCCCGCGCCGCGCATCCTGATCGGCGGGCTCGGCATGGGCTTCACCTTGCGGGCTGCGCTCGACGCGGCCGCGGCGGACGCGCGGATCGAGGTCGCCGAAATCGTTCCCGACATCGTCGCCTGGAATCGCGGCCCGCTGGCGCCGCTCGCCGGCCGTCCGCTGGACGACCCGCGCGTCCACCTGCGCCTCGGCGACGTTGCGGACCTGATCGCCTCAGGCGGCCCCTACGACGCCATCCTGCTCGACACCGACAATGGCCCCGGCGCGGTGATGCTTGGGGCCAATGCCGCCCTCTATGCGCGCGAAGGCCTTGCCCGCGCCCGCCGGGCGCTCGCGCCGGGCGGCGTGCTGGCGTTGTGGTCGGCCGATCGCGCGGCCGCCTTCGAGGCGCTGTTGGGGCGGGAAGGGCTGGCGTGGCGCGTGGTCGAAACGCCGGCCGCCGCCGGCCGGCCCGAGCCCCTTCACGCGCTCTACTTTGTGACCTGAGCAGGGCGCGCTGGCCCTTGGCCACGTGCGCTCCGCCACTTTGTCGCCGTCTCCATTGCGCCTATATCGAAACGGACAAATCCGGAGTCGTTTTCATGAATGCTTCGATCCGCGCCGGCGCCGCCGCGCTGCTTGGCCTGTGTCTCGTGTCCAGCGCAATCGCCCAGAGCCCGGCAGAGCGTGTCGCGCCGCAGACGCGCGCGGAGGCGCTGCTGTCTTTCTCCAGCACGGTGAAGAAAGCCGCGCCTGCGGTTGTGAACGTCTACGCCTCGCGCACCGAAGCGACGCCGCGCAATCCGCTGTTCGACGATCCGATCTTTCGCCGCTTCTTCGGCGAAGGGCAGGGGGGGCCGAGAGAGCGCACCGCGCAGTCGCTTGGCTCCGGCGTGATCGTTGAATCCAATGGCCTCGTCATCACCAACAACCACGTGATCGAGAACATGACCGAGGTGAAGGTGGCGCTGCAGGACCGGCGCGAGTTTCCCGCCGACATCGTGCTGCGCGATCCGCGCACCGACCTCGCGGTGCTGCGCCTGAAGGGCGCCGGTTCGCTGCCGGCAATCGAGATCGGCGATTCCGATACGCTCGAGGTCGGCGATCTCGTGCTTGCCATCGGCAATCCCTTCGGCGTCGGCCAGACGACGACGCAGGGCATCGTATCGGCGCTGGCGCGCACGCAGATCGGCATCACCGACTACGGCTTCTTCATCCAGACGGACGCCGCCATCAATCCCGGCAATTCCGGCGGCGCGCTTGTCGACTCGAAGGCGCGGCTGATCGGCATCAATTCAGCGATCTTCTCCAAGTCCGGCGGCTCGGTCGGCATCGGCTTCGCCATTCCCGTCAACATGGTCAAGATCGTGATCGCGGCGGCCAAGAGCGGTGGCAAGCAGGTGCGCCGTCCCTGGCTTGGGGCCTCGCTGCAAGTGGTGTCGAAGGAGATCGCCGATTCCATCGGCCTCGATCGCCCTGTCGGCGCGCTCGTCGCCGACATGAATCCCAAAGGACCGGCGGCGGACGCCGGGCTGAAGCGCGGCGACGTCATCATGGCGGTTGACGGTCAGGCGATCGACGATCCCGAAGGCCTTGGCTACCGCCTCGGCACCAAGTCGATCGGGGGGACGACCGAGTTCACGGTGATGCGCTCGGGCAAGAAGACGCAGCTTTCCGTCAAGCTCGTACCCGCGCCGGAGACGCCCGCGCGCGACTCGGTGACCATCGATGCGCCATCGCCCTTCATGGGCGCGACCATCGTGAATCTGTCGCCGGCGACGGCGGAGGAATATTCAGTCGAAGGCGCGAGCCAGGGCGTGGTGATCGCGCAGATCGCGCCGGACTCGCAGGCGGCCGCGCTCAACTTCCAGCGCGGCGACGTCGTCATGTCGATCAACGACGCGAAGATCGAGACGACGCGCGATCTCGAGAAGACCGTCGGCAAGCGCCATTATTTCTGGAAGATCACCATCAGCCGCGGCGGCCAGGTGCTGACGAGCGTGTTCGGCGGCTGACGGGCTGCCTATCCTCAACGAAAAGGCCGGGAAGCGCGGAGCTCCCGGCCTTTCTTCAATTCGTGCGTTGCGATCACGCCGCCTTGCGCGCCTTGCCGGCCGCCGCGACGTTGCGCTGCGCGACCGCCTTGTTGAGACGGCGCTTGATCGAGGTCCAGAGCGTGCGGATCTCGTCCGCGGCGGAGCCGGACGGCGCGATCTCGGTGACGCCCCAACCCTGGCGCGCGGCCTCCTGGAAGTCGACCCGCGCCGAAACCAGCGGCGACAGAAGACCGCCGAAGGCTTCGAGCGTCTTTACGCCCATCTCCACGCGCGCGCTCTGCTGCGCGGGCGGGCACTGATTGAGCAGGAAGGCATAGTCGCGGCCGGCCGACTTGACGGCCTTGCGCGTCTTCTCGCTCGCCCAGAGATCGAAGGCGTTGGGGCGGGCGGGAACGATGCAGAGGTCGGCGGCCTTGACCGCCGCCATCATCGCGGAGTCGTCGGCGCCGGGCGTGTCGATCACGACGAGCGTCACGCCCTTCTTTTCGAGCGCGGCGAGCACGGCCTTGAGCTTGCCGGCGGGAACGGCTTCCACGGCAATGTCTTTTTCGCCGCGCGCCTGCGACCAGTTGATAAGCGATGCCAGTGGGTCCATGTCGATGACGAAGACCCGCTCTCCGGCTTCATGCGCCGCGACTGCGACGCAGGATGCGAGGGTGCTCTTCCCTGAGCCGCCCTTCTGTGTGACGAAGGCGATTGTCCGCATTTTGGGAAAACCTGTTCTGAATTGTCGGGAACGCAACTCTGATTTGAAACATGCCTGAAAAACATTGATTCGTAACGGCGTCGCGCGTCGTGCGAGAAAATATTGATCGGATTGTTGCATCGGAATCACTGTTGGCGTCATGTTGCAGCGCAGGAAATTCTAGGGTTTGGCGGCGATGAGCGATCTGTTTGCACATGCCGGATTCGAAAAGGACGCGCCGCGTCCGCTCGCGGATCGCTTGCGTCCGCGCACGTTGAGCGAGGTTGCAGGTCAGGATCATCTGCTCGGCCCTGACGGCGCGCTGACGCGGCTCGTGCGCGCTGGATCGCTTGGAAGCCTTGTATTCTGGGGTCCTCCGGGCACAGGCAAGACGACCGTGGCGCGACTCCTCGCGCATGAAACCGATCTTGTATTCGTGCAGATTTCCGCGATCTTTTCTGGCGTCGCCGAACTCAAGAAGACATTCGAGGAAGCGCGTTCGCGCCGCAGCATGGGCAAGGGCACGCTGCTGTTCGTCGACGAGATCCATCGCTTCAATCGCGCGCAACAGGATTCATTTTTGCCCGTGATGGAAGACGGCACGATCACGCTGATCGGCGCGACGACGGAAAATCCATCCTTCGAACTCAACGCCGCGCTGCTTTCGCGCGCGCGCGTGATGACGTTCAGGTCGCTCGACGAAGCCGCGATCGAGAAGCTGCTGGAGCGCGCCGAAGCCGCCGAAGGCAAGACGCTGCCGCTCGACGAAGACGCGCGCGCGGCGCTGATCGCCATGGCCGACGGCGATGGCCGCGCCGCTCTCACGCTTGCAGAGGAAATATGGCGCGCGGCGCGCGAGGGCGAAGTCTTCGACCGCGCGCAGCTCTCGGAGATCGTGCAACGGCGCGCGCCGATCTACGACAAGGGGCAGGAAGGCCACTACAATCTCATCAGCGCCCTTCACAAGACGGTGCGCGGCTCCGACCCGGATGCGGCGCTCTATTATCTCGCGCGCATGTTCGATGGCGGCGAAGACCCGTTGTTCATCGCGCGCCGCGTCGTGCGCATGGCGATCGAGGACATCGGACTTGCCGACCCGCAGGCGCTGGTCGTCGCCAACGCCGCCAAGGACGCCTACGATTTTCTTGGAAGCCCCGAAGGCGAGCTCGCGATCGCCGAAGCGGTGATCTATTGCGCGACGGCGCCGAAATCCAACGCCGCCTACACGGCCTTTTCGCGCGCGAAGAAGCTGGCGAGGGAACACGGTTCGCTGACGCCGCCGAAAGTCATCCTCAATGCGCCGACCAAAATGATGCGCGAGGAGGGCTATGGCGAGGGCTATGCCTACGACCACGACGAGCCGGACGCGTTCTCCGGCCAGGACTATTGGCCGGAAAGGCTCGGCCGGCAGACGGTCTATGAGCCGGTCGAGCGCGGATTCGAGCGCGAGATCGGCAAGCGGCTGGAATATTGGGCAAAGCTCAGGAAGGAGCGGGGCGGCTAGGCGGCATGACACGCCGTCGCGTTTGCGCTACCAAGCCCGCATGAAGGCCTATCTCATTGTCTTCCTCGGCGCCGGGCTTGGCGGCATGCTCCGGCATGGCGCGAATGTCGCGGCGACGCGTGCGCTCGGCGCCGAATTTCCGTGGGGGATTTTCCTCATCAACGTGACCGGCTGTTTTGCGATGGGGTTGATTGCCGGCTGGCTCGCTTTCCGTACGCAGCACGGCTGGTCGCAGGATGTGCGGCTGCTGCTGACAACGGGCGTGCTCGGCGGCTACACGACGTTCTCCGCCTTCTCGCTCGATTTCGCGACCCTTTGGGAGCGCGGCGCGCATTCGCTGGCGGTGGTCTATGTGCTCGGCTCCGTCGTGCTTTCGCTCGTCGCCGTCTTTCTCGGCCTTGCGCTCATGCGGATGGCGTCATGACCAACGGATCGCAGAAGCGAAAACAACGCGCAGCGCAGAAGCATGCCGAGGCTGCGCCGAAGACCCCGACGACGCCGGCGCGCACCGGCGTGCAGACGTTGAAGGTCGAATCCGACGAAGCCGGGATGCGGCTCGACCGCTGGTTCAAGCGGCGTTTTCCCGGGCTCGCGCTGTCGCATCTCGCCAAGATCGCGCGCAAGGGCGAGGTGCGCGTCGACGGCAAGCGCGTGGATACGGCGACGCGACTTGAAGAGGGCCAGAGCGTGCGCGTGCCGCCGCTGACGCTCGAGACGCCAGCCGCGCCGGCCGCGAGGCGCGCAAATCCGGAAGACGCCGAAGCGATACGCCGCATGACGCTGTTCGAGGACAAGCATGTGCTCGTGCTCAACAAGCCCTTCGGACTTGCGGTGCAGGGCGGCTCGGGCACCAAGCGCCACATTGACGGAATGCTCGCCGCGCTCGCCGACGAGAAGGGCAATCGGCCCGTGCTGGTGCATCGCCTCGACCGCGACACGTCGGGCGTGCTGCTGATCGCCAAGAACCGCAAGATCGCGTCGGAGCTCGGCGAGATCTTCCGCTCGCGCAGGGCGCAGAAGATCTATTGGGCGCTGGTCGAAGGCGTGCCGAAGCCGTCGCAGGGGCGCATCTCGCTCTATCTGGCGAAGGGGCCTGCCATGGGCGACGAGCGCGGCGCTCGCGGGCGACGCGGCGAAGCCGCGAAGCGGTCGCAGGCCGATCTCGAAAAGATGCGGGTGGCCAAGCATGGCGAGGACGACGCGCAGCATTCGCTGACCTATTACGCCATCGTCGACAAGATCGCGCCGAAATGCGCCTGGCTGTCGATGAAGCCGCTCACCGGCCGCACGCACCAGTTGCGCGCCCATGCGGAGGCGATCGGCCATCCGATCTTCGGCGATCCGAAATATGGCCGTGAAGACCATCGCCGGCGCGACGCCATGCATGTCATGCCCGAGGCGCTCGAGCGCAAGCTGCATCTGCTCGCGCGCCGTCTGGTGCTGCCGCATCCGGCCGGCGGCGTGATCGACGTGACGGCGCCGCTGCCCGAGCACATGCAGAAGACGTGGGACATGTTCGGCTTCGATGCGAAGCAGTACGACCCGATCGTCGAGGCGCCGGAAGAATGAGCGCAGCGACGCGTCTCCTGATCTTCGATCTCGACGGCACGCTGGTCGACAGCCAGGACATGATCGTGGAATCGCAGCGGCGCACTTTTCTGGCGCACGGGCTGACGCCGCCCGACCGCCGCACGAGCCTGTCGGTGGTGGGCCTGTCGCTGCGCGAGGCTTTCGCGCAGCTTGTCGGCGCCGACGGGCCGGCCGAGGGCATGGCCGAGACCTACAAGAGCCTGTTCAACGAATTGCGCGCCGACGCTTCTCGCGCAGAACCGTTCTTTCCCGGCGCGGAGGAGGCGGTGGCGCGCTACGGCGCCGATACGGGCTATCTGCTCGGCGTCGCCACCGGCAAATCGCGGCGCGGCGTGCGCCACCTGTTTTCGCGCACGGGCTGGGAAAATCTGTTTGCGACCGTGCAGACGGCCGACGATCATCCCTCCAAGCCAGCGCCCGACATGATCCTGGCGGCGCTGGCCGAGACCGGCGTGGCGCAGGGCAGCGCCTGCATGATCGGCGACACCAGCTACGACATGGCGATGGCCAGGGCCGCGGGCGTGCGCGCGATCGGCGTCGCATGGGGCTATCATGAGCCCGAGGCGCTGCTGGCGGCGGGCGCGGACGCGATCATTTCCGACTTTGCGGAGCTGGACAGGTTGCTCGACAGCCGCGTCAGCATGAGGGCCTGAGGAGCGGAGTCCGATGCCCGACGATTTTTCTTCCGACTTCTTCGTCGCCAACGCCGACCGCGACCCGCTGCGCGCCGTGCAGAATGACATGAAGCGCGCGCTGCCCAAGCGCTTCTACAAGGAGGCGACGGTTGCGCCGCGCGACGGCGCCTATGCGGTCGTGCTCGACGGACGCGCGGTGCGGACGCCTGCCGGCGGCGCGCTGGCCCTGCCGACCGAGGCCGCCGCCCGGCTGGTCGCCGCCGAATGGGCGGCGCAGGGCGAACAAATCGATCCCCAGACCATGCCGGTCACGCGGCTGGTCAATTCCGCGCTCGACGGCGTGGCGCGCGATCTGCCGGGCGTCGTCGCCGATATCGTGAAATACGCGGGCTCCGACCTCGTATGCTATCGCGCCGGCGAGCCCGAGGGGCTGGTCGCCGCGCAGGCGGCGGCATGGGATCCGGTCCTGGCCTTCGCGCGGGAAAAATTCGGCGCGCGGTTCATTCTGGCCGAGGGCGTGATGTTCGCCGCGCAGCCCGATCATGCGATCGCGGCGTTTTCGCGCGCCGTCGACGCCATCGCCGCGGAGCCGGATGCGGCGCCGAGGATCGCGGCCCTGCATTCTCTGACGACGCTCACGGGCTCCGCGCTGATCGCGCTGATGGTCGCGCATGGCGCGCTCGGCGTCGCGGAGGCCTGGGCCGCCGCGCATGTCGACGAGGACTGGCAGATGAAGCTGTGGGGCGCCGACGAGGAAGCGCTCGCCAAGCGCGCGCAGCGTTTCGTCGACGTGAAGGCGGCGGCGGATTTGTGGACGGCGCTCGCGGCCTGAATGCGCTGCCGTCCCGGCTCACCCGATCGGCAGGGCCGTCGTCTCCTTCACGCGGTTGAGCGCGATTGAGGTGCGCGTGTTGGCGATGCCCTTGATGCGGGTGAGGAAGTCGATGAGGAAGCGGTGGAACGCCTCGATGTCGCGCGTCGCCACCTTCAGGAGATAGTCGTAGTCGCCGGTCACGCGCACGCATTCCAGGATTTCGGCGCGCGCGAGCGCGGCCTTCTCGAAGCGCTCGCTGTATTCGACCGCCTGCCGCTCCAGCCTGATGTCGACATAGGCGAGAAAGCCGGCGCCGACGGACGGGCCGTCGAGCAGCGCGACATAGCCGCGAATGACGCCGGCCTCCTCCAGCGCGCGCACGCGCCGATGGCAGGGGGAGGGCGACAGCCCTATCTCGCTCGCCAGTTGCTGGTTCTGGATGGTCGCGTCGCGTTGCAGGCGGGCGAGAATCCTGCGGTCTACGGGGTCGATGACTATGGAATCTGATTCCATCGCGGCGCCTTTTTCGCTCTGAAAATTGCCCAGATCGGCTCTATGGCGCGAAAAATTAGCCTGAAATTGCCGGGAATGCGACCCATGATTGTGCGATAGCCGATTTGGAGGGGCGCCATGTCCAGAAAGACCGCCAAGACCGTCCGCGCCGTCGACATTCTCCTCGACATTCTGCGCGACGAGGGCGCGACGACGATCTTCGGCAATCCCGGCTCGACAGAAATGCCGCTGATGGACGCGCTCGTGGACGCCCCCGACTTCCGTTACGTGCTCGGCCTGCAGGAGGCGACGGCGGTCGCCATGGCGGACGGCTATGCGCTGAAGACCGGGCGGCCGGCCTTCGTCAATCTTCATGCGGCGGGCGGGCTCGGCAACGCCATGGGCGTGCTGGTCGCCTCCAAGGCGAGCGAGACGCCGCTCGTCGTCACGGCCGGCCAGCAGGACACGCGGCATCTGTTCAGCGATCCCTGGCTCGCGGGCGACCTCGTGGCGCTGGCCAAGCCCGTGACCAAATGGGCGACGGAAGTGCGGCGCGGCGCCGATGTCGGCATGGCGCTGCGCCGCGCCTTCGCCATCGCCGCCACGCCGCCGCAAGGGCCTGTGTTCCTGTCGCTGCCGATGGACATTCTGGAGCAGGAGGTCGAGGCGCGCATCCCGGCGAAGTCGCGGCTCGCGGCGCGCGCGCCGAGCCCCGGCGCGGGCGATCTCGCCAGGCTGCTCGCCGCTTGCGATCCCGCGCGCGTGGCGGTGCTGATCGGCGACGACGTGCCCGCCGACGCCTGCGACGGCGCGGTCGCGCTGGCCCATGCCGGCGGCTATGTCGTCTACGGCGCGCAGCTCACCTCGCGCGCCGCGTTCCCGTCGCACGATCCCTGCTGGGGCGGGATGCTGAAGCCGGATTTCGCCGCCATCCGGGAAAAGCTCAGCCATGTCGAGGCCGTGCTGATGATCGGCGGCCGCGCCTTCGTCGCCTATCCCTATCGCGAGGAAAGGCCGATCCCGGAGAAGGCGAAATTCTATCACGTCGCCGGATCGCCCGAGGCGATCGGGCGGGAGTTTCCTGCCGACTACGCGGTGACCGGCGACGTCGGCGCAACGCTCGAGGAAGCCGCGACACAGCTCGCCCGGCTCGTCGATGGCAAAGCGGCGGCCCGGCGCGTCGCGACGCTCGGCGCGCACAAGACCGACGCCGAGCGCATTGCTCGGGCCGCGATCCTGGCCGACGGCGCGATGCGGCCGATCACGCCCGACCTCGCGGTGCTCAGCGTGCTCGACGCCCTGCCGGAGGGCGCGCTGATCGCCAACGATTCCGCCGCCACCTTCGGCCTCGTGCAGGCGATCATGCGCACCGAGCCCGGCCTCTACTTCTTCTCGCGCGGCGGCGTGCTCGGCTGCGCCATGCCGGCGGCGGCGGGCATCGGGCTCGCGCACGAGGGCTGGGTCGCCTGCTTCTGCGGCGACGGCGGCGCGATGTATTCGCCGCAGGCGCTGTGGTCGGCCGCGCACTACAAGTCGCGCGTCATCTTCTTCGTGTTCAACAACGCCCGCTACAACGTGCTGATGAACGTGGCGAAGGGGCTCGGCGCGAAGAACGCGCTCGCCGGCAAATATGTCGGCATGGACGTGGTCGAGCCGCGCATCGACTTTCAGGCGCTGGCCAAGAGCATGGGCGTGCCGTCGACCCGCGCCGACGATCCTGAGTCGATTGCGGAGGCGGTCGCGAAGGCGACGAAACGCGACGGCCCGAGCCTGATCGAGATTGCAATCGCCTGACGCCCGGCGGCTTGGCCTTCGCCGCTTTGTAGTCCATCGTAGGATGCAGGCGCGCTATCCCGGCGCGGACGACGGAGACGCAAGGCATGAGGAACACACTCGCGGCTTACGTGGCGGCCGGCGTCTTCGCATTTTCGGCCGGCGATTTGTCCGCGCAGACGAAGAACGCGGACCGTCTCTACATTCTCAATTGCGGCGAAGGCGCGACGCCGGACATATCGCGATGGACGCCGGGCGCCTCGGGCGCGAAAGACTTTGTCGACAATTGTTATCTGATCCGGCACGGGCAGGACTGGATGCTCTGGGATACCGGCGTGCCGGACGCCGTGGCGGACATGCCGGATGGCCTGACGCCGTCCGACCCGCGCGCCACGAAGTGGAAGCGGCCGAAGAAGCTGCTGGCGCAGCTCGCCGAGATCGGCGTGGCGCCTGGCGATCTCAAATACCTGTCCGTCTCGCACACCCATCCCGATCACATCGGCAACGTCGAATTGTTCCCGCAGACGATGCTGCTCGTGCAGAAGGCCGAATACGACTGGCCGGCGCCGATGGGCATGAGGTTCAAGGCCGGGCATCCCGTCACCAAGCTCGAAGGCGATCACGACGTCTTCGGCGACGGGAGCGTCGTCATCCTTTCGACGCCGGGCCATACGCCCGGCCATCAGTCGCTGCTCGTGCGGCTGGCGCAGACCGGGCCGGTCGTGCTGACCGGCGACGCCGTCCATTTCAAGTCGAACTGGGACGCGCGCGTAACGCCAACGATGAATACCGACGCCAGCCAGACCCAGGCGTCGATGCAGAAGATCGCCGATGTGCTCGCGCAGCAGAAGGCGCAGCTGTGGATCAACCATGACAAGTCGCAGCGCGACAGCCTGAAAATGGCGCCTGCATTCTATCAGTGAATCAGCGCGCTCAGCGCTGCCTGCCGATATGCCCGAGGTGCGTGTCCGAGAAGGCCGAGCCGTATTTCAGCCCGTAGCCGAGCGCGCGGTCGAAGCCGATGTGGGCGAGCCACAGCAGGCAGATCGCGAAGGGCGCGGGGCCCGGCGCGTGTGTGGCGAGAGCGCCGAGCGCGAGCGGCGCGACGTAGCTGTGCGCGGCGTTGTAGAGGATCGCGCCGACGCGCGGACCTGCGAGGTAGCCGAGCATCGACAGGTCCGGCGCGAAGAAAACAGGAATCAGCAGCCACCACCTCAGTCCGATCGCGCCGGCGCCGTCCGACGCGACGAAGGCGAAGGCGGCGACAGCGAGAACGGTCAGGCCCTCGAGCCGCAGCAGGACGCGCGGCGCGCCGGCTACAGCGGGACTCATCGCCTGGACGTTCATCGTGCTAGCCTTCGCCTTCTGCGCAAACGGGATGCGTCTTGATGGTCATGCAGTTCAAACATATCCGGGCGCGCGCGGAGAAGCGCAAGGGCGCCGAGACGCTGGCGACGCTGATCCCGCAGGCGAGGCCCAACAGGGCGCTCGCCGAGACCGGCGACGACCGTTTTCTTTCGGAGATGACGCGGCGCGTCTTCTCCGCCGGCTTCGTGTGGCGCGTGATCGACCAGAAGTGGGAGGGCTTCGAGGAAGCCTTTCTCGGCTTCGCGCCGAAGGCGCTTCTCTTCCAGCCCGACGAATTCTGGGAGAGCCTGGCGCGCGACGCGCGCATCGTGCGCAATCCGCAGAAGATCAAGTCGGTGCGCGACAATGCCGCCTTCGTCGCCGAGGTCGCGAAGGAGAAGAAGAGTTTCGGCAAGATGCTCGCGGACTGGCCGGAGGACGACGAGGCCGGCCTGCTGGAATTGCTCGCCAAGCGCGGCTCGCGGCTTGGCGGCATGACCGGGCAATATTTTTTGCGCTTCGTCGGCTGGGACGCGTTCATCCTGTCGCGCGACGTCGTCGCCGCCCTGCGCGAGGCGGGAGTCGAATTGTCCGAGAAAGCGTCGACGAAAAAGGATCTGCGCAACGCGCAGGCGGCTTTCGCGGCATGGCGGAAGGAGACGGGCCTTTCCTTCACGCAGCTTTCGCGCATCTGCGCGATGTCGACAGGCGAGAACATGGATCCCGCAATATTGGCTGCGCGCGGGATGAGCGATGAGTGAAGAGGCGGGGCTCGCAGCCCTGCG
>WBZM01001227.1_pt1 | contig 26892 bp, 29 predicted proteins | sample 5204271 | NCBI WGS metagenome assembly WBZM01 (sample SAMN12344346, study PRJNA552823) | activated sludge metagenome | biome: Activated sludge suspended growth; feature: Nitrification reactor; material: Wastewater; isolation source: activated sludge from nitrification reactor of wastewater... | reverse complement strand
CGCCCCATTCCGCCTTTCATTCTAATTTTTTTTCGCGGGGGGATTCTTTTTGAAATTGTATGGGCGGAAACGGGGCTCGGTCGGGCAATCTAATTATATGGCAATTTGGAATAATACACAATGGAATATTATGATATGTGTATATGCCAAGAGCAATTTATCAAGATGACCATAAAAAAATCGTTGAGCGCTTGAAACAAGCGCGTCTTGAAGCTGGCCTAGGACAAATTGAAGTCGCTGAAAAACTTGGAAGAACTCAATCCTATGTTTCAAAAATAGAATCAGGACAAAGACGCTTTGATGTTTTGCAACTCAAGGAGTTTGCAAAACTTTATAAAAAATCGTTAGATTTTTTTGTTAAATAAGTATGAATAATAACCATGACATTGTAATCAACCAGCAAGATGTAGTTCCGTACATCTATTTTGTATGCTCGATGGCTCAACGAGGGAGAATGTATGGGGGTCTTAGTGGAAAAAGTGATTATATTGGAGGAGTATTTGATCGTTGGATTAACATCATTCCTGAAAGTGTAATTTTTAATAAATACTTTCTTCCCAAAATAGGCACAAAACTAGAAGTTATATCTGATTATTATGAATATGACCCTAAAAAATCTGGAATTGCTCCAGATGTTTTAGGTATAAAAATTGGAACAAAGGCGATACCGTTTGTAGAGTATGTAAATAAATGGTGCGCTCTTAATAATGCTCCACAAATTGAAGTTAAATCATTCAAAAAAGGCCAATATATGGTTAGCTTGAGAAATCAAAGCTACGATAAGAAATATCTTGTAATGGTAGAAACAAATCTTGATAGTGATTATTTGTTACCATTTTTTGAACAGTCAGTTATTGGCGAAGATGTTTATAACAAATTAAAAATGGATGACAGCATTTTTATAAAAGAGAATTTAAACAAAGATTTATCATCAGTTACAAAGATTAAGCGGGATAATACTAATTTAGGGTCTCTAAAACTTATTACAGTTTGTCTAGCGGGTGATTTTATGCAGTATTCAAACTTATGTGGTGAAGGAGAAAGCCCTTTTTACATAAAAGAAATAAATGAAACTCGAACACCAAAAACCTTACCACAAACAATGGCTTTTTCTGACTGGGTAAACAAAAAGATAGATAATTTATACAGTTGGAAAGAAAATAAGCTTGATAATAATAAAAAACATACAATAATTGATGTATATGTTGAGAACGCAGATAAAATTAAAGTTTTGAAAAACAGTAAAAGCTCAATAACAATTCATACAATCGGGAAAGCAAAAATAAACGACACAGAATTAGAAGCAAACAAAACTTATATTATAAAGTTTCAATTGTTAGATAGATCTGGTTCAAAAAGTGGTGAATATTTTATGCATAAAACAATCATAGACAAAATTCCGAACAAGGAGAATATTATGCTTGATAGTATAAAGCAATATATAAAGTAGTTATTCCATCGCTTTCATCATCTGTTTTGCAACAGCCTCAACAACTGGAACACTCACAGAATTTCCAGCTTGTTTGTATAGAGATGAATCAGAAATTTTGGGCAAGATATAGTCTTTTGGAAAACCTTGAATTCTAAAACACTCAAGTGGCGTAAGTTTTCTTATTCCTTTCTTATCTTTAATGATAGGCACATTATGTCCGCCCATTCCCATGTTTGCAGTTAATGTTGGACAAACACCACTTTTGTTTTCTCTGACATATTGCCTACGCCATTGATAAACTTTTCCCTCTTCTTTTATTGAATTTTTCAATTTTTCAAACAAAGGCTTTCCATTGTAATAGTATTTCTCTGGAACGTTTTTTTCTAACAAATCAGTGATTTTTGTAGTTAGTTTGACTGGACTAGGAAATTCAAATCTATCTGAATATAATTTGTTCCTAAAACCAACTATATAGATTCTTTCTCGATTTTGCGGAATATTTCCATACTCCATTGTATTCAAAACTTTAATTTTCACATGATAACCGAGATCTTTTAGTGCTTCCTCAATAATTTTGAAAGTCTTACCCCCATCATGACTTTTTAGATTTTTTACATTTTCCAAAAGAAAACCCTCTGGCTTTCTTGCTTCTAAGATACGAGCGATATCAAAAAACAGGTTTCCTCTGCCTTTCTCATCATTAAATCCTTGCCTATATCCGGCAATGGAAAACGCCTGACAAGGAAAACCACCTAAAAGAAAATCAAATTTTGGTAAATCATCAATTCCAATTTTTCTAATATCTTCTACAACGAGTTTTGAATCTTTAAAATTTAGATCGTAAGTATCTTTGCATTGTGGTTCAAAATCATTTGCGAAAACAGTCTTGAATCCTGCACTTTCAAAACCTATACGAATACCACCAACGCCAGCAAACAAATCAATAGTTTTGAATCCATGTTTCGTTTTTTTTTGTTCTATCTCTTCCGGCTCATTATTTGGATTACTGATTATTTGGACAACTACACCTCGAACTTCAACATCAGTCCTAAATAAAGGCTTCATGTTCGGATTTCTAGGTTCAAGTCTGTATCTATCTTTCTCTGTGTAAAGTCTTTTTAGGGTTGCCTCATTGTCATCAATAATTGCCACAACAGTTTGCCCGTTTTCTGCAACAGTCTGGTGTTTTATAACCACAACATCACCATCAAAAATCCCATCTTTAACCATGGAATCCCCAACAACGCGAAGTGCGTAATAACCCTCGGCTGTTCTGATCTGGGGATTTATTACAGAAACAGAGCCATCCCTTTCCTCGATGGCTGGGAGTGGATAACCGGCTTTAATACTTCCGAGTATCGGAACCTCAATTACCGACTTGATTTCTTTTTTGGGAGACAAGCTTCTAGCAGAGTTTTCAGACTTAGAAAGATATCCTTTGGCTTTTAGGGAATTAATGTGTTCGTGGACAGTGGAAACTGCCTTTAGTTTTAGCTTCTTCCGTATTTCTTCAATGGTCGGAGATATACCATTTTCAGCAAGATAGAGGTTTATGAAATCGAATACTTGTTTTTGCTTTTTTGTGAGGTTTGACATATTGCTTTAGAAATCTGTTTGCGCTACCATTTGATTATAACCGAAAGAAAACCGAAACTCAAAGCAAAGTTATCCACATTTCGGAATCTATTTACCAACATGCTGTTAAATGGAGGAGTATACTTATGTAATGTTTCTACATACAATATATCAAAATATATGCCTCAATATATAGATTTTTAGGGAATATATGTAATACACTACTATTTAATTTGGTAATTGAAAACAAAGTTTATATAAATACAGCAAATATATTGTTATTTTATAAGCTAAATACAATCCTTGTCTTGACTGTGTTTCTAGCGTATATCAACATGATAATGTTCTTATTGACTTTTAACCCCACTTGAGATAGACTGTATGTATTAACAATAACAACTTAATTTTATGGCAGAAAATTTTTCAATCACAATAAAAAAGGCGGGCTATGAGGTATCTGTTTCAGGTAATGAAGATTTTATTAACAAGTGGTACAAGAAGTTGAAAGAAGAGGTTGAGAGTAGTCCTTTGATAAAAGAAAATAATTCAGAGGTTGCGGGGAAACATACAGCACCATCGAGAGTGTCTTTGCCTGAAGTACTAAGGGGTTCAAATGTAAAAACAATGAATGATACGATAATGCTCTTTGTGTACTTTATGGAAAAGAATGAGGCAATGACATCTGTAAATACTGCAGATATTTCAAATGCTTTTGTAAGAGCAAAAAAGGTGGCTCCTAAAAATATAACCAATCAAGTTATTCAACTTATTTCTCAAGGACTCTTGTATGAAGAACCAGAAAAGAAAAATAACACGAAAACCGTTACGCTTACAGATACAGGATTAAAACATGTAACTGAAAAATTATTAACTACTAAGGAATAAACACTATGACACAAGAAGAAAAAATAAAATCGCTGAGTGAACGGATTGAAAAACTGGAAAAAGTAGTTTTTGGAGATATTCCTGTCTCTATAAAAACAAATTCTTCAAAACCTCTCACAATCACAGCCCTTGCAAGAAAAGATAATGTTAAAAACGGACAACAGAAGTTAACTGCTATTGTTGGTTACTACGAAAAAATTCTTAAGAAAGATAAAATCACCGAATCTGATATAAAAGAAGGCTGGAAAGATGGCAAGTTTATTGGAGCATATGCAAATGTATTACTACAACGTGCCATTAAAGATGTTCTAATTCGAGATCTAAAAGATGGGACATATGATCTAACGCAAGATGGAGAGAATTTTTTTGAAACGATTCTCAAGTAAGACTTTAATGTAATATGAGCACTTTCCTTAAAAACATACCTGAAAACCTTGAAAACAAACTTTTTGAGGAGTATACGGAAATCAAACGCCGATTCCAATTAAACGACTGCGGTCCAAGCCAATTAAATGGTGGAAGATTTGCCGAGGTAATTTTAAGAATTTTCCAGCATTTACTTAAAATTCCTGTTACCGATTTTGGTCAGGATATAAAAGCTCCAGAAAAAACAAAAATTTTAAATAAAATTGAAAACGATTCAGTTATTGATGAACATATACGGCAGAAGGCTTCGTTGTTAGTTAGATCGCTTCTCGATTTTAGAAATAACAGAGATGTTGCCCATTTAGGAGGTTTTGCTGCCAACAATATTGATGCTCAATTTGTCCTCTCATGTGCCAATTGGATTTTAGCCGAATTCATAAGAGTTTACGGCAACTATACAATGACGGATGCTCAAGCCTTAATTGATTCAATTGCTATTCCCACTTATCCAGTTATTTTTGATATAGAGGGAGATGGATTTATTGCAAGAAGTGATCTATCTGCTGGAGAAGAAGTATTGATATTGGTGTCTGTTAAAAAACGTAACTTTAATTTTTTGTTTTCAAAAACAAAGGATAAAAACAAAACTAGATTTAAAAAGACTTTAGATAAATTAGAGCAGGAAAAGAAGATTGTATTGAAAAGCGATTTGTACCATATACTACCAAATGGAATCAAGGAAGTGCAAAAGAGAAATTTATTAAATTTAAACTAAACCCAAGGGAACCCCGCTCGCATCCCTCTCGTCTTTGCGAGCGGGGTTTTGTGCACACGCGAACGGGAGGGTGGGTCAAGTGTGCAATACGAATTTGAGCCTCGGACATTTCCGCGACGGGCGTCCGTGGCTAAAGGATGAGCGCCGACGAAATAAGCAAGAAGAAATAAATAATCTTGAGAAATACTCGGATATGAAAACGAGGATGGGGGTTGGCTGAGCCGGTTGGTCGAGCCCTGCCGAGACGAGGCGAAGCTGGGGGAAGGATTCCTTCCTTCCCCCAAACAGCTGGCGCCCGAGCTCCGGCACCGCAGTGCCGTAGAGCGAGGAAACGCGCCAAACCTAGACATCTAGGCGCGAGTAGCCCTAGCGGAAATGTCCGAGGCGGATGCCGAGGATGGACTCCGTAGTCACGGACGCTAAATATAGTATAATGTCCGAGACACCACGTATTTACCGACCGCTTCTTCCTTAGAAGAAGCCCGACCGAGCCCCGTTTCCGCCCATACAATTTCAAAAAGAATCCCCCCGCGAAAAAAAATTAGAATGAAAGGCGGAATGGGGCGAGGGCGGGGCGCCGAGGCTCTGCGAGGCGCTGGTCGGTATTAGTCAGCATCCGGATTGTTTTGGAAAAAAGTTCGGATTTTGTTCAGGAGACACAGCCAGTTTGAGGTAGAGTCTGACTTTGATGAGTATTCTTTTAATTATATGATATTAAATAAACAACAACCCCCAGCTCCTAGTAAAAAAGAAGAGGAAAGCTTTAAAGATTTAGAAATGCAGATTCTAAATCAAGTTCTTAAATCATTGAAAGGACATCGACAGATGGAAGCTTATTTTCTGGCTTGGACAAGCATAGAGCAATTCATGTTACCGCGCCTTATTCGTTTTATTGCAAAGGAGTTGAAAGTTATTCTTCCAAAAGACTTTTCTACAATACAAATATCTCACCTAATTAGAAACTATTATTTTTTGACTCAAGATAAAGAGCTGTATGACCAATTAGAGAAAGCGCGTAAAAACAGGAATAAAATTGTTCATGAAATGTACGAAAAAGAAGATTGGAAAAGTATTCATGCAGAATATAAAAAAAGTTTAAAAAAAGATATCGCACCTCTACTCGGTTTATTTAGTGATAGGTTTAATGGCCAAACCTCAATACCTGTACTTACTTTGTACTCCAAGGGATGGAATGATGGTTTGGAAAAAATAAAAAATAAGATAAGTGAAGGAATTTAACTGTGATCCCGATGAGGGTCAAAATGTTAGAATAAAAATAGCCCAGAAACCCTTGTGGAGTAAGGTATTAAAATATTCGAATCTTATAATGCCAGCCAGTTTAATTTAGTATTAATAAAGTGCTATAATTTCTCCATGAACAAAGTTACACATTTTGAATTTCCTTGGGATGACAAGGAAAGAGCGAAGTCTTTTTATCAAAAAGTTTTTGATTGGAAACCATTTGAGTGGGAGCAGTTTAGTTATACAAGTTGGCAGACAGGTCCCGTGGATGAGAAAATGCAGCCAAAAGAGACTGGATTTATAAATGGAGGGTCTAGTAAGCGTGATCCTAGTATGCCTCACCCTATGTTTTATGTAGATGTTGCGGATATAGACTCCACTTTAAAAAGTATAGTTGAAAATGGAGGAATGGTAGTAAAAGATAAAACTCCATTAGGAGAAAATGGTGCTATGGGCTACCTTGCTTGGTTTAAGGATTCCGAAGGTAATATCCTCGGATTGTCTCAGTATAATAAATCTTAAAATTATGGACAGAAGAAAAAGATAAACTGATGGTGCCTCAAGAAGAATACAGAAAGTTATTAGAATTTATTTCAAATAATAAATAAAATGAAAGAAGTAATATTTGGTGAAATTGGACCTGATCAAGGGAAAGTTTTTTCTCAAAAAGAACTTGAAGAAATTAACTTTTTAAACAAAATGGAAGATTTATCCCATACAAGAATTGATGAGGCTTTAGCTTACGAAATAGAGCAAATGCTTCTTAAGAATGAGGGTTTCTATCCAGATTATTGGCAGAGAGTTGTTAATAGATATGGTTTAAAGTCTGGGACAGCTAATCGTTGGCATTGGCCTAAAAAATAATAATGAGAATAATACTTGTTAAAAGCAATGAAACAAATCACACTTCACAAACAATGGATAATTAAAGCTTCTATAGAAGATATCTTTAATATAATGACAGATTTTGAGAAGATGCCAGTAAATTTTCCCAAGGTTGCTGAGTCTGTAAAAATAAATAAGATAGAAGGGAACAATTTAGAGATGGAGGCTACTGTAAAATCTTTCGGTAAAAGTTATAAAGTAAAAATGAATACGCAAATAATCCCAGGCAAAGGCTTTATGTCAGACAATGATAGCTATGAATTTGGAACTTCTGGACACGAAGAACTAATTCTTTCTCCTGTTCCTGAAGGGACTTTAGTAGACTATACTTATCAAGTCAGTATTCATAAAAAATGGCTTAGAATAGTCGCTTCACCACTAATACGCTGGTATTCTATGAAGTTTTGGGAAAAAGCTGTCATCTTTGAACTTAAAAAACTTTTAGAAAAACCAAGATTAACAGTATAAAAAGTTATTTAGTGTTACAATAAGCATATGAGAGCATTTATGATGTTTTTATTTATAATATCTTTAGTAGCAGATATTATATGGATTTTGAACCAGAAGGTATACCACTTTGGTTGGTACTGGTATCATTTATTTACAGTTTATTATTTTCGTTCCTAAGATAATTTATTTATGCAAACAGCTTAGCTAGCAAGATATATGGAATTATTTAACCCAGATAGAAGTAAAAACAGGTTTGAAAAAAATAACAATCAAGAGTCTATGGAAACACATTTTATGGATGTTCTTTTACCATCCCAACTACAGTATTCTTCCTATGTCTTTGAGGGTAAAATACCAAACTTATTGAACAATAACACTAAAAATCGAATCAAAAATGAACAAGTGTTTAAAAATATTTTTCTAACTTGTTCTGGATTAGAAATGTATATATATGAATCTTACTGTAGAAGCACAGGAACAGTAGTGGAGGTAGAAGATGGCGCAGAATTATTTGAATATAGACAAAGAGATGCTAAGTTCGCTAGACATGAAGATATTATAATGAGAGAAGTTTTTTCTTTGTATAAAGAGTTACAACAAAAAGGAGGTACATATTACGATTTTACAAATAAAGTATTTGAAATTATTAAAAATAATAGCATTGAATTTCCACCTTCATCCCTTATATATAAAACATGGGTTGAAAAAAGTAAAGAAAAAGAGAAAGAGAAAAGTATTGGAAAAGTTGGATTGGTAGAATACGAAGTACAGCAAATTCCATATGTGCCCCCAGAGTTTCGCAGACTAGGGGTTATGGAAGGAGATATGATAGCCTTACTCCATTTTGATGCACCTTCAGACAAAGGTATGATTAAAGAAGGCAAATTCAAAGAAGCTTTTTCTAAAAGAATGATAATAAAACTTATTTTTAATATATTAATTAAATATCCAAAAACTAAACTAGCCATGGCTGAGTCATGGATGCTTGATACAAATTTTGCCAAAGAAGTTGGTTTCCAACCATTTGCAGAATACAAACCTGCAAATTTATTAAATACTGGAGCTTTCTGGGGTCAATTTATAGATTCACAAGGAAAAGTAAAGCAAGATAAAATTAATCAATTTTTGCAAACTGGTAAGCCACCTCATCAGGTAAAAGCTGGATATATATCCGTATCTTATGTGAAAGAAAAGTATCTTGGTGTATTAGGAAAGCTTTTTTAAAACAAATTTTATGCAAACATATAAAAGTGTAGACGAATATATAAAAAAAGCAGATAAGGAGAAGCAAGCTATTTTAAAGGAAGTGAGGGCTATTGTAAAAAAACTCGCTCCTTCTGTAAGGGAAGGTATAGCATACGGAATGCCTGCATACAGTCTAAAAGAAAAACCGCTATTTTACTTCGCTGCTATGAAAGGACATCTAGGGTTTTATCCTACATCTGCGCCGATAGAAGCTTGTAAAGATGCTTTAAAAGATTTTTCAACTTCAAAAGGATGTGTCAGGATTCCTTATGATAAAAAGTTGCCTAAAAACATAGTAACAATATTATTAAAGGAAAGGATAAGGGAAATAAAAAATAATGCGTAAAGTTGCTTATTTTGCGGGAGGTTGTTTTTGGGGATTAGAAGAACTTTTTAGAACACAAAAAGGCGTTTTAGATATAATAGCAGGGTACACAGGAGGGGAAAATGAAAACCCTACTTATGAAAATCATCCAGGGCATGCTGAGGCACTAGAGATAGCCTACGATTCAGAACAAACCGACTTTTGGCATCTGCTAGATTTCTTTTTTCAAATTCACAATCCTACCACTTTAAATAGACAAGGAAATGACATAGGCACTTCATATCGTTCTGCTATTTTTTATCAAAACGAAGAAGAGAAAAAACAAGCAGAAGATTTTATAAAAATCGTTAATGATTCAAAACGCTGGAAAGATAAAGTGGTCACCACTCTTGAGCCATTTGATAAATTTTACAAAGCAGAGGAGTATCACCAGGACTATTTGCAGAAAAACCCTGGTGGTTATACTTGCCACGCTATATACTTTGATAGTTATTTAAAAAATGTTTAAATTAAAGCAATGAACGAAGAAGAATTAAAGAAAAAGTTAAATGAAAAAGAATATCATATATTGCGTGAAGGTGGCACGGAGGCACCTTTTTCAGGTAAATCAATAGAACCAGGTGAAGATGGAAACTTTCATTGCAAAGTCTGTGGAGCTCCACTTTTTACAAAATCAGCAAAGTTTGAATCTGGCACAGGCTGGCCTAGCTTTGACGAAGCAATCCCTGGCTCAGTAAAAGAAAAGACGGATTCTTCTCTTGGGATGACACGCACAGAAATACTTTGTGCAAATTGTGGTTCTCATCTAGGTCATGTATTTGATGATGGTCCGACAGAAACAGGTAAGAGATATTGCACAAATTCCGTGTGTTTCGAATAAAAAGGTTTATTTTTTTGTTATAATTAATCTAATAATTATTAATTAATATATTTTATATGGAAATAACAATAAATTATTGGGCAGTGTTGGTGTGTGGGGTTTTGGCTATGATTATAGGTTATGTATGGTATGGGCCATTGTTTGGCAAGGCATGGCTTAAGGTTATAAAAGCCACAGATTTAGACTTAGAAGCTCGAAGAGCGATGCAAAAAAGAGCAATGCCTTTATATCTAGTGCAATTTGTTTTAACTTTATTTCAAGCATATGTATTGTCTTATTATATAGCTGGGTGGAAAGAGGCTAGTGGAGTTGAAAACTCTCTTTGGATATGGGCTGCATTTGTAATGCCAGTAATAGCGGGTACTGCTATGTGGAACAATGATTCAAAAGAAATTTCGTGGGCTAGGTTTTTAATTCAGTCAGGATATCAACTTACTATATTTGTAGTGTTTGGATTAATAATTAGTTATTGGAAATAAATATGAAAGATACAGAATCAGCTTTAAAATGGGTAGTTGGGATACTAAACGATAAGAATATCCCATTTCAAATCGGTGGAGGCTTTGCAGCTAGACTTTATGGAGTAAATAGACCACTTGCTGATATTGATATAGCATTACCAACTAATTTATTATCCAATGTATTCGAGGAAGTAAAAGAATATATAACTTACGATCTTCGTGGATTTAAAGATGAAAAATGGGATGTTATGGGTATGACAATTGTATATAAAGGACAAGAAATAGATTTTGTAGGTGCACAAGGTAAAAAGATTTTTAACGAAAAAGAAGGTAAATGGATTGATTTAGAAAACGACTTCTCTAAAACAGAAACCAAAGAAATTTACGGAATAAAAGTACCAGTTGTACCCAAAGATTATCTTATATATTATAAAAGCATATTACAAAGACAAGTGGACAAAGAAGATTTAAAAGGTCTAGGTGTTGAATTATAGTCATATATAAGTAATATGTCTACATACGAAGAAGAAAAAGAAGAGTATTTAGAGAAGAGAAAAAGGGAAGCAGAGGAGGAAGCGGAAAGAAAAAGAAAAGAAGAAGAGGAAGAAGCTGAGCGCAGGCGAAGAGAAGAATAATTTTATGATCGATTTATTATCTTATTTTTTTAGAGATTTTGCTCTGATTAGAAAATCAGAGTTTGATTTACACGAACAGTATCCCACACAAGTGGAGCGGTATATGCTTTTATGGCTTGTATTAAAAGGGCGCAACACTTTGTTTGGTAAAGAACATAATTTTGACAAAATAAATTCTGTAAAGAAATTTCAAGAAAATGTCTCAGTATCACATTACTCTGATCTAAAACCTTATATCCAAAGAATGATGCAAGGGGAAGAAAATATACTTTGGCCATCTCGTGTTCATTTTTTTACAAAGTCGAGTGCGACAACAGGCGAAAGTAAATACATACCAGTGTCTAAAACAGCACTCTATAAATGTCATTATAAAGGTGGAAAAGATATGATCACTCTATATGTTTTAAATAATCCTCAGACGAAACTTTTTTCCGGTAAAGTACTTTCTCTGTGTGGTACCCTAGAAAGCTACCCAGAAAATACAAACATAGAAGTGGGAGACATCTCAGCCATAATGACAAAAAATCTTCCTTTGTACGCACAGCTTTTTCGCTTTCCTGAACCTGAGCTTTCTTTGAAAAATGGTTGGGAAAATAAAATAGAGGAGATAAGCACACTTTCTTTAAAAGAAAACATTACTGGGATTATTGGTGTACCAATGTGGACTGCTGCTTTTATAAAAAAAGTCCTAGAAAAATCTGGGAAAAATTCTATCTATGAAGTCTGGCCAAATCTAGAAGTATTTATGCACGGAGGTATTTCTTTTAAGCCTTACGAAAGTACTTTCGACGAACTTTTTAAGAATGCACCTGAGGGAAGAAATATGAAATATATAGAAAGCTACAATGCTTCTGAGGGGTACTTCGCTATTCAAGATGATTTATCAAAAAAAGGTGAAATGCGGTTAATGCTTGATTATGGAGTTTTTTATGAATTTATTCCACTTGATAAATATATAGATGGAGTATATGAAGCTATTACTTTAGATGAAGTTGTAATAGGTATAAATTATGTATTGCTTATAACTACAAATGGTGGCCTTTGGCGATATGTAATAGGTGATACTGTGATGTTCACAAACCTGTCACCACATAGAATAAAAATAACAGGCAGAACCAAACAATATTTAAACACTTACGATGAAGAGATAACTATGGAAAATGTAGAAGAAGCTATAAGTTTTGCTTCAAAAGAGACAGATTGTATTATTGAAAACTTTACAATGTGTCCTACGATACCAGACAAAGATGGTAAAGGTGCACATGAATGGATTGTAGAGTTTAACAAAGAACCCAAAGATATAAATATATTTACTCTGGCTCTGGATGAATTTTTAAAGAAAGAAAATGGAGATTATAGAGAAAGAAGAATAAATAATATAGTTTTAAATAAGCCCATACTTCACATGGTACCCAAAAACACCTTTTATAATTGGATGAAATCTAAAAATAGGCTAGGTGGACAGTACAAAGTGCCTAGAGTCACAAATCACCGTGATTATGTAGAAGAATTACTAAAGTTGAAGTAGTTTATTTATTCTCTAAAAGTTTTTTATTGAAAGAAGAATTTTTCCAGATCAAATGCATAAATTTTGTTCTACCGTGTCCAAAGAATAAGAAGATAATGGCTGCTGAATATACAACTAAATCTTCTACTTCCCAAGCACCAAATTGGATAAACATAGTGGTTACAGAAAAAGCGAAAAATATAGCGATAAGGATAGTCGTGATCCTTGTAATGTATCCTAAGATAAAAAGTATCCCAAAGATCATTTCTGCAAATCCTACACTAAGTACAAAAAGCTGATTGCTGTACCATGGGAAAATTGATTGCATAAAATTCCAATGATGCACATAAAGAAAAGCCAAGCTTAATTCTGGATAAAATAATTTTTCTGTAAAGGCGAGCACGATAAGAGAAATACCAGTTCCAATTCTTACTATTTCCACCGCATGTTTCTTTAGAGTAAAAACTTTTGAATCTTCTTTTGAATTTACTATAAAGAAATAGATTGCCAATGAAAGTAAAATTGCATTTTCTAATAGGACTACTATCCCTCCTTCGATGGTTATCCAGACACAAAATAGCATTAAGATGATAGAGGCTATTTTTGGTTTAAAATTGAAAACAAACATCAAACCAATAAAAGCCTGTATGTATTGTAGAACTATTGTAAACATACTTGATACTTCCATATCTGGGACAATTATTATTTTCCAAAGAAAACTCACAGAAATCAGAAACAAACCTAGTATTACCTGCGCTATTCTGTTTATAGTTTTTTCATTTTTTGTTGCGAATATCAATAGCCTTGTAGGTACTTTGATGAAAGTATCTAAAAAACTAAAAATAAGCACTACTAAAAATACAATGCCTGACCATATCAATACTTCTTTATTCGTCCAGGAGTAGAAAAAAGTAGTATCGTGGAATTTTTCAGTCACTTCATCACTATCTACGAACCATTTCACATGAGCAAAAGCACTTGTTGGTAATATAAATAATAAAAGATATAGAAAATAATATAATATTTTTTTCATACTGTATATTTTATCACTTTCACAATTTTTAAGGTAGAATTTTGCATAGAATATCATTGACTTAATACAGATACTGATGTGTTTTTAGAGGCACCACCTTGTATTTAAAGGGTGGAATTATCCACAGTTGTGGTAGCTATCTTAACTCTTGTATACTGTCTCTTACAGAGATATGTTTACAGAAAAAAATCCAAAAAAATATTACAAAATTACCTTAGCTTTTGTATTTTCTCTTCTTGTGAGGCTAATACCATTCAAAGCACCAAATTTAGAGCCCATCATGGCTCTAAATATGCCTTTAGCAAAAAGATATGGAGCAATGACCGCATTTTGTTTTGCTTTTTTTAGTATCATTGTATTTGATTTAATTACTTTGAGAGTAGGAGTATGGACTTTAATAACGGGATTAGTTTATGGATCAATCGGAGTATTATCTTTTTATTATTTTAAAGATAAAGATATTAAAAAAATAGATTATGTGAAGTTTTCTATATTTGGAACAATACTATTTGATTGTGTGACAGGGCTTTCTATTGGGCCAATATTTTTCAATCAACCATTTATGAATGCACTTTTAGGACAGGTACCTTTTACAGCCATACATTTAGCAGGCAATATGGCTTTCGCTTGGTTTATATCACCGGTATTTGATCAATTTTTAATTAAAGAAAATAAATTTGAGTTTAGTTTTTTATTAAAAGCGTTTAAGTTAAAAAATATATGAGTAATAAAAAAGTTTTCAAAAAGTATGCTTCATTACAGAGAATTTCTAAGAGAGATGGTTCTATTGTCCCATTTGATAACAATAGAATTACTCATGCCATATCAAGAGCAATGATCTCTTCAAAAGAAGGGGACGAGCCTGAAGCAACAAAAGTGATGCATAAAGTTCTTGACGCTATTTTAACTTTAAAGAAAGAGAAAAAAATAAAAAACTATATTCCAAATGTTGAAACCATACAAGATTTAGTGGAAAACGAACTCATCGCTTCTGGATTTTTAGCTACAGCTAAAGCCTACATCTTATACCGAAAAGAAAGATCTTTAATTAGAGATCAGGTAGGATTTGTGCCTGAAAAAGTAAAAGAGCTCGTAGAGAAGAGTAAGACATATTTTAGAAACTCTCTAGCAGAATTTGTTTATTACAGAAGTTATGCAAAATGGATTCCAGAAGAAGGAAGAAGAGAGACTTGGATCGAGACAGTAGACAGATATATATCTTTTATGAAAGATAATCTAGGGAATAAACTTACCTCTTCTGAGTACGAAGAAGTAAGAGAAGCAATACTAAAACAAGAAGCTATGCCTTCTATGAGGCTTCTACAATTTTCTGGCCCTGCGGCTAAGAAAAGCAATGTTTGTGCTTACAATTGTTCTTTTATAGCTCCTAGGAGTTTAGAAGATTTTGCTGAAATAATGTATATCTCTATGTGTGGTACTGGTGTAGGATGGTCAGTAGAGAGTGAGAGTATTCAAGCTTTACCACAAATCCAAAAACAAACAGGGAAAGTATTGCCTACTCATGTAGTAGCAGATAGTCGTGAGGGATGGGCAGATGCGTTTACGCTAGGGCTCAAGACTTGGTTTGATGGTAAAGATATAGAATTTGATTACTCTCTAGTAAGACCAGCTGGGGCTAGATTAAAAACTATGGGAGGAAAGAGTTCTGGTCCAGAACCACTAAGACAACTTATGGCTTTTGCTAAAGAAAGAATCTTAAGAAGACAAGGCAGACATCTTTCAAATCTAGATGCACATGATATTATTTGTAAAATAGGTGAGTGTGTAGTGGCTGGAGGAGTAAGAAGAAGTGCTATGATCTCTCTTTCTGATCTTGATGATGAGGCGATAAGAGATTCTAAGAAAGGACAATTTTACAATACAGAAGCACAGAGAATGCTCGCAAACAACTCAGCAGTTTATTTATCCAAACCTAGTACCACAGAGCTTTTAGATGAATGGATGGCATTAGTTAAAAGTGGGAGTGGAGAAAGAGGTATATTTAACAGAGGAAACTTAGCAAACACTTTACCAAAAAGAAGAACTAGCCAATGGAAAGAAAATGGTTTACCTCAACTTGGTACAAACCCTTGTGGTGAAATAATCTTGCAATCAAAGCAGTTTTGTAATCTTTCAGAAGTAGTCGCTCGTGCGGATGATACAGAAGAAACATTGATGAGAAAAATAAGAATAGCTACTATATTGGGTACATATCAATCAAGTCTTACTTACTTCCCATACTTATCTAAAGAATGGAAAAAGAACTGTGAAAAAGAAAGATTACTTGGAGTATCTATAACCGGACAATGGGATTGTGCACTCGTTCGAAAGCCAGAAATTCTAGAAAAACTTAGAGACTATTCTGTAGAAGTCAACAAAAAATATGCTAAGAAATTAGAAGTATCTAGTTCTACTTGTATCACTTGTGTTAAACCTTCAGGTACTGTGTCTCAGACAGTTGATTGTGCTTCTGGTATGCACCCTAGATATGCACCTTATTACATAAGACGCATCAGAATTTCAGCGACAGATTCTCTTTTTAAAATGTTAAAAGATCAAGGAGTGCCTTATTATCCAGAAGTTGGTCAAACAATGGAAAATGCCACTACTTATGTATTAGAGTTTCCTGTAAAGTCTCCAGATGGTGCAATTTGTAAAGATGATGTAGATGCTATATCTCAATTGGAACACTGGAAGATAGTAAAGAAACATTATACTGAACACAATCCTTCTGTAACTATATCTGTCGGAGAGGATGAGTGGATAAAAGTATTAAACTGGATATATGAAAATTGGGATTTAGTAGGAGGTTTGTCATTTTTGCCTAGATCAAACCATGTATACCAGCTCGCTCCCTATGAAGCTATAACTAAAGAAAAATTTGAAGAGCTTTCTAAGAGAATGGAAAACATTGATTTCTCAAAGATAATTACTTATGAAAAAGAAGACGGCACAGAAGTAAAGAAAGAATTGGCTTGTGTTGGTGGAGTTTGTGAAATATAAAATTCAAATATGTTATACACAAGAAAAGGTGATCAAGGTACAACTAAACTTTTTCACACAGAACAAGGTGTGCGAGTGACAAAAGGCTCACTTTTATTTGAAGCACTAGGGACTGTGGATGAGCTAAACTCAAGCATAGGCTTTTCCAAAGCCTTATCTATCTCTAATGTTGAATTTAAATTAGAAAAAGAGTCTTATAAAGACATTCTAGAGAAAATACAACAAAATCTATTTTCTTTACAAGCTGAATTAGGAGGAAAATTGTTTTATTTAAAAGAAGAGCATGTAGAATTTTTGGAAAACAAGATTGCTAAAGTGGAGGAATATCTACCACCTATCAAATCATTTATAGTACCTGGAGGTACACTGTTAGGTGCTCATCTTGATGTTTGCAGAACAGTCGCCAGAAGAGCAGAAAGACTCATGGTAAAACTAGCTGATGCAAAAGAAAAAGAAATTAATCCGTTTAGTTTAAAATTTATCAATAGACTTTCCAGTATTTTGTATGCACTTGCTAGATATGCAAACTTTAAAGAAGGGCAGATAGAAGCAAATCCAAACTATAAATAGTAGTCGTTTGACAGGAATTTTAGAAAGTATATAATCATTACACAACTTCATATTTTGATATTGGGGAAGCGAGGTGTAATTCCTCCACAGTGCCGCTACGGTGATCTCTTTTAAAAGAGAAAGTCCGAATGCCAATACCAAAGAAATCCCGAGCAGGAACTCTAGTTTTTTTATTAAAACTTCTCCAGACTCGGAGAAGTTTTAAATTTTATGAGCAAAATATCAAAAAAAACTCGACTTATATTAATTATAATTATTCCAATAATAATTTTTTCAGTATTTATATCTTTTAGAGAAAAAGATGTAGCTACTGTACCAGCAGAAGTTACTCAGGATTTTTCTAAGACAGAAAATAAGCAATTAGAGAAAGAAGTCATCGGCAATGCGCCCTCTATGTATTTGATAGTTGGTTCAGAAAACTTGAAATTTAATTTCACAAAAGGGGATACTTTAGAGAAAATTTTGTTGGATGCTACAAATAGAGGAGAGATAGATATTTACGGTAAAGAATATAGTGGCTTAGGCTTTTTTGTAACACAAATAAATGAATTAAAACAAGGCGAGGGTAAAAACCTCTTTTATTATGTTAATAACGAAGAGGCTTCTGTCGGAGTTTCTTCTTACAAGCCCAAAGAGGGTGATATTGTCGAATGGAAATTAAAATAATATGAAAAATACTTTAAAAATCGTTTTTATCTTATCAATATTTGTTTATGGAATCATTTTTACTTATACATCTGCTGAAGATATTGTAAATGAAAATCCATCACCAGAAGTAATACCGGATACTAATCCTGTAGAGGAGCCTACTCCTATTCCAAATCCTTCTGTAAACTTTGTTATAAGAATAAATGATAATGTGCTTTGGCAAGGTGCCTTTACTCTATTGAATGAGGGAAGCACATCTATCAGTGACAGCACCGGTGCTAGTTATAGTGTGAATACTCGTAGCGTTTTAGCTACTTTGAAAGCACTCGATGAGGCTGAGAATTCTTTTTCAATCTCAAATCTCACTTACTATCCTGCTTTCAGCTCTTTTTATCTAAAATGTATTTTGCCAATAAATGAAGCTGAGGCTTGTGATAATTGGCAGTATGCTATTGGTAGCAGTAGTCCTTGGCAAAGCATAGATCAACTAATATTAAATGGAGGAGAGACAGTTGGAATTTATTTCGGCAATCCACATAAAGTAGAACTAAGTCCAACAACATCTTATATAGGAGAAGAGGTAAGTGCGAGGTCTTTAAAATATGATTACACTGACAACTCCTGGATACCACTTACAAATGTATCTATTGGTCTACTTTTACCTAATCCAGAAAATTCTTGGTCACCAATAGTATTGTCCACCCATCAAGTAGATTCTTCGGGTATAGCAAAAATTACGCCTACAGAAATAAAAGATTATATGCTTGGGATTACTGAAGATTATTATTTTCCGACTTTTAACTTATCTGTTATAGAAAAGACTTCTACAGGCAATGGAGGATCTAGCACACAAAGAAATACAGAAATTGATTCAGAAGTAGTAAATAAACAATTCGATCTAGATAAGGCTTTCGACTTTCTAAAAAGCTTACAGGAAACAGATGGCTCTTTTCTGAACAGTTCTCTTTATACAGATTGGGCTGGTTTTGCTTTCGGTGCTTACAGTGCTAAAGAGATTGAGAAAGAAAAATTAATAGATTTTCTTAAAAAAGATAATAATGTAAAAAGCAATTTAACTGATAATGAAAGGAGGTCTATCGCCTTACTGGCTTTAGGACTTAACCCTTATGATTTTTTTGGTATAAACTACATAAAACCTATAATAGATTCTTTTGACGGAGAACAATTTGGTGAGAAAGAATTTATTAATGATGATATATTTGCTTTGATAGTTTTATCAAATACAGGCTACTCTTTTGAGGATAAAATTATAAATGACAATATAAAGTATTTAATTTCAAAACAAAGAGAAGATGGATCTTTTGAAGAGAGCGTAGATATGACAGCAGCATTTGTTTCACTATCTAGTTCAATAAACGAAGGAGAAGATTTATTAAATTCATACAAAAAAGCAATAGAGTATCTTAAGACAAAACAAGAAAAAGATGGCGGGTTTGGCAATGTTTATTCTACAAGTTGGGTGATGAGCGCAATGCAAACTAAAGGAGAAATTTGGTCTAAAAATGACAAGAGACCTCAAGATTATTTTGCTTCTTTACAAAAAGAAAATGGTTCTGTGACAGAAGAAGCTGATAAAGAAGAAAATAAAATATGGAGTATCGCGCATGCAATAATCAGTATGTCTTTAAAATCTTGGGATGCAATTTTAGTAAATGTACCCAAAACAGAAGAAGTTACTATAAAAAAAGAAGTTGAACCTACAATAACAAGTATACCTAAAGAAGTATTTAAAGTGCCAACAAACAGTAGTACTATAAAACAGGAAGTTGTAGCGGGTAACGATATTACTAATACAGAAAGCGCAGATGCGGAAGATAATGATCTTTTATTAACAGCAAATGTAATTGAAGGAAATAATTTTAATTACAATTCTTCATACAAGGTATTATTTATCGCTTCCTTTTCTTATTTAATTGGATTTTTTATATATAAGACAATCATTAAAAAGAATTTGAAATAAAAGTAGAAAAGCAGTACTATTAAGGTTATGCTTGTAAACTTAATAAAAATATTCATTCCGACGACACTAGCTTTTTTTATAGGAATTTTTATAACACCTTTTGCAACAAGGATATTTTATAAATACCAATTATGGAAAAAGAAGGCTCGTAGTGAATCAGCCACTTCCTCAGAATTTAAATCTATACATGCAAAAAAAGAAAAGAGCGAGGTGTCTGTGCCTTGCGTAGGTGGATCTATAGTTTGGTTTTCGGTACTAGCTTCAGTTTTTGTAATATTTTTACTATCTTTAGTATTCAAAGATAGTGTTTTTATTAAATTAAATTTTTTCAGTAGATCTCAAACTTTAATACCAATATCCTTATTTATACTAGGAGCTTTTTTTGGTTTAGCTGATGATATTTTAGAAATATTAGGTAAATCTCACATAACTCGTCAATCAGTCTGGTATACAAGAAGCAAAATATTAGTAGTGGTCTTGCTCGGGCTAATATCAGGTTTGTGGTTTTTTTATAAATTAGGCATAACAGGAATACACATACCCTTTGACGGCATTTTATATTTAGGAGCCTTATTTATACCATTTGTAGTTTTCATTATGCTTGCCACATTTTCAAGTGGCGTCATTGATGGTATAGACGGTTTATCGGGTGGTGTTCTGGCCTCTATTTTTACAGCCTATAGTGTTATAGCCTTCACAAATAATCAAATAGATTTGGCTGCGCTTTGCGGAGCAATAACTGGTGCTATTTTGGCTTTTTTGTGGTTCAACATTCCTCCAGCTAGGTTTTATATGGGAGAGACTGGTATGATGCCACTTACTATAGTTTTAGCAACGATTGCTTTTCTAACGGATACGGTACTATTATTACCGATAATTGCCTTACCCCTTGCTGCAACTTCTTTTTCATCAGCAGCACAAATGTTTTCTAAAAAGTTTTTTAATAAACGAATTTTCAAAGTTGCGCCACTGCATCACCATTTTGAAGCACTTGGTTGGCCTTCGTATAAAGTGACAATGCGTTATTGGGTGCTCTCTGTTGTCTTCTCTATTATAGGAATAATTTTACATGTAATTAGCTAAATGAGAGAAAAAAAGATAGATAAATTTTTTTTGGTTACACTTTTTATAATGGTATTTTTTGGATTGGCTATGTTTGTGTCCGCTTCATTAGGTATTCTTGCTAAGAATGAAAAGAATTTTTACGAAGTACTTATGAGTCAACTAGTCTTAGGACTTTGTTTTGGAAGTGTGGGGATGTTTTTAGCTTATAAGATTGACTATAAAATATGGAGAAAATATGCACTTTACATATTCATAGGTTCAATACTTTTAACAGCAGCAGTATTTATACCAAAGTTGGGTTGGAGCCATGGGGGAGCTTTAAGATGGATGAAAATTGGGCCAGTATCTTTTCAACCAGTTGAATTTTTAAAGTTTGGGTTTATTATATATTTTTCTGCTTGGCTTTCTTGGGCTAAAAATAAAGTGCAGGATTTTAAGTTTGGTATATTACCTTTCGGTATCCTGCTTACAATTATAGCGATAACTTTATTGAAACAACCTGATACAAAAAGTTTCATACTCATAACAGTTACTGGAATATCTATGCTTTTTATATCGGGTGTGCCTTTAAAATATATTTTTGGGTTAGGATTCATATCTGTAGTTTTTTTAGGGACTCTAGTATATTTTACACCATACCTTCAAGATAGAGTTCAGACATTTTTAGATCCTTCTTCTGATCCACAAGGGTCTTCTTATCAAGTACAGCAATCCCTTATAGCTATAGGATCTGGAGGTATTTTTGGTAGAGGTTATGGACAAAGTGTACAAAAATTTAGTTATTTACCTGAGCCACAGGGTGATTCTATTTTTGCAGTTATTGGTGAAGAATTTGGTTTTGTTGGTGGTGTGTTTGTGATACTACTTTATTGTGTATTTGCCCTTCGTGGACTTAAAATAGCCAATAATTCTCCAGATTTATTCAGTAGACTTTTAGTCTCTGGAATTGTTATACTTGTAACTGTGCAGTCGTTTATGCACATTGCTTCTGTAAGCGGAGTGTTTCCTTTGACTGGGGTACCTCTGCCTTTTATGAGCCATGGCGGAACCTCTTTGATGATATATCTTACAGCAATGGGAGTGGTACTACAGATATCAAAATTACAGACGCAAAATAAACCTAATTCAAATTAAATCTAATGAAAATAGTTTTTACAGGTGGAGGGACAGGAGGCCATTTTTATCCTTTGATTGCTGTCGCTCAAAAAGTAAATAAAATAATAGATGAAGAAAAAATAATAGGAGCTAAGCTCTACTATTTTTCAAATGATCCTTATGACAAGGAAGCTCTATTTGAAAATAGTATGACTTATGAAGAAGTAAATTCTGGCAAGATGCGTACTTATTTTTCTTTTAGGAATTTCACTGATCTATTCAAGATATTTTTTGGAATTTTAAGTGCATTAAAAAAGTTGTTTTCGATATATCCAGATGTTGTTTTTAGTAAAGGTGGATATGCTAGTTTCCCCACAGTGTTTGCTGCAAGAATTTTAAGAATACCTGTTATTATTCACGAATCTGATTCTTCTCCGGGTAGAGTAAATAAATGGGCAGGAAAATTTGCAGACGACATCGCTGTATCCTTTAAAGACGCTGCTTTGTTTTTCCCTAAAAATAAAGTAGCTTGGACTGGTCAGCCAGTAAGAGGTGAGATAGAACACAAAGCAAACAAAGATAAATCTTTAGAATACTTTAAGTTAGAATCTGGCTTGCCTGTAATTCTGGTTTTAGGTGGCTCACAAGGAGCTGAGATGATAAATAATGTTATTTTAGACAGTTTGCCTAAATTAACTCAAAAATATCAAATAATTCATCAGACAGGACTAAACAATTTTAAAATAGTGAAAGGGGAGGCTGATGTAATACTTGGAGACAACCCTACTAAAGCTAGGTACTTACCTATAGGATTTTTAAATCCATTGATGATGAAAAATGCAGCTGGTGCCTCTGACATAATCATATCTAGAGCAGGCTCGACGATTTTTGAAATAGCATCTTGGGGAGTGCCTTCAATACTAATACCGTTTACCACCTCTGTGGGAGATCATTCTAAAAAAAATGCCTTCAGTTATGCTAGGGCTGGTGCTTGTAGTGTAGTAGAAGAAGTAAACTTAAAATCAAACATAATTTGTTCAGAAATAAATAGAATTATGGACGATAAAAAACTTTATGAACAAATGTCTCATAGTGCTAAAGCTTTTTATAAAAATGACGCTGCTTTAAAAATTGCTAAAAAAATAATAGAGTTGGCTCTAGGTCATGAAAGAAAATAAATGAATTTTGATTTAACACAACAGAGTGTAAAATGTGAAAATTGTAAAAAAGACTTCCCAGTTTTCGCTGAAGATTTAGTTTTCTATAACAAAATAGATGTCTCGATACCTAAAATTTGCCCCGAATGTCGGGCACAACTTAGACTTTCATTTAGAAATGAAAGAGTTTTTTACAAAAGACCTTGTGATAATTGTAAAAAAGATGTGGTTTCTATGTATAGCAAAGATAAGCCTTACACTGTATGGTGTTACGATTGCTGGTTCTCAGATGATTGGGACGCATTAGATTATGGATTGGAATACAAACCAGAAATACCTTTTTTAAAACAAGTACAGATCTTGTTAGAGAAAGTTCCAAAAGTAGCTTTGATTTATATGCGGAGTCCAGGATCTCAATACTTGAATATTTCAGCTGACAACAAAAATTGCTATATGATAATAGAGTCCTCTAATAATGAGGATTGCATAAACTGTTATTGGATTCAATTATCAAATAACATATTAGATTCTTCTTTTACCAACAAAGTGGAATATTCTTACGAAGTGGATGATTGTTATGATTGTCACGGTTTAAAGTGGGCTAAGGGTTGTCATAGTTGTATGGATAGTTACTTTTTATTAGATTGCCGGGGCTGTACAAATTGTTTTGGTTGTGTAAATTTAAGAAGTCAACAATACTGCATTTTTAATGCACAATATACAAAAGAAGAATACGAAAAATTTATTTCAGAAGCAAGATTAGATACTTATTCAGGAATAGAAAAAGCAAAAATAAAGTTTGAAGAATTTATATTGAAAAACCCAAGAAAGTACGCAGAAGTAGTACAAGCAATAAATTCTACAGGCAATTATATTAAAAACGCAAAAAATTGTTTTTCTTGCTTTCATACTTACGACTCGGAAGATTGTAGATATGGAGTGCATACCTGGCGAGATGCAAAAGATTGTGTTGATGTAGATACAGCTGGTAGGGGAGCATCTTTGATATATAATTCAATCAATTCTGGATTAGAGACTTCCAACCAGATTGCATGTAATCTATGTTGGTCTTCTACCTTTGCTTTTTATTCTACTTACTCGTTAAATTGTAATAATATTTTGGGTTGCGTTGGTTTAAGAAAAAAAGATTATTGTATTTTAAATAAAAAGTACGACAAAGAGACTTATGAAAGTATTTTTAATCAAATAAAAAAGTCTATGAAAGAAGATTCCTCCTGGGGTAATTTTTTTGAAAAAAGCTTTAGTTCGTTTGGCTATAATGAAAGTGCTGCTTATGAACAATTTCCTTTGAGCAAAGAAGATGCTTTGTTGCAAGGTTTTAAGTGGGAAGATTTAGAGAGAGGTATTTATAAAAAAGAGACTGTGGATTGGGCTAATTTTCCAGATTCAATAAAAGATTTAAGTGAGGATTTTGATTTAAGTAAAGAAGTTTTTGCCTGTATTAAATGCAATAAAAATTACAGAATAATTCAGAATGAGTTAATGTTTTATAGAAAAATGCAGATACCTATACCTAGAGAATGCCCTCAATGCAGACACGATAATCGCTTTAAAAAACGAGGTCCAAATAAATTATGGACTAGGACTTGTATGTGCCAATCACAAGACCATAAAAATCATAATGAAAAATGCGCTGAAGTTTTTAAAACAAACTTTTCTCCAGATAGGCCAGAGATAATTTATTGTGAGCAGTGCTATAATCTAGAAGTTTATTAAAAAATATATGAACATAAACAAAAACTGCAAAAGTTGCAAAGAGGATTTTGAAATAGAAGAGAAAGATTTAGTTTATTATCAAAAAATAGATGTACCTCTGCCAAATCACTGCCCAAAATGTAGACTAATGCATAGGCTTATGTGTTGCAATGCTTGGTCTTTATTCTATAGAAATTGTGATAAATGTGGTAAAAGGACGCTTTCTATGTATAAACCAGAAGATAAAATCACTGTTTATTGTCAGCCATGTTGGTGGTCTGACAAATGGGATGGTACTGAGTTTGCAATGGATTATGATCCGAAAAGGAGTTTCTTTGAACAATTAAGAGAACTTAGTGAGAAAACTCCCTACTCATGTCTTGAAACGGAATACCTAACTTTAAAAAATTGTGATTTTAGTAATGCTTTAGCTTTCTCTAAAAATTGTATTCTAGCTTCTTGGGCGGATTATTGTGAAAATGTTTGTTATTCGTCTTTATTAAATGGAGTCAAAGATACAGCCGACTCTCTTCGAATTCAAGATTCAGAACTTTGTTACGAATCCATAGGTATAAATAAATCTTATCGGATTTTTTACTCCGAAGAGTGTGACTCTTGTACAGACGTGTGGTTTTCTAGAAATTGTTATAGTTCATTAAACTGTGTAGGCTGTGTAAACCAAAGAGGCTCCTCTTACAAAATATTCAATGTCCAATATTCTAAAGAAGATTATTTTGCAAAGCTAAAAGAATTAAAACTAGAAACAAGAGCTGGTATAGAAGAAATGAAAGTAAAATCTGAAGCGTTTTTTAAACAGCATCCTTATAGGAATTACAGTGGGAATACCTTTAATGTAAATGTCACAGGAGAGTATGTGTATCAATCTAAAAATTCTCAAAATATGTATATCTGCAATAATGCGGAAAATTGCAAAGACTGTCAATTTATAACAGTGGCAAAGGCTTCAGATTGTATGGACTACTCTGGTTGGGGAAACAATGCTGAGCTTATATACAATTCTATATCAATCGGTAACAATGTAAGCAATGTTAAATTTTCTGTGTACTGTTTTCCGGATGTTTTAAACACAGAGTACTCTATGTGGTGTATCGCTTCTAAAAACAATTTCGGTTGTGTAAATCTAAAGAGAAAAAGTTACTGTATTTTAAACAAACAATATTCTAAAGAAGAATTTGAAATACTTAGAAAGAAGATAATCGAGGATATGAAAATAAATACTTACACCGACGAAAAAGGTAGAACTTTCGGCTATGGTGACTTTTTCGTAACGGCTTTTTCAAAATTTGAGTATAATAATTCAAATGTATCTAAATTCTTCCCGAAAACAAAATCCGAAGTAGAAGAAATGGGATTTTCTTGGTATGAAGAGCCTCCGCAAAAAATAGAATCGACTTTAAAAGTTATACCGGAAAGTATAGCAGAGACACCTGATTCTATTACAGACGAAGTACTTGAATGCAAGTCGTGTCAAAAAAAATACAAAATAGCTCTTTTAGAATTATCTCTATTAAAAAAGATGAATTTGCCAATACCAATTGAATGTATAAAATGTAGAGAAAATAAAAGATTTAGAAAAATAAATATGCCTATTTTTTACGACAGATTTTGTGATAAATGTGGAATACCAATAAAGACATCTTTTAATGAAACAAGTGATAAGGTAATTTATTGTGAAAAATGTTATCAAAACGAAGTTTCTTAGATTTTGTTAAATCTTCTCAAGATGTTAAAATCTAATTATGGAAGAAAACAAGAAAGTGGTAACAAGGTTTGCGCCTAGCCCTACGGGTTTTATGCATGTGGGTGGTGTTAGAACTGCTCTCTATGCTTATTTGTGGGCAAAAAAAAACGAAGGTAAATTTATATTAAGAATAGAAGATACCGATAAAGAACGCGAAGTAGAGGGTTCAATAGAGCACATAATAAAATCTCTAAAATGG
>WBZM01001224.1_pt1 | contig 26908 bp, 22 predicted proteins | sample 5204271 | NCBI WGS metagenome assembly WBZM01 (sample SAMN12344346, study PRJNA552823) | activated sludge metagenome | biome: Activated sludge suspended growth; feature: Nitrification reactor; material: Wastewater; isolation source: activated sludge from nitrification reactor of wastewater... | reverse complement strand
GTCGCGGCGTGCAACGGATGGCTGATGACCACCGACGCCGACGCGTACATCTCCGCCCTCTGGACGCGCTTCGTCCCGCACTTCGGCCTCGACCACCTCGTGGTCAAGCGCCTGCACCCCATCCCCGACGAGGGCATGGTGCTGCACCTCGGCGGCGCACCGCTCGTGATCCTGCCGGCCCACTTCCTCCACTCGCCGGGCAACTTCCACGTCTACGACCCGACGTCGAAGATCCTCTACTCGGGCGACCTCGGGGCCTCCCTCGACGCGCCCGGCGACGAGGTGACCGACTTCGACGCGCACCTGCCCTTCATGGAGGGCTTCCACCGGCGCTACATGGCCTCCAACGCCGCGATGCGCCGCTGGGCCGCCGCCGCGCGCAAGCTCGACGTCGAGCTCATCGCGCCGCAGCACGGGCAGCTCTTCCGCGGCCGCGCGATGGTCGAGCGCTTCATCGCGTGGGCCGAGGCGCTGCCCTGCGGGGTCGACCTCCTCCCCGACGAGATCGCCATCCCGGGGTGAGCGGTGCCGACCGTCCTCGTCGTCGAAGATGAGCCCGTGCTCCGCGCCTCGATGGTGCGCGGCCTGGCCAAGCTCAGCGGCGTCTCCGTGCTCGCGGCGGGGTCGGTCGACGAGGCCTGCGCCATCATCGGCGCCGCCGCCCCGCAGCTCGTCATCACCGACCTCAACCTCCCCGGGCGCTCGGGCCTCGAGGTGATCGCCGAGCTCGACCGCGTCGGCGCGCGCGTCCCGGTGGTGGTCGCGTCGGCCTACCTGCGGCGCTTCGACGTCCCGCAGCGCCCCGGCGTGGTGCTGCTGGAGAAGCCCGTCGCCCTCTCGCAGCTCCGCGAGGTGGTCGTGAAGCAGCTCGCGCTCGAGACCTCGCCTGGGCCCTTCTCCCTCGCCGACTACGTGCAGCTCGCGGGCATGGGACGGCGCTCGGTGAGCCTCGACGTCGCCCGCGACGGACGGTCGGTCGGCGAGGTGGCCGTCCACCAGGGCGAGGCCTGGCACGCGCGCGACGCGCAGGGCGCGGGCCCCGAGGCGCTCTCCCGCCTCCTCGACGCGGCGGACGTCGCGGTGACCGCGCGCCCCCTCGCGGCCGTGCCCGAGCGAACGCTCGAAGGGTCGTGTGAGTCCGCACTGCTCGACCACCTCCGGCGCCAGGACGAGGCCGCCCGCCCCGCGCGGGGGACGCTCCCCTACGACCTCTCGACCCCGCCAGCGCCGCACGACCCGCCCTCCGCCGAGCCTGCGCCCACCTTCGCGGCGCTGTACGAGCGCGGCGTCGAGGCGCTCCTCGACCGCGAGTACCACGACGCCTTCGAAGCCTTCGCCGCCGCGAGCCGGCTAGGCTCCTCGCCGAGCCTCACCGCGAACCTCGCCCGCCTCCGCACCCTGGGGTTTGGCTCATGAACTCTCCGCCGCTCCACGCCGTCCCCTGGGAGCACGCGCCCGCCGGCGCCCCCGCCGCGCTCCTGTCGTCCGCGCTCGCGCTCGCCGTCGCCGGCGTCGCCGCGCTGCCGCACGCGCGGACGGCCCCGCGCCCCGCCCCCGTGCGATCGCCCGCCCCGCCCGCGGTGGTCGTCGCGCCCGCCCCGCCCGCGGTGGTCGTCACGCCCGCCCAGCCGGCGCCCGAACCGCCCCGCGCGGTCGCCCCGCCGCCCGGCGCCGACTGCCCGCCGCGCTGGAGCGTCCGCTTCGCGTACGGCTCGGCCGCGGCGCCCGCCGGCGTCGCCGCGCGGGCCGGGGCGCTGCGGGACTACCTCGCGTCGCACCCGCAGACGTCGCTCACCGTCGTCGGCTTCGCCGACGCCTCCGGCAACGACCTCGCCAACGAGACCCTCAGCCTGCGGCGCGCTGCGGCCGTGACGCGCGCCCTGGCCCGCGGGGGCGTCCCCTGGGAGCGCGTCACCACCCGCGGCCTCGGCGCGCTCGGCGCGATCGTCGACGACGGCGCCGAGGCGGCCGCGCTGCGCCGCGTCGCCGTCCGCGTGCGGGGCGCGCGGCCCTGCGCGGGCGCGCCCGAGGAGGTGATCGAGCCGTGACGCTACCCTTCGTGCTCATCGCGCTGGCGTGCGCGCTCTTCCTCGCCGGGGGCTACATCGTCGGGGCGCGGCGCGCGGTCGACGCCCGCGACGCGCTCCGCAGCGACCTCGCCGCCGCCCGCGCCGACGCGACCCTCCACGACCAGCACCGCCGCGAGCTCGACGGGCTGCGCAACCGCCTCTCCGTCGCCGAGGCCGACCTCGCCGCTGCCCACGCCGAGCAGCGACGCGCCGACCTCGCCAGCGCCCAGGCCCAGGGCGAGCTCCGGCACCAGCTCGCCCTGGCGACCCGGCGCAACGACGCGGCCGCGGCCGCGCTGCGCGAGGCCGAGCGCGCCCTCACCCCGCTGCTCGAGCGCGAGCGCGTGGCGCAGGCGATCGAGGACGTCGGGCTCGGCGGCGGGACGCGCGGCGAGCTCCCGCGCCTGCTCGACGCGATCGCGCGCGCCGGGCGGCTGCGGGCCCTCGTGCTGAGCGACGACGCGGGGCTGCCGCTCGCGGCCAGCGAGGGCGCCGAGCGCGCGGAGGTGCTGGCGGCGGTGTGGTCGCAGGTGCTGGCGGTGGGCGACCGGGTCGCGGCCAACGGCGAGCCGCCGCCCGTCTCCCTGCGGGTGCTCGACGCGCACGGGCGCGTGCTCGTCCAGCGGGTGCTCACCGCGGGGCCGCGGCGCTTCCTGCTGGTGGCCGTCGCGCACGGCGAGGGGGCCGCGCCCGACGTGCTCGAGCCCGCCGTGCCCAAGCTGGAGCAGGTGCTCGTCCGCGACGCCTGGCAGGAGTGACCGCGCCGTGTGCTACCACCGCCCGCCGATGACCCTCCGCGCCGCGCTCCTCGTCCTCGCGCTCACCGCCATCGCCTGCGCGGGCGCACGCCCTCGATCTGGCGCCGGGTCGATGCAGTGCCGGGACAACCAGACCGCGGTGTGCGTCGCCGGGCGCGTCTGCGCGTGGGACGGCGCGCGGCAGTGCGAGCGCTGCCGCTGCGCCGACCCGTCGTACGTGCCCCTCGGGCGCTGAACGTCACGCCTCGGGGAGGCGCTGCTCGTAGCGCCGGCCGTCGATCTCGACGGAGAAGTACCGGTGCCCGGGCGGCAGGCGGAACTCGAGCACCGCCGGCAGGCGCCCCTCGTAGCGCCGCACCACGGAGCCCTGCGAGTCGTAGACGGTGCCGCCGGTGGCGACGGACATGGTCTCGTCGACGAGGCCCGAGACGAGCTCGCTCATCCGGTGCATCTCCTCGGCGACGCGGTGGCACCACAGGTGCTCGGCGCCGGGGTGGTCGACGTGGGCGATCTCCTCCATCTGCTTCTCGCTCACCTGCTCGCCGACGCCGACGAGCACGAGGTGGACCTTGGGGAGCTCTGCCCGCGAGACCTGCTCGGCGATCTTGCGCGAGAGGGTCTGGACGGCGCCCTGGTCCTGGATCTGCCCGTCGGTGACGAAGACCCCGCAGGCGCGCGTGCAGCCCTGCGCCTTGAGCGGGCGGACGTACGCGACGAAATCTTCGAGGGCGGGCGCGAGGCAGGTGCCGGTGCCGGCGTCCTTGGGGCCCGGGAAGGTCCTCGCCGGGGCGTCGGCGGCGGAGAGCTCGCCGATCTGCTCGAGCTGCCTGCCGCCCTTGCCACAGGCCCAGTAGGCGACGCGGAGCTTGCCGTTGCGATCCTTCGTGGCGAGGTACTGGAGCATCTCGCGGACGGGCTGCTCGACCTCGTTGGTGCGCTCCATCGGGCCGTCGTGGTGGTCGCCGTCCTCGTCGTGGTCGTCGCCGTCCTCGTCGTGGTCGTCGCCGTCGCCGTCGTGGTCGGCCTTGCCGCCGCCGAACCACCCGAAGAGCCGCGCGAGCCAGCCCTTCTTCTCGCCGCCCTTGCCGTGGTCGTCGTCGTCGTCGTCGTCGTGGTCGTCGGCCGCGGCGACCGCGCCGGAGGACGCCGCCGGGGGGGCGTTGTGGTGCCCGCCGGCGGGCATCATCTTGTACTCGTACTCCTCGCTCATGCTGGCGGAGCCGTCGATGTAGAGCGCCATCTCGACGCCCTCGATCACCGGGTCGTGCAGGAGGGTGACGCGGACGGTGCCGGCCTCGACGTGGAGGTCGGCGAAGGGGTAGCTCAGGGAACCGTGGGAGTGCGCGTGGGCCATGGTGCCGCATTGAGTACCCCCGCGGGCGACGCGGTGTCGAGCGCCACGAAACGCCTTCCCTTTCCGCGCGGAAGCCCCTAGTTCTCCAATGCCTTGACCCCCCGCCGAGGGGGGTGTTAGAAGCCGCGCGCGTTCGACCGGCCCTTCGCGCTGCACCCGCGAAAAGAATGCCGGATCGACCACCCGCCCCCCGTCGGTTTCGCCGGAGCGCCCTGATGCCCCTGTCCCTCCTCCTCGTCGCCAACGAACGCCCGCTCATCAACATCGACGTCACGCTCTTCGTGAACCTCGGTGTGTGGGCGGTGCTCTTCTTCTTCCTCCGCGCGGTGCTGTGGAAGCCGATGCTCGACCTCATCGACGCGCGCGAAGCCGGCACCGAGGGCGCGCGCGCCCAGGCCACCGCGCTGAGCGCCGAGGCCAAGGGGCTCGAGGCGAAGCTCACCGCGCAGCTCGCCGCCGCCCGCGCCGCCGCCGCCTCCGAGCGCGACGCGCTGCGGGCCGAGGGCGCGCGCCGCGACGCCGAGATCGGCGCGAAGGTGCGCGACGAGGTGCACGCCGCCGTGGAGAAGCAGCGGGCGGCGCTGGCCGCGCAGCGCGCCGCCGTCCGCGCCGAGGTCGCCGGGGTGGTGCCCGCGCTCGCCGCGGAGATCGCGTCGAAGGTGCTCCGCCGGGAGGTCCGCTCGTGAAGCGCTCGATCGTCGCCGCCAGCCTCGCCCTCGCCCTCGCCTCCACCGGCGCCTGGGCCCAGGAGCACGGGGAGAACAACGGTCAGGTACAGGCCCAGGAGCACGGGGCAACGCACGAGGGCTTCCACGCCCCGGCCGTGCCCTTCAACCTCGCCAACCCGTCGCCGCCGCCGGCGCAGGAGGGCGGGCGCGAGGTGAAGGCCCCGCCGCCCTTCCTCTTCGGGCCGGTGCTCAACTTCGCGGTGCTGGTGGTGCTCGGCTACATGGCCGTGCGCCGCGTGGTCAACCCGGGCCTCGCCGCCCGCCGCGCCGCGGTGGAGACGGAGATCGCCGAGGCGAAGCGCCTGCACGACGAGGCCGCGGCGATCCACAAGGAGTACACCTCGCGCCTCGAGGGGCTGGAGGGCGAGATCGCCGCGCTCAAGGCCGACCTCGTGAAGCAGGGCGAGGCCGAGCGCGACCGGATCGTCGCCGAGGCCCACGCCCGCGCCGAGCGGATGCGCGCCGAGGGCACGCAGGCGATCGAGCAGGAGATGCGGGCGCTGCGCGACGAGCTGCGCCGCGAGGCGGTCGTCGCCGCGGTGACCGCCGCCGAGGAGGCCGTCCGCAAGAGCATCACCGCCGCTGACCAGGTGCGCCTCGTCGACGACTTCGTCGCGGCGATCGAGGCCGAGGCGAAGTCCCAGCCCGCGAAGGGGGCCCGCGCGTGAGCAACCCCGTCGCCCGGCGCTACGCCCGCGCCCTCTACATGATCGGCGTCGAGGAGAACCGCCTCGACGCGCTCGCCCGCGAGGTGAAGTCCCTCGGCGACACGGTGCGCACGAGCGCCGAGCTCGCGTCGTTCCTCTCGAACCCCGTGGTGCCGCAGACCGCGCGCCGCGCGGTGGTGACCGAGCTCCTCGGGCGCCTGACGCTCTCGCCCGTCGCGCGCAACTTCGCCCTGATGCTCACCGACCGGCGCCGCGGGCACCTCATGCCCGACGTGGCCGACGCCCTCGCCACGCTCAGCGACGAGCGCGCGGGCAAGGTGCAGGCGCAGGTGACCAGCGCGACGGCGCTCACCGACGCGCAGGTGCAGAAGGTCCGCGCCGCGCTCGAGCGGCTGACCGGCAAGGCCGTGAGCGTGTCGCACCGGGTCGACCCGTCGCTGATCGGCGGCATGGTCACCCGCATCGGCGACAAGGTGTACGACGGCAGCCTCCGCACGCGCCTGGAGGAGATCCGCCAGGCCGCCGCCGGCGCGAGCAACTGACCGAAGCTTCCCTCGAACCGCAGCACGAAAGACCGCCAGAGGCAGACGATGCAACTCCGCGCCGAAGAGATCTCCCAGATCATCAAGAAGCAGATCCAGACCTACGAGAAGGCCATCGAGGTCACCGAGACGGGCACCGTGCTCACGGTGGGCGACGGCATCGCCCGCGTGTACGGCCTGTCGGGCGCCATGGCCGGCGAGCTGGTGGAGTTCCCCAACCAGCTCATGGGCATCGTGCTCAACCTGGAGGAGGACAACGTCGGCGTGGCCGTCTTCGGCGAGGTCACGGCGGTGAAGGAGGGCGACGTCGTCAAGCGCACGGGGCGCATCGCCGACGTGCCGGTGGGCGAGGCGCTCGCGGGCCGCGTGGTCAACGCGCTCGGCTTCCCGATCGACGGCAAGGGCCCGATCGAGACCGCGCACCGCCGCCGCATCGAGATCAAGGCCCCCGGCATCGTCGCCCGCCAGACGGTGAACGAGCCCCTCCAGACGGGCCTCAAGGCCATCGACTCGATGATCCCCATCGGCCGCGGCCAGCGCGAGCTCATCATCGGCGACCGCCAGACGGGCAAGACCGCCGTCGCCCTCGACACCATCATCAACCAGAAGGGCAAGGGGGTCTACTGCATCTACGTCGCCTGCGGGCAGAAGCAGTCGACCGTCGCCCAGGTGGAGGCGAAGCTCCGCGAGCAGGGCGCGATGGAGTACACCACCATCGTCGCGGCCAGCGCGAGCGAGATGGCGCCGCTGCAGTTCATCTCGCCGTACACCGGCGTGACGATGGGCGAGTACTTCCGCGACAGCGGCAAGCACGCGCTCATCATCTACGACGACCTCTCGAAGCAGGCCGTCGCCTACCGCCAGCTCTCGCTCCTCCTGCGCCGCCCGCCGGGCCGCGAGGCGTACCCGGGCGACGTCTTCTACCTCCACTCGCGCCTGCTCGAGCGCGCCGCCAAGATGGCCGACCACTGGGTCCTCGTGAAGAAGGGCGCCGAGGTGAAGGCCGACACGAAGGGCGTCGACGGCAAGGTGCACGTCGGCGTGCTCGGGAAGTCCCACGCCGAGGAGCACCTCAAGGCGATGAAGGACGGCGGCGACCACGAGGTCGCCAAGGTGCCCGGCACCGGCGGCTCGCTCACCGCGCTCCCGATCATCGAGACGCAGGCGGGCGACGTGTCGGCGTACATCCCGACCAACGTGATCTCGATCACCGACGGGCAGATCTTCCTCGAGAGCGACCTCTTCTTCTCGGGCGTGCGCCCCGCCATCAACGTCGGCATCTCGGTGTCGCGCGTCGGCGGCAACGCGCAGACCCCCTTCATGAAGGCGATCGCCGGCACCCTGCGCCTCACCCTCGCGCAGTACCGCGAGATGGCCGCCTTCGCGCAGTTCGCGTCGGACCTCGACAAGGCCTCGCAGGACCAGCTCAAGCGCGGCGAGCGCCTGGTGGAGATCCTCAAGCAGGGGCAGTACGTGCCGCTCGGGGTCGAGTACCAGATCGCGATCCTCTACGCGGCCAACCGCGGCAAGCTCGACAAGTACGCCGTGAAGGACCTCGGGCGCTACGAGCAGGAGCTCTACGCCTTCCTCCGCGAGAAGCACGGCGACCTCCTGAAGGAGATCGGCAGCCCGAAGACCAAGCCCGGCAAGAAGGACGGCCTGCCCTTCCACGAGGGGCTCGACAAGGCGCTCGACGCCTTCGACGCGCAGTTCAAGTGAGCCAACCGGGAGCGCGCTGAATGCCCTCGCTGAAGGTCATCCGCCGGCGCATCGCGTCGGTGAAGAACACCCAGAAGATCACCCGCGCCATGAAGATGGTCGCGGCGGCGCGGCTCCGTCGCGCCCAGCAGCGCATCACCGAGCTCCGGCCCTACGCGCTCAAGACCGTCGAGGTGCTCCGCTCGGTGGCGGGCGGGGCCGACGGCTCGGCGCACCCGCTGCTCGAGGTGCGCCCGGTCAAGCGCGTGCTGCTCGTGGTGATGACGAGCGACCGCGGCCTCGCCGGCGCCTTCAACGCCGCCATGACCCGCGCGGCCATGGCGAAGCACAAGGAGCTGCAGGAGCAGGGGCACGAGGTGGCGCTCGCCGTCATCGGGCGCAAGGGCCGCGACTTCTTCAAGCGCCGCGGCTACGACGTGGCGATGGAGTACACCGGGCTCCCCGAGGGCGACACCGCCCGCTCCGACGAGGTGGCGCGCGCCCTCATGGACGCCTTCACCTCCGGCGACTACGACCAGGTGGTCCTCGCGTTCAGCGAGTTCAAGAGCGCGATCAGCCAGAAGCCCGCCTTCCTGCAGGTGCTCCCGATCGACGCGGGCTCCACCGCCGCGGCCGACGACGCGGGGCCCCGCGCGCTCGTCGACATGATCTACGAGCCCTCGCGCGACGCGCTGCTCGCCAGCCTGCTCCCGATGTACGTCAAGGTCTCGGTGTACCGCGCGCTGCTGGAGTCCAACGCCAGCGAGCACGGCGCCCGCATGACCGCGATGGACAACGCGACCAACAACGCCAAGAAGATGATCGGCTCCCTCACGCTCCAGTACAACCGCGCCCGCCAGGCCGCGATCACCAAGGAGCTCATGGAGATCATCGGCGGCGCCGAGGCCATCAAGGATTGACCCGCGCCGCCCCGCGCGGGCGACGCCCCCTCTCCCCTCCCCTTGTCGCCGCGTCCCCCGTGCGGCGGGCGCCTCCAGAGCGTACGGTCCCATCATGGTCCCCTTCCTTCCGCACCCCGGCGTGGTCGACGCGATCGTCGTCCGCGGCGCCGCCGCCCCGCCGCTCTCGACGCCCGACCTGCTGATCGAGATCCCCCACGGCGCCACGCGCACGGCGGACTTCACCGCGCTCGAGGGGCAGCTCCGCTCGCCCCTGCCCGACGGGCTGGTCGACTTCTTCCACGTCAACACCGACGCGGGCGCCCCGGAGCTCGCCGAGGCCGTCGCCCGTCGCTTCGTCACCGCCGAGCCGCGCCGCGCGGCCGCCATCCTGCGGTGCCGCATCCCGCGCACCTTCATCGACTGCAACCGCCGCATCGACGCCGACCCGTCGGACTTCCGCGCGGGCAAGGTCACCCCCGGGCTCATGCCCTGGGTCACCGCCCCCGAAGACCGCGCCCTCCTCCGCGGCCTCTACGACCTCTACGCCGCCTCGGTGCGCGCGGCCGCCGACGCGGTGATGTCGCGCGGCGGCGCGATGCTGATGCTCCACACCTACGCCCCCCGCTCCGTGGACGTCGAGGTCGACGCCGACATCGTCAAGAGCCTCCGCCGCGCCTACGAGCCCGAGGTGTACCCGACGTGGCCCGAGCGCCCCGCCCTCGACGTGATCGGCCGCGGCACCGACGGCGCGCCGTACGCCCCCGAGGCCGTGGTGGCCGCGCTTCAAGAGGGCCTCGCGCCGCTCGGGCTCGCCGCCGCCGACAGCGCGACGTACCCCATGCACCCGAGCACGATGGCGTGGCACTTCGCCCAGGCGTGGAAGGGCCGCACGCTCTGCCTGGAGGTGCGCCGCGACCTCGTCGCCGACCCCTTCGACCCCTTCGTCGAGATGTCCATCGGCGCCGACAAGGTGCGCGCGCTCGCGGCCCCCGTCGCCGAGGCGCTGCGCCGCTGGTGGCCGTAGGCCCCTACTTCGCGCCCTCGACCAGCCGCTTGAGCTGCGCGACGAGGTGGAGCGCGTCGAGCGGGGTCATGCGGTTGACGTCGGCCGCCGCGAGCGCGTCGAGCGCGGGGTGGGCGACGGGCGGCGGCGCGCTCGGGCGCTCTTCGAAGAGGCCCATCTGCTTCGGCGCGCGGCGGAAGGGCCCCTCGCCCCGCTCCATCTCCTTGAGCAGCGCGCGCGCCCGCGCCAGCACGGGCTCGGGCAGGCCCGCGAGCTTGGCCACCGCGACGCCGTAGCTCCGGCTCGCCCCGCCCTCCGAGAGCTTGTGCAGGAAGACGATGTCGTCGCCCGTCTCCCGCGCCGACACGTTGACGTTGACCACATGCTTGCGCGACTCCGCCAGCGCGCAGAGCTCGTGGTAGTGCGTCGCGAACATCGCCCGCGCCCGCACCACGTCGTGCAGGTACTCCGCCACCGCCCACGCGATCGACAGCCCGTCGAAGGTGCTCGTCCCGCGCCCGATCTCGTCGAACACCACCAGCGAGCGCGACGTGGCCCCGCGCAGGATGCTCGCCGTCTCGCGCATCTCCACCATGAAGGTGCTCTGCCCCCGCGCGAGGTCGTCGCTCGCCCCCACGCGCGTGAAGATCCGGTCGACGCGCCCCACCGTGGCCTTGCGCGCCGGCACGAAGCTCCCCGCCTGCGCCATCAGCGCGATGAGGGCCACCTGGCGCATCAGGGTGCTCTTGCCCGCCATGTTGGGCCCCGTCACCAGCATCAGCCGCGCGCCCTGCATGTCGAGCGTGACGTCGTTGGGCACGAAGGCCCCCGGCTCGAGCGCGGCCTCCACCACCGGGTGCCGCGAGTCCTCGAGCGCGATCACCGGGCCGTCGTCCACCGTCGGGCGCACGTAGTCGCGGCGGTGGGCGGTCTCCGCGAAGCTCGCGAGCGCGTCGAGGTCGGCGAGCGCCCCGGCGAGGCGCGACAGGCGCGGCGCGGCCTCGGCCACCTTCGCGCGGAGCTCTTCGAAGCGCGCCGACTCGAGCTCGCGGACCTTCTCCTCGGCCTCCAGGATCTCGCGCTCCAGGGTGATGAGCTCTTCGGTGACGAAGCGCTCGCCGGTGGAGACGGTCTGCTTGCGGAGGTAGTCCTTCGGGACGGCGTGGAGGTTCGCCTTGGTGACCTCGATGTAGTACCCGAACACCCCGTTGTACTTCACCTTGAGGGAGGCGATCTTCGTGCGGCCCTTCTCGCGCTCTTCGAGGGCGAGGATGGTCTCCTTGCCGTTGGCGCGGAGGGACGTGTACCGGTCGAGCTCGGGGTCGAAGCCCGCGCGGAAGACGCCGCCGTCGTCGAGCGCGCCCGGCGGCGCGTCGGCGAGGGAGCCCGCGAGGAGCTTGTAGAGGTCGGCGCAGACGTCGCTCACCCGCACGGGCTTGAGCGCGTCGGCGATGTCCTCCTGGCGGGCGAGCGCGTCCATGATGGCGGGCACGCGCCCGAGGCCGTCGCGCAGGTGGCCGAGGTCGCGCGGCGAGGCGGCGCCGAGGGAGGCGCGGATCGCGATCCGCTCGAGGTCGGGCACGTGGCCGAGCCACTCGCGGACGGCGGCGCGGAGCTCGGGGTAGGTGACGAGCGCGTCGACCGCGTCGTGGCGTCGGCGGATACGCGCGGGGCTCTGGAGGGGGAAGGCGATCCAGGTGCGGAGGCGCCGCGCGCCCATCGGGGTGACGGTGGCGTCGAGGTGGGCGAGGAGCGTCCCCTTCTTCTCGCCGCGCATCGTGCGGAAGAGCTCGAGGTGGGCCTGCGTCGTCTCGTCGAGGTGGAGGTGGTCCTTCGGGTCGAGGCGCCCCACGCGCTGGACGGGGAGGCTGTGGCCGGGCTGCGAGGCGACCGCGTAGCGCAGGGCGACGGCGGCGGCGACGCGGGCCGCGGGCGAGAGCCCCTCGAGCGAGCCCCGCACCTCCCCCTCGGGCAGCGTCTTCGTCAGGAGCGCCACGGCCTCGGACGCGGTCATCGCCGGCGCGCCGCGGACGAACACGCGCGGCAGCACCTTCACCAGCCCGCGGACGAAGGGCTCGGCGTCGCCCGGGCAGAGCAGCTCGCGGACGTCGAGCCGGGCGAGCTCGCCCAAGAGATTCAGCGCGTCGGGCACCTCGGCGCTGAAGAGCTCGCCGGTGGTGAGGTCGTAGGCGGCGACGGCCCACGCGCCCGGCATCTCCGCGCCCCCCTCGGGCGGCACCGCCGCCGCGAGGAACTGGTTGGCCCGCGCGTCGAGCGAGTCGCCGTCGAGCACCAGCGCCGGGGTGAGCACCCGCACCACGCCGCGGCGGACGATCCCCTTGGCCTTGGAGGGGTCTTCGAGCTGCTCGCAGATCGCCACCTTGTGCCCGAGGTCGAGCAGCCGGGCGACGTAGGTCTGCGCGGCGTGGTAGGGGACGCCGCACATCGGGATCGAGTCGGGCTCGTTCTTGTTGCGCGAGGTGAGGGTGAGGTCGAGCGCCTTCGCCGCCGTGAGGGCGTCGTCGAAGAAGAGCTCGTAGAAGTCGCCCATCCGGAAGAAGAGGAGCGCGTCGGGGTGCGCGTCCTTCTCCCGCAGGTACTGCTGCATCGCCGGCGCCTGCGCGCCCTTCGAGGAGGCGCCCGTCATCGTCCCGTTGGCCATTGGGGTGATGAGGCGTACGACGGACGGGCGCCCGGAGGGAAGGGGGTGGCGCGCGCGGCCCACCACCGCCGCGCGCCGTTGTGGTATGAGCGCCGCGGACGCCCACCCGTATGACCGCGACGAACGATCTCCTGGCCCTCGCCGACCGGCACCTCCTCAAGACGTACAAGCAGCCGCCGCTGGTCATCGACCGCGGGGAGGGCTGCCGCCTCTGGGACACCGAGGGCAGGCGCTACCTCGACCTCTACGCCGGCATCGCCGTGTGCGCCCTCGGCCACGCCCACCCCGCCCTCGTGCGCGCGGTGAGCGAGCAGGTGGCCCGCCTCGGGCACATCGCCAACTACTACTACAACGACAAGCAGATCGAGCTGGCCGCCGAGCTCTGCCGCCGCACCGGGATGGACCGGGTCTTCTTCGCCAACACCGGCACCGAGGCCAACGAGGGCGCGCTCAAGCTCGCCCGCCGCTACCACTGGACGCGCGACGACCGCGAGCGGACGGAGGTCGTGTCGACGTGGAGCTCCTTCCACGGCCGCACGATGGGCTCGGTCACGATGACCGGGCAGGCGAAGTACTGGGAGGGCTTCGGCGCGCCGCTCGCCGGCGTCTCCCACGTCGCGTACGGCGACCTCGAGGCGATGCGCCGGCGCGTGAGCGACCGCACCGCGGCCGTGATCGTCGAGCCCGTGCAGGGCGAAGGGGGCGTGCTCCCGGCGCCTCCGGGCTACCTCGCGGGCCTGCGGCGGCTCTGCGACGAGCGGGGCGCGCTGCTGCTGGTCGACGAGATCCAGACGGGCGTCGGGCGGACGGGGAAGTTCCTCGCGGTGCAGCACGAGGGGGTGGTGCCCGACGTGGTGACGCTGGCGAAGGGGATGGCGGGCGGCGTGCCCATCGGGGCCTTCCTCGTGCGCGAGCACCTCGCGTCGGCCCTCGCCCCGGGCACCCACGGCACCACCTTCGGCGGCAACCCCCTGGCCTGCGCCGCGGCCCTCGCGGTGCTCCACACCCTCGACGGCGACGACCTCCTCGGCCGCGCCACCCGCGTCGGCGCCCACCTCCTCGCCGGCCTCGAGGCCCTCGCGAAGAAGCACCCCCACGCGGCCACCGGCGCGCGCGGCCGCGGGCTCCTGGTGGGGCTCATCCTCGCCGACGGCGTCGACCCGCGCGGCGTGCTCAACGCCATGCGCGAGCGCGGTGTGCTCGTGAGCCAGGCGGGCGAGCGGGTGATCCGCTTCGCGCCGCCGCTGATCGTGACGGAGGCCGAGATCGACGAGGGCCTCGCCGCGCTCGACGCCGTCCTCGCCGACCCGCCCCGCACCGCCCCCGCGAAGTAGGGAGCACCCGCCATGCGCATCTCCAAGACACCCAAGCGCGACTTCCTCACGGTGGCCGATCTGCACGCCGATGAAATCATCGCTGTGCTCGACCACGCGACGGCGATGAAGAACCAGCGGGCCACGGGCGGCAGGCGCAAATCCCTGGAGGGGCGCTCGGTGGCGCTCATCTTCGAGAAGGCCTCGACCCGCACGAGGCTTTCGTTCGAAGTCGGCGTCTTCGAACTCGGCGGGCATCCCCTGGTCATCTCCTCGAAGGACACGCAGATGGGCCGCGGCGAACCCCTGGAGGACACCGCCCGCATCCTGTCGGGCTACGTCCACGGGATCGTCCTCCGCACCTACGGGCACGACCGCGTCGCGACCCTCGCGAAGCACGCGACGGTGCCCGTGATCAACGCCCTCACCGACGACCACCACCCCTGCCAGATCCTCGCCGACCTGATGACCGTGCGCGAGCGCTTCGGGCGGCTCAAGGGCCTGCGCTACGCCTGGGTGGGCGACGGCAACAACGTCGCGCGGAGCTGGGTCGACGCCGCGGCGGTGCTCGGGCTCCAGCTCACCCTCGCCTCCCCCGAGGGCTTCGAGCTCCCGGCGTCGGAGCTCCGGGGCGACGTGCGCGCCGTGAGGAGCCCCGCCGAGGCCGCCCGCGGCGCCGACGTGGTGATCACGGACGTCTGGGCGAGCATGGGCCAGGAGGAGGAGACAGAACGACGGAAGAAGGCCTTCGCGGGCTACCGGGTCGACCGCGCGCTGATGGCGCACGCCAACTCGACGGCCGTCGTGCTGCACTGCCTCCCGGCGCACCGCGGCGAGGAGATCGACGCGGAGTACCTCGACGGCCCCGGCGCGGTGGTGTGGCAGGAGGCTGAAAACCGACTGCACACGCAGAAGGCGCTCCTCGAACACCTCCTGTGAGGATGGAAAGTTCCGGGTTGCGAAAAGGCTCGGAGTGCAAGACCGTAGAGGGCGGCAACGCCCTGTCAGGGACGAGAGCGGGACTTACCGGATGGACAAGGTCATCGGCATCGATCTGGGCACGACGAACTCCTGTGTGGCCGTGGTGGAGAACGGCACCGCGGTGGTGATCCCCAACCGGGGTAGCTACAAGACCACGCCTTCGATGGTGGCGATGACGGAGGCCGGCAAGCGGCTCGTCGGCCACCTGGCGAAGCGGCAGGCGATCACCAACGCGGAGAACACGGTGTACTCCGCGAAGCGGCTGATCGGCCGCAAGTGGAACTCCCCGCAGGTGAAGCAGGTGGCGTCGAGCGCCTCCTACACCATCGTGGAGGGGCCGCACGGGGACGTGCGCATCCAGCTGCGGGACAAGACCTACTCGATCCCCGAGGTCTCCGCGATGGTGCTGGCGGAGATGAAGCTCATCGCCGAGGAGTACCTGGGCGGCGAGGTGACGCGCGCGGTGGTGACCGTGCCCGCGTACTTCAACGACAACCAGCGCCAGGCGACCAAGGACGCGGGGGCGATCGCGGGCCTCGACGTCATCCGCATCATCAACGAGCCGACGGCGGCGGCGCTCGCCTACGGCTTCGGGCGCAACATCGACCGCACGGTGGCGGTGTACGACCTCGGCGGCGGCACCTTCGACATCTCGATCCTCGAGATCGGGTCGGAGGGTGTGTTCCGGGTGGTGAGCACCAACGGCGACACCTTCCTCGGCGGCGAGGACTTCGACGCGCGGGTGATCGACTGGCTGGTCGACGGCTTCAAGGCCGAGCACGCGATCGACCTGCGCAAGGACCGCATGGCCCTCCAGCGCCTGAAGGACGCGGCGGAGAAGGCCAAGATCGAGCTGTCGAGCGTGCGCGAGGTGGAGATCAACCTCCCGTTCATCATCTCGTCGGGGCGCAACGAGGCGCTGCACCTCCAGCGGGTGCTCACCCGCGCGGAGTTCGAGCGGCTGACGGCCGACCTCGTCGAGCGCACGGTGGAGATCGTGCGGCAGACGCTGGAGGACGCCGGGCTCTCGCGCGACGAGGTCGAGGACGTGGTGCTCGTCGGCGGGATGACCCGCATGCCTCGGGTCGAGCGGACGGTGGCGGAGTTCTTCGGGCGCGAGCCGTCGAAGGGCGTGCACCCCGACGAGGTGGTGGCCGTCGGCGCGGCGATCCAGGGCGCGGCGCTCTCGGAGGACGCCGAGCAGTCGCAGCGCGTGGTGCTGCTCGACGTGACCCCGCAGACGCTCGGGATGATGGTGGCCGGCGGGCTCTTCGAGCCGCTGATCCCGAAGGACACCACGGTGCCCACCATGCGCACCAAGAGCTTCACCACGTCGCGCGACAACCAGACGGCGGTGAAGATCCTCGTCATGCAGGGCGAGAACGAGCAGGCCGACAAGAACGAGCTGCTCGGGGAGTTCATCCTGACGGGCCTGCGCCGCGCGCCCGCCGGGGCGGTGGAGATCGAGGTCACCTTCGAGATCAACGCCGACGGCATCGTGAGCGTCCACGCGAAGGACCTCGAGACCGGCAAGGAGCAGTCGATCACGGTCACCGCGACCTCGGGGCTCACCCAGGAGGAGATCGCGGCGATGGTCGACGCCGGCAAGCAGTACGCCGTCGAGCGCAAGCGCGACGAGGAGTTCGAAGGCAAGAAGCAGGAGGCCGAGAACCTCATCCACGAGATCGAGCGCCTCTTCGACAAGGTGGCCAAGGTGGTGGGCGGGAGCGACTACGGCCGCGACGCCCTCGAGAAGGCGCACAACGTCATCGACAAGACGCGCACCGCGGTCGAGCGCCACGACACGGCCGCGATCAAGGAGCAGATCGAGGCCCTCTCGCGCACGCTGCGGATGTTCCGCGGGGTCGTGCAGAAGGCGTGACGGTGAGGACGGAGCCGCGCGGCGGTGTCGCGGCGGCGAGGAGCGCGATGGGCAACGGCGATCGCAACCACGACGCCTCGGGCGACGCCTCGGTCGACGGGTGGTTCGACCTGCTCGACGAGGAGCTCGAGCAGGAGGCCGCCGCGCGCCCGGCCGCCCCGGGACGCGTCTCCGTCGCCCCCGTCAACCTCGCTGGCCTCAACGAGATCTCCAACAAGGTCACCCCGGTGATGCTCGCCCCGGTGAACCACCTGCTCCCGATCGAGCCCTCGGTCGCCCCCGAGCCCGCGCGCGACGCCTGGGACGACGACCTCGCCCACGACCCCTTCAGCGGCGCACTGCTCTCCGAGCCCGCGGCCAACGGGGTGAGCGTGCCCCCCACCAGCCACTCGCTCCCGCCCCTCATCAACGGCGAGGACGAGCACGGGCAGGAGTTCCTCGAGTTCGGCGAGGCGCCGAGCGCGGTGCTGGGCTACGGCGCGGTCGCCCCCCCGCCCCCGCAGGTCGTCACCCCGCGGCCCCCGCCCGGCCTCGCGGTGACCCCCTTCGGCGCCGAGGCCGCCGACTCGCTCCCGCCGCCCCGCGAGGCGCCGCGCTCGTCGCACCCGCCGCCCACCGGGCGCCTCTCCCACCTGCGCCGGTCGCGCCCGCCGAGCGTCGTGTCGATGCCCTCGATGCCCGCGCCCGCGCCGTCGTCCCCGCCGCGCACGCCCACCCTGCTCGGCCAGTCGATCTCGGTGCCCCCGCCCCCGGCGTACCCCATCACCGCCCCCGACGAAGACGCCTTCGACCTCAGCGATTTCGACCGCTGGGGCGAGGAAGCGCCGCGGCCCTCCACCTCCGTGCAGGAGATGTTCGCCGCGCCCGCGTCGAAGCCCGCGCCCGCGCCGCCGCCGCTGCCCGCGCCCGCGCCGATGCCGTCGATGCAGGGGCTCTTCACCGACGGCTCGGAGTTCGTCTCGCCGCCGGAGCACGAGGCCTTCTCCGAGGCCCTCACGGTGCCGCGCCTCGGGCCGAACATCCCGTCGGTCTCGCACGCGCGCCCCACGCCCGACCGCGCCACCCCCGCCGTCCGCTCGTCGCCCCCCGTCGCCGTCCACGCCGCCCCCACGCGGCCCTCCGGCGCGACCTCCAACGCCCCGCCCCGGCGCAACAGCGCGACGATGGCCTGGGCCGAGGCGCCAACGCCCGTGATGGGGACCCCCGCGCCCGCCCGCGACGCGATCCCCCCCGAGCTCCCGCCGCGCCGGCCCCCGCCGCTGCCGCGCGCCGAGTCCGCCGCGCCGCCCCCCCCCGCCGCGCCCGGGCCGCGCCGCGCCCCGTCGTCGTCGCGGGTGACGCCCGACATCGCGCCGCCCCGCCGCGTCTCGCCCCGCCAGGAGATGCACGAGCGGCTCGACGTCGGCGACTTCACCGCCGCCCTCACCACCGCCGAGACGATGCTCGAGGTCGACCCCGACGACCAGGACGCGATGCACGTCGCGGAGATCTGCCGCGCCAAGCTCAAGGCGATCTACATCGGCCGCCTCGGCTCGCTCGACAAGATCCCCGTCCTCGCGGTGCAGCGCACCAACCTCCGCGGGCTCTCCCTCGACCACCGCTCGGGCTTCCTGCTCTCGATGATCGACGGGATGTCGTCCATCGAGGAGATCGTCGACATCGCGGCGATGCCCCCCCTCGAGGCGCTGCGCACGCTCTACAACCTGGTCACCCAGCAGATCGTCACGCTCCGCGACCGCTGACGGTCACTCGTCGTCTTCGAAACAGCACGCCGGATGGCGCTGCGGGCGCCAGCGCGTGTAGTGGAGCCGCGGGCGCAATCGAACGATCGCCTCGAGCTCGGCCCCACCCGTCGACACGCCCTCGGCGCCCGACACGCCCGCCGCGAGCGACTGCGCGATGCGCCGGTCGAGCGCGTCGGCGTGGCGGGTGAGCACCCGGACGCGCCCGACGCTGCCGCTCGGGAGGAGCACCACCGCGAGGCGGACGTCAGGGGTGTGCAGGTCGCCGTCGCCGTCGACCAGCGACGGGAGGTCGTCGGCGAGTGAGGGACCGAGGTCGCTGAAGTGATCTTCGAGCATCGCCCGCAGATGCGCGGGGAGGGCCGCGCCGGAGAGGTAGCGGGCGGCCTCGACGCGGGCGGTGACGGCGGCGCGGGCCCGCGTGGGGACGGGGCGCTCGCCGAAGCAGCGGTAGTCGCCGCGGTCGTAGAGGGGGTTGCCCGGCACGCAGGGCGCGCGCTGGGCGAAGGCGCCGGCAGGCAGGAGGGAGAGGAGGCCGGCGACGAGGGCGGTGCGGCGGTTCATGGCGTTGCTCCGTGAGATCGATCGTACCCTGGGGAGCTTTGGGACGGTCGAGCTGCCGGGGCGGTTCCCCCGCGGGGGCGATTCTCCAGCGCGAGGACGTGATAATGCAACCAGCACCCATGAGAGCCGCCCGCGCCGCCCTCCTCACACTGATCGCCGCGGCCGGTTGTGACGGAGGAGGCGGCGCCGCGGCCGACGCCGTCGCCGAGCAGGCCGAAGCGGGCTCCCCCGATGGGACCGACGCGCGCACGGGGGACGACGGGCCCGCGCCCGACGCAGCGCCGGATCACGGCCCCGACGCCCCACAGCTCGACGCCGACGCGACCGATGTGCCCGACGCGACCGATGTGCCCGACGCGGCCGACGTGCTCGACGCGGGCGATGTGCTCGACGCGGGCGACAGCGCAGTCCGTCTCGACGCCGCCGACTCCTTGGACGCAGCCGACACCGTCGACGCGCCCGATGTGACGGTGATCGTCGACGCGCCGGACGCCGACGTCGCGATCGCCGTTGACGCAGTGGACGCCCCCGATGCCCCCGCCCTCACCGGGGTCGCGTCGCTCTCGCTCGGCGCCGACTTCACCTGCGCGCGCATGGCCGACCGCACCGTGCGCTGCTGGGGCGCCAACGACTTCGGCCAGCTCGGCGACGGCACCACCGCCGCCCGCCGCAACCCTGCGCCCGTCGTGTCGCTCGCGGACGTCTTCCAGGTCTCCGTCGGCTACCACCACGCCTGCGCGCTCCTCGCCGCGGGCACGGTGCGGTGCTGGGGGTCCGCCGGGTGGGGCCAGCTCGGCGACGGCGCCATGACCGCGCGCGCCGCCCCCGTCGCCGTCGTCGGCGTCACGGCCTCCTACGAGGTCGCCGCGGGCGACGGGCACTCGTGCGCCACCGACAACGCCGCCGTCCGCTGCTGGGGGCTCAACAACCCCGGCCAGCTCGGCGACGGCACCTCCGTCAACCGCGCCACCCCCGTCGCCGTCTCCGGCGTCGCCTCCCCCGCGCAGCTCGCCCTCGGCAACAGCCACACCTGCGCGCTCCTGCGCGACGGCAGGGTCCGCTGCTGGGGCGCCAACGCGCAGGGCCAGCTCGGCGACGGCACCACCGCCACGCGCACGACGCCCGCCGACGTCACGCTCGCCCGCGTCGTCCAGGTGACCGCGGGCTTCGCGCACACCTGCGTGCGGCGGAGCGAGGGCGCGCTCTGGTGCTGGGGCGACAACCGCGCGGGCCAGCTCGGGTTCGGCGCCAGCGCGCTCACGATGACCCCGTCGCCCGCCGGCGTCACCGGGCTCCCCACGGCCACGGACGTCTCCGCCGGCGGGAGCCACACCTGCGCGGTCGCCCCCGACGGCGCGGTCTGGTGCTGGGGCGACAACGCGTACGGCCAGCTCGGCGACGGCACCACCACCGCCCGCCGCGCGCCCGTGCGCGTCGCCCTCGCGGCCGCCGCCACGCACGTCGCCGCGGGCCCCACGCACACCTGCGCGCGCGGCGTCGACGGCGCCGCGTGGTGCTGGGGCGACAACCGCGCGGGCCAGCTCGGCGACGGCACCGCGACGAGCCGCGCGACGCCCGTCCGCGTGCGCTGAAGCGCGCCCTCACCCGCGTCGCAGCGCGGCCTCCACCTCGGGCTCGGCGTCGCGGCCCTCCGCGATGGCCGCCAGCGCGGCGCGCTCCGCCGGCTCGGCGCCCGACTCCGCGGCGACCCGCACGCGCGTGCGGCCCCGCTCGCTCGTGGAGAGCGCGAGGGCCGCGGCGATGCGCTGCTCGGGGCTCGCGGCGGGGTCGGTGACGAGCGCTTCGAGACGTCGGCGGTCGAGCGCCTGGCTGCGGTAGTCGTTGGGGCGGTCGCCGAGCTCCTTCAGGTGGTCGCGCCACGCGGCGTAGGGGCGGTCGCCGCGGGCGAGCGTCGTCAGCGGGTCGCCGGCCGTACCCGCCGCGCGGTAGTCCGCCAGGGCCTCGGTGATGCGCGCACACACCGCGCTGCGGACCCACGGGTCTTCGGTGTCGCACCAGAGGCGCACCTCGCGGCGGTCGGCGAGCGTGAGCACGACGTCGGTGCCGTCCTCGCGCGCCGAGGCGACCTGCGACCACGGGAAGAAGCGCGGGAAGAGGCGGGCCCGACTCCAGAGCCCGTCGCGGCCGACGGTGAGGTCGAGGCGCGGGAAGATCGCGCGGCGCAGCGCCACCACGAGCACCAGCCCGAGGGCCATGGCGACGAGCACGAGCTGCCCGCCGTCCGGCGCGAGGCCCGCCTCCCGCAGCGCCGTGAGCACGGGGAGCAGCGCGAAGACGCCCACCATCGGCCCGAGCACCACCGTCAGGAGCTGGTGGAAGATGCGCTTGTGTTCGAAGCGGGTGCGGCGCTGCGAGGGGTCCTGCCCGAGGGCGGTGAGCACCGCGCGGGCGTCGTCGAGGTCGCGCACGGACAGGCGGAGGAGCGTGCGGTTGCGCAGCTCCAACACGACCGCGAGGGCGTCCTTCTCCTGCGAGACGTAGCCCGCGGCGATGTCGCGCGTCGCGATCGAGGCGCTGCCCTCCAGCACGAGCGAGCCGCCCTGCACGCGGGCGGCGACGTCGCGGCGTCGGGTCATCGACCAGAGGACGAAGACGAGCGGCGTCAGCCAGATGAGGAGGCTGGCGAGCGCACCGACGATCGAGGCCGCGAGGCAGGTGCCCGCGACCGCGCCGATGAACAGCGCGACCGCGCCCGGGGCGAGCCAGTAGCGGTCGGTCCAGAGCGTGCGGCGGCCCAGGTCGAGGTCGGTCATGGCGGCGCCCCTACGCCGGCACGATCACGTCGCGGTTGGGCAGCTCGCCCTGCATCTTGCGCCGCTTCAACCGCTCGCCCTCGGCGACGACGCCCCCCGTGCGGCGCACCGCGTCGGCGTGGGGCGGGGCCACGCTCTCCTCCCAGTCGCCCCCGGCGCGGCCCTGCGCGTAGAGCGAGTGGTCGAAGTCGGCGGTGTCGGTCAGCGTCCCGTCGTGCACGTGGACGGTCGGGAAGAAGAGCGTCTCCGGCGCGCGCGAGCGGAAGGTGAGCCCCATCGGGTGGTAGTGCTGGCGGCGGAAGGCGCGCTCCGGCGGCGGGTCGTCGCCCGAGAAGACGCGGCGCCACCAGGGCCTCGGCGGGGCCGCCACCGTCTCCACCCCGAGGCCGCGGAGCTGGAACACCGCGAAGCCAAACCGCTCCCGCGCGCAGAGCGCGTCGACGATGGCGGGCGCGAGGCGGAAGCGCGGGTCGAGGCGTTCGAAGTCCTCGGGCCCGGGGACGAACGACGCCTCGAAGGACCCGACGGAGTGCACCGCGAGGGTGGGCCCCTTCGCGCGAGACGCCTGGGGGGCCGCATCCGTCTCCATCCCCAGCTCGATGGGGAAGACCGCGTCGAGGACGGAGAAGAGGTACGGCTCCTCGGAGAGGTCGACGAAGCGCACCGCGCCTTCGCCCGCGGCGGGGTCGGTGGGGAGCGGGAGCACCATCGCCAGATCGTCCTCGGCGGCGACGTCCATCGCGTAGGCGAGCGACTGGGTGCGGTCGTCGACGCGGCGGGCGAAGATGCGGGTCTTCTCGACGAGGTTGATCCGCCCGGAGAAACAGCACATGGCGGCGGATGCTACCGCCGCTCGGGCTTCGGGCGATAGCGCCGCGGGCTCACCACGTCGAGCCCCGCGGCCTGCAGCGTCTTCATGAACCGCGCGAACGCCTGCGACCCCGTGGCCACCGCGTGCGCCGCCCCCCGCGCGAGCGCGGCGTCGAGCGCGTCGGCCGCGTGGGGGTCGTCGCCGCGCGCCCCGAGCGTCTCCCGGAGCGTCTCCGCCGCGCCCCAGGCCATCAGCGCGGACACGGCGTCCTCGTCGAAGGGCTGCCCCGGCGCGTGCGCCGCGTCGGCCACCGGCTCGCGCGTGGTGTCATCGCGCGGGCCCCGGGCGCGCGCCTCGAAGACGTCGTCCGCGAGCGGCGTGAGCTTCAGGAGGTGCAGCGCCCCGACGCTCACCGGCGCCCGGAAGTGCTCGCCCGTTCGCCCGTCGCGGAGCCTCACCGCCTCGCCGCCGCCCGGGTGCCGGTCGCAGCACGACACCACGCGCGGGAGGTCGATGGGCGACGCGCCCCCCGAAGCCATCATCTCGCAGAGGATCCCGAGCGCGTCGCCACCCTCGAACACCGCCGCGGGGTTGACCACGGCCTCCACCGCGCGGCCGTCGTCGAGCAGGGGGAGGTCTTCTTCGGCGACGATCCGCGCGACGGCCGAGCGGTCGCCGTGGCGGCTCCCGACGAGGTCGCCGACCGAGAGGGGGCGGCGCTCGACCACCCACACGCGGACCACGGTGGTCCCCTCGGCGCGGCGGTCGGGGCGGTACACCTCCGCCCGCGTCACCACGCCCTCGCACCCGCGCGGCGCCCGCAGCGAGGCGCCCTCCACCGCGTCCTTGCGCACGAGCGAGCGGCCCGCGAGCGCGTCGCCCTCGCGCACCCGCGCCCCCACCCGCGCGAGGCCGTCGTCGTCGAGCCGCGCCCTGTCGCCCGCGTCGAGGTCGGCGGCGTCCCGGGTGAGCTCGTGGCGCCCGCCGACCGCGCGCCCCAGCGAGGCGGTGACCACGCGGACGTGCGCGGTGCAGAGGCGCCCTTCGCGTACGACCCGCTCCGAGACGGCGACGGCCCCGTGGTCGTTGAAGCCCGCCCAGGGCATCAGCGCGACGAGCACGTCGTCGCCGCAGGCGAGCGTCCCGTCGACGACGCCGTGGGCCTGCGCGAGCGCGTCGCCGGCGGCCACGCGGTCGCCCTCGGCCACGCAGGGGCGCTCCCGGATCACGCCGCCGTACGCGGGCTCGAAGCTCCGCAGCGGGTACGTCACCTCGCCGCCGTCGCACCGAACCACCACCTCGCGCGCCGACACCTTCACCACCTCGCCCGCCGCGCGGGCCGCGATGTTGGCCGTCGCCGCCACGCGCGCGTCGAGCGCGGTCGCCACGCGCGGCGCCGTCGCGCGCAGCGGGGGCAGGGCCTCGCGGAGGTTGCGCGCGCCCGCGGCCCAGCGCTCGGGCGCGTCGTGCACGGCGAAGGGGACGAGCGCCGCCGCGGCGCCCACCCACTCGTCGCGGGACGGGTCGCGCCAGGCCACCTGCTCGCGGCCCACCGTCTTCGCGCCGGCGGCGGTGATCACCGGGACGAAGGGGGCGTCGGCCTCGCCGTCGTCGACGCGGAGCGGGGCGCCGTCGAGGGTGAGCGCGTCGACGGAGCGCGCGTGGAGCTCGCCCTCCGCGCCCACCAGCTGGAAGGTCGCTTCGAGGCGCCCCTGCCAGCCGACGCGGGCGCCGAGCGCGAGGGCCGAGCCCGGCGGACCGTGGTCGTCGCGCGCCTCGATGGGGCAGAGGAGCTTGTACTGCGTCCACGCGGTGTCTTCGAGGGCGAAGCCGCTCCGCTTCGAGGAGCCCGACGCGGGCTCGACGGCGGCGAGCCAGCGGGACTGGGCCACGGCGGCGACGGGGTTCACGCGCGCGGCCGGCGCGCTGACGCGGGTGCGGGTGAAGAACTCCCGGAGGGCGCGGTCGAGCGAGCGTGGCGCCAGCGTGTTGCGGGGCCAGAGGGCCGCCTCGGGGTCGATCAGCGAGAGCCGCTCCCGCGCGAGCATCGAGAGCCGCGCGAGGCCGTCGCGCGCGGCGCCTTCGAGGAGCTCGCCGACGCCCCGCACCACCGCGTCCCCGAGGCGCGGCTCGTCGGGGTCTCGCGCGAACCCTTCGACGCGGCGAACGAGCGCGACGAGCGTCGCGACGACGTCGTCGGCGGAGAGCGTCCGCGCGTCGCCCGCGGTGCCGAGGAGGCGGTTCAGGCGCGCGCGGCCCGCGGGCGAGAGGTCGAAGCGGGTGACGTCGCCGAACGCGCGCCGCACGAAGTCCTCCGTGATCCGAGGGTCGGCGTACTCGGGGCCGTGGACGCTCTGCCAGAGGGCGAGGCGGGCCTCCTCGTCGCCGCCGCCGCCGCGCAGCTCGGTGCGGAGGATAACGTCGCTGTGGTCGCGGAGCGCGCGGTCGTACACCGGCCCGAACGGCTGCTGCGCGACGATGAGCAGCGGCACCTCACGGCCCCCGGCCGCGCGCACCCTCGCGAGGTGGCGGCGGGTGACGGGCTCGCCCACCGCGACGATGACCTCGCCGGTGTTCTCGTCGACGACGTCGCGCGCGGCGACCGCCCCCTCGACCTCGTGGTCGTCGTACGCGAGCTCGGTGACGCCCGCGGCGGCGAGCGCCTTCACCGCGGCGCGGGTGAACTTGCGGTGCTTCACCACGCGGACCTCGCTGCTCACGACGACGTCGCGGAAGGCGCGCCGGCCCAGGAGCCGCGCCGGGTCGAAGCGCAACGCGACGTCGCGCTCGCCGACGCGGAGGGTCTCCACGCCGTACGCGCGGGTGAGGAGCTCTTCGCGCGAGAGGCCCATCGCGCGGGCGAAGGTGGTGGCCGGGATCCACCGGGCGCGCGGCCCGAGGCGCGCCTCGAGGGTGCGCGTCTTCTTCGCCACGCGGACCTCGACGCGGGGGCCGCGGACCGGCTCGATGCGCGCCCCGTCCCCCCGCGTGAACCACACGCCCGGCTCGCGCGCGAGCTGCGGGTGCACCACGCGCTCGACGCCGTCGACGACGAAGGTGCCCGCGTCGGTCATCCACGGAATCGCCCCGAGCACGAGCTCCTCCTCCACCGCGTCCAGGACCTGTCGCGCGCCGTCGGGGGCGACCTCCAGGCGGACGCCGAGGACGGTGACCCGGAGGGCGCGCTGCCAGGTGGTCCCCGCGAGGAGGCAGTCGTGGGGGGACCCCTCGGGCGGGTCGAAGCTGTAGCGCACGAGCGCCAGCTCGTGGCGCTCACAGAAGGACACGATAGGGAAATGCTCACGGAGGCACGCCTCGAGGCCCTGCGGGAGCCGCGCGTCGGGCGCGACGTCGGCCTGCGTGAAGGCGTCGAACGACCGACGCTGGTGCGCGAGGAGCGGGTCGGTGTCGGGCATCGGGTCGCCGGGCCGCGATGGTAGTGCGCGAGGGCCCCGCGCGTCGCGTGCGGCGAGGCCTTCGCCCGCGACGGCTCGTAGGGAACGCCGGCGAAGGGCGATGCCCCTGGCACGGGTTGGCACCGCGCCGGGGACGGGCGGTACGCGGTGCTGTGATAGCCTCTGCGTCTGTGGAAGCCGCACGTCTCCTCTCTGGCGATCCCAACGCTCCCAACGACGCCGCGGTCGAGGCCGCCTTCCTCGCGGTGCCCGACGATCAGGTCGCGGAGATCCTCGACGGCGAGCTCTTCACGATGCCGCGGCCCCGCCCTGCGCACGCCAACGCGGCGACCGTCCTGGGGGAAGAACTCGGCCCGCCGTTCCGACGCGGTCGGGGTGGTCCCGGCGGGTGGGTCTTCCTGGTCGAACCTGAGCTGCACCTCGGCCCTCGCCCCGACAAGGTGGTCCCCGACCTCGCGGGGTGGCGGCGTGAGCGGCTGCCTGACGCGCTGCTCGACGCCGACGCCGAAGGTGCGATCAAGGTGGTGCCGGACTGGGTGTGCGAGGTGCTCTCCGATCGCACGGAGCACGTCGACCGCGGGAAGAAGCGCCGCATCTACCGCCGCGAGGGCGTCGGGCACCTCTGGTACCTCGACCCGCGAGACCGCACCCTCGAAGTGAACCGCCTCGTCGAGGGGCGCTGGCTCGAAGTCGACATCTTCGAGGGCGACGGGGCCATCCGCGCAGAGCCCTTCGAAGCGATCGAGCTGACCCTCGGCGATCTGTGGCGTTGGTGAGTTCGCAGATGAGATGAGCGCGCCACGACCACGAACGCGGAAGCAGTCCGGCGGTGCTTCTGCCGTCTGCCTCGTTGCGGCCCTGGTCGCGACGCTCGCTTCCTGCGGAGCGCAGCCGGTGGCTCCCCGGCGCGGGCCGCTGCCGCCCGGCGTGGTCCCGCTGGTCAGCCACCTGGAGCCGCCCCTGCGCATTCGGAGGCTGATTGTAGCGGTCAACGGCGCGACGATCAGCAACTACGAGGACTCCCGCGGACAAGCGCCCCTC
>WBZM01001223.1_pt1 | contig 26908 bp, 25 predicted proteins | sample 5204271 | NCBI WGS metagenome assembly WBZM01 (sample SAMN12344346, study PRJNA552823) | activated sludge metagenome | biome: Activated sludge suspended growth; feature: Nitrification reactor; material: Wastewater; isolation source: activated sludge from nitrification reactor of wastewater... | reverse complement strand
CCAGTGCAGGAACTCCTCCGGCTTGACCCATCGGTCGATGGGGTGGTGCAGTGGCGACGGTCGCAGGTATTGGGTGATGGTGAGGATGTCGCAGCCTGCGTCGTGCAGGTCGTGGATCGCCTGCTCGATCTCGTCCGCGCGCTCGCCCATACCGAGGATGAGATTGGACTTGGTCACCAACCCGGCCGCGCGCGCCATGGTCAGCACCCGCAGTGAGGTGTCGTAGGTGAAGGCTGGCCGGATCCGTTTGAAGATGCGCGGGACGGTCTCGAGGTTGTGCGCGAAGACCTCGGGCCGGGCATCGAAGACCCGTCCCACCTGTTCGGGGCGCGCGCCAAAGTCCGGCGGCAGGATCTCGACGCCCGTCTGCGGGTTGAGTTCGTGGATGAGGCGGACCGTGTCGGCATACAGGCCCGCTGCCCCGTCCGGTTGGTCGTCGCGCGCCACGCCGGTGACGGTGGAGTAGCGCAGCCCCATGCGGCGCACCGACTCGGCGACCCGGCGGGGTTCGTCGAGATCCAGCGGCTGCGGACGGCCGGTGGCGATGTCACAGAAGTCGCAGCGCCGGGTGCACGTGTCGCCGCCGATGAGGAAGGTGGCCTCGCGGTCCTCCCAGCACTCGAAGATGTTGGGGCAGCCGGCCTCCTGGCACACGGTGTGCAAGCCCTCGCCTTTGACCATGGCGTTGAGCTCGGTATACGCCGGACCCATCGTTGCTGTCGTGCGGATCCACGCGGGTTTGCGCTCGATCGGGGTCTGGGCGTTGCGAGCCTCGACTCGCAACAACTTCCGCCCGTCGGGTGCGATGCTCACGCTGCCTGCCTCTGCTGGTGCTGGTCGGAGTGCTCGACGCTGGCCCCGGTATGCCGTCCGGTCGGCTTCGGTATGCCGTCCGGTCCCGCAGCGCCGTAAGGGTCCAGACTACGCCGCCCGGGTCAGCTGACCCCGGTCGTCACGAGTGGGTGAGCCTCGACGGTCGGGGTGCCGGCGCGGCGGTTGGGACGAAGGTCGGCCAGGACGTCGGCGAGATGCTTCTCGATGTGGGGCAGGACCTTCTGGACGGTGATGTCGCGGTCGAGTTCGGCGCTGAGGGAGGTGACGCCGGCGCCGACGATGCCGCAGGGGATGATGACCTCGCCCCAGGACAGGTCGGGGTCGGCGTTGAAGGCGAAGCCGTGCATGGCGACTTGCCGGCTGACCCGGATCCCGATGGCGCCGATCTTGCGGTCCGGGCCGCGCTCGTCGGCATGGATCCACGTGCCGCTCTGGCCCTCAACCCGCCCAGCGCGGATGCCGAAGTCTGCGCAGACCCGGATCATCATCTCTTCGAGAGCTCGCACATAGGCCACGACATCGATCGGCGCCGGCAGACGCACGATGGGGTAACCCGTGACCTGGCCTGGCCCGTGCCACGTGATCTTGCCGCCACGGTCCACGTCGACCACGGGAGTGCCGTCCTTGGGGCGCTCCTGGGGTTCGGTCCGTTTGCCGGCCGTATAGACCGGTGCATGCTCCATGAGCAGGACGGTGTCCGGCGCCTCTCCGGCGACGACTCGGGCGTGGGTCTGCCGTTGCAGTTCCCAGGCCTGCTCGTAGTCGACGAAATGGGGCGCGAACCCGACGTGCACGACATCCATGGGGACAGCGTAGGCACAGTGCCAGGATGGCTCCCATGACTCGAGTGGGCTTGGTGGGATTCGGGGGAGCGGGAGCCGGTTTCCACGCGCCGCTACTGCAGGCGGCTGGGTTGACGGTCACCAGTGTCGTCACGCGCAACCCCGAACGCATCGAACGCGCCGCCCGTGACGTCCCGAACGCCCACGTCCTGCCGGATGTGGATGCCCTGCTGCGACGGGCCGAAGCGGAGGCACTCGACCTGATCGTGCTCGCGTCCCCGTCCGGGTTGCACGTCGAGCAGGCTCGCCAGGTGGTGGAGGCCGGCATCGCGTGTGTCGTCGACAAACCGCTGGCCTGTGACGCCCATTCCGCCGTGGAGCTCGTCGATTTCGCTGCCGCAGAAGGTATTCCGCTGACCGTCTTCCAGAACCGACGCTACGACCCGCAGTTCCGAACCCTTGAGAGGGTGCTGCGCTCTGGTGCCCTGGGGGAGCTGCACGAGACCGAATTGCGTTGGGAGCGTTGGCGACCCGTGCGCAACGACCGCTGGCGGGAGCAACTACCGCCCGAGCAAGGTGGCGGCCTGCTGCTGGATCTGCACACCCACCTCATCGATCAACTGGTGTTGCTCCATGGACCAGTCGAGACGGTCTACGCCGAGCTGGCAGCCTGGACGAGCGCCGGTGAGGATGACACCTTCCTGGCCATGCGGCATACCGGGGGGTATCGCAGCCACGTGCGGGCCTCGTCTGTGGCCGGTGCTCCCGGACCGCGGGTTCGGGTCCAGGGCAGTGCGGGTGCCTACATCCTCGGATCGGCGCAGGGTGAGCAGACGGCATTCCCCGACGCGGACGCGCCCGATGGTCACCTGGGGTGGATCGTTCAGGGTCCGCAGCGTCAGCCAGTGCCTGTCGTCGACTCGGATCCGGCCGACTTCTACCGCGCGGTTGCGGCGGCGCTCGCCTCCGAGGACCCACAATCCGGTATGCCGGTCGACCCCAGGGATGCCGTGCATGTGCTGGCCGTCATCGACGCCGCACGGGCTAGCAATCGGGGCCGCCGGGTCATGGATGTCCTCACTCCCGGCCAAGTCCCCGACTGATCCCCGGCTGCGCAGACCAGACCGACCAGCTAGGTCCTGGCCCGAAGGGCGGTTGCCCCATCGGCGCCAGCGTGCGGTCTCCTAGGATGGCGGGGCTGTTGCTCGTGGGAGCACCTGTGGATGGACGCAGCGGATACCCGCTCGTCCAGGGCACGATGGGGAGGTGACCGGTCAGGCGATGGGGACGAAGAGTGCGGCTCCGGTCGTCGAGGGCTACCAAGTCCTGGCGCTGCTCGGGGCGGGAGCGACCAGCACGGTGTGGCGCGCGCGACCGACCGCTGGGGGTCCAGACGTCGCCGTCAAGGTGGTCCAGCCCGAGCGCTATCACATCGGCGCTCTCATGGAGCTGGCCGCACGGGAGAGCGCGATCCTTGCGCGGGTGCGGCACGACCACATCGTCGGGTTGCACCAGGTCCTCCCGTTGGCCGACGGGTCGGTCGCGCTGATTCTCGACCTGGCCGACGGGGGCAACCTCGCCGATCTTGTCGCTGCCCGCGGCCGCCTCGACGAGGGCGAGGTCGCCACGATCTGTACCCCGCTCGCAGGCGCGCTCGCGGCCCTGCACGACGCCGGTGTCATCCACGGTGACATCTCGCCGACCAATGTCGTGTTCACCGGCGAAGGCAAGCCGATGCTCACCGACTTCGAAGCTGCGCGCCTGGCGGGCGAGAGCCACCCGCCGTTGGTTGCCGGGACGCCTGGCTTTGTCGCTCCCGAGGTGGTGGCAGGCGCCGTACCGACCGCGGCCAGCGACATCTATGGGTTGGGAGCGCTGGCCTGGCTGGCCTTGTCCGGTCGTCCGCTGCGCGACCGGGCCGACCTTGGCGCGGCCGACCACCTCGTCGGTCCGGCCTTTGCGCCGCTGTTGCCCGATCTGCTGGCTGCCGATCCCGCTGCTCGGCCCGGCGCCGACGAGGCCGCCGTGCGCTGCTACGAGTCGGCAGATCCGCTTCCGGTGCGCTTTCCCGCCGAGGGCGCCGATCACCGCGAGCACGCGCTGACGCAGCGGCTGCGCGCCCGCTCCGAGACTGCGAGCCACAACGATCCTCCGAGGCCTGAACCGGCCGGCCGATCGGCGCGCCAATCGGCACCATCGGGCGTCGGGTCCGGAGACGGGCAGGAGGCATCCCGAGGCGCCGCGAGCCGGAGGGCGGCCGCGACCCGGGCTCAGCGTCGTGGGAGCGAGCACGGCATACCGGTCTGGGGGCGGGTTCTGGCCCTGGTCGTGGGTGGGGTTGGGCTGGGTGTCCTTCTGCTCGTGCTGCTCGCCCGGAGCTCCGCCGGCCTGGCGACTCCCACGTCCTCGCCGTCGGCCTCGGGCACCGCCTCGGTCTCGGCCGCTCCCAGCGCCACGCTCGATCCGGCGAGCGCGACCCGCGCGCAACTGGCGGCCAACCCAGGGGGCGTGCTCAGTGCCCTGGCGCGCGGTCGAGCGGCCGCGCTGACCAGCGCCGACGTGGGCATGCTGGATCGCGTCGATGCGCCGTCATCGCCGATGTTTACCCACGACAGCGAGCTCATCAAGGCATTGGGGCGCAGCGGTCAGCGTTACGACGGGCTGGGCTACCACGTGCGTCACGCCGAATGGGTGTCGGGCGACGATCGCACCGCCACGCTGTTGGCGGTGGTCGACCGTGACGCCTATACGGTGATCGGGCCGGGCCAGACGAAACAGACGATCCCTGCCGAGGCGGGGCGGCCGTTCACCTATGTGCTGGTCCGCACTGACGCCGGCTGGCTCATCTCCGACATCAGGGAGTGACGGGTCCGCTCGCGTCGAGCAGGTAGCCGACGCCGTCGCTCAACGTGGCGTGCCGGAACCGGAAGCCTTGCTCGGTCAGGCGATTCGGAAGCACCCGCTGGCTGGCCAAGATGTCGTCGGCGAACTCCCCGACGGCTACGCGCAGCGCGAACGCCGGTGCCGGCAGGATGGCCGGGCGACCCAGGTTCTTCCCGATGGCGGTGGCGATCTCGCGCTGCGGGCGTGGATCGGGCGACACGAGGTTGACCGGTCCGACGACGTCACGGTGGTCGATGAGATGGACGAGCGCGGCGACCTCGTCGGCGAGGGTGATCCAGGGCCACCATTGACGGCCCGAGCCGAGCGGTCCGCCGAGCCCGCGCCGGGCCAGCCGCAGCAGACGCTCGAACGCTCCGCCGGTCGGGCTCATCACCAGCCCGGTCCGGGCCAACGCGACGGGGGCGCCAGCCGCCACTGCTGCCTCGGTGGCACCCTCCCAGACCCGCACGACATCGGCCAGGAACCCGTCGCCGCCCGCGCTCGTCTCGGTGAGGATCTCGTCGCCGCGACTGCCGTAGTAGCCCACCGCCGACGCGCTCACCAGCCGGATCGGACGGCCGACTCCCGCAATTGCCTCGGCCACGGCCGTCGTGCCGTCGAGCCGGGAGCGCAGCACCAGATCTTTGTATGCCGGTGTCCACCGCCTATCGCCGACGCCCGCGCCGGCCAGGTGAACGATGGCGTCGACGTCAACGACAGCCTCGACCGGCAGCGAGCGCTGTTGCGGATCCCATTGCCGTTGTTGCGGATTGGTCGGCTGGTGACGCACCAGCCTGATCACATCGTCGCCGCGAGCGGCCAGGACGCGCGACAGCGCACCGCCGATAAGCCCGGAGGCTCCCGTGATGGCGATGCGCTGTCGCGACGAACTCACAGGCCGAGATCTGCCTCGAAGTTGCCCTCTTCGAGCCGTGCCTTCATCGTGCCCAAGAAGCGGGCTGCGTCCGCGCCGTCCACGATCCGGTGGTCGTAGGACAGCGCGAGGTACATCATCGAACGCACCGCGATCGTCTCGCCGCCGTCGGCGTCGGTCACGACGACCGGGCGCTTGACGAGAGCGCCGGTGCCGAGGATGGCGACCTGCGGCTGGTTGATGATGGGCGTGTCGAAGAGCGCACCACGGCTGCCGGTGTTGGTGATGGTGAAGGTCCCACCCGTGAGGTCATCGGGCGTGATCCGGTTGGTGCGGGTGCGGTCAGCGACGTCCTTGATGGCCCGGGCCAGGCCGGCGATGTTGAGGTCGCCGGCATTCTTCACCACCGGGACGATGAGGCCCCGCTCGGTGTCGACCGCGATCGAGAGGTGCTCCTGACCGTGGTAGACGATCGAGTCGCCATCGATGCTGGAGTTGACCGTGGGGTGGACCTTGAGGGCTTCCACCGCGGCCAGGGCCAGGAAGGGCAGGTAGCTCAGGCTGGTGCCCTCACGCGCCTCGAAGGCCGCCTTAGACCGGGCCCGCAGCCGGGCCACCTTGGTGAGGTCGACCTCGATGACGGTGGTCAACTGAGCCGACACCTGCAGCGACTCGACCATGCGCGCGGCGATGACCTTGCGCAAGCGGCTCATCTTCTCGACGGAGCCACGCTTTCCGCCGCTCGATGCCGCAGCCGCAGAAGTCGCGGCCGGGGCCGGTGCGGCGGGAGCCGGGGCAGCCGGAGCCGGGGCAGCCGGAGCCGGGGCAGCCGGGGCCGGTGCGGCGGGAGCCGGGGCAGCCGGAGCAGCGGGAGCTGGAGCGGCAGGGGTCCGAGCCTGCTCGGCGGCCGCCATGACGTCCTGCTTGCGGATCCGTCCACCGACGCCGGAGCCGGTCAGCCGGGTGAGGTCGACGCCGTGCTGGCTGGCCAGTTTGCGAACCAGCGGAGTCGCGTAGACGCCGTCCGACCCGGCGGTGGCTGCCTCGTCGTCCTCGGCCACCGGGGCCGCAGCCGGAGCTGGCGCGGGTGCCGGTGCCGGAGCTGGCGCGGGTGCAGGGGCCGGTGCGGGTGCCGGGGCAGGGGCAGGGGCCGGTGCGGGTGCAGGGGCAGGGGCAGGGGCAGGGGCAGGGGCAGGGGCAGGGGCAGGGGCAGGGGCAGGGGCAGGGGCCGGTGCAACTGCGGGGGCCGGTGCCGGTGCTGCCACCTCGGTCGACGGAGCAGAAGCCTCAGCCGAGCCGCCGATGGTCGCCAGCGGCGCGCCCACGGCCGCCACCTCGTCCTCGTTGACGAGGATCGCCGACAGCACCCCGGCAAAGGGGGAGGGGATCTCGGTGTCGACCTTGTCGGTCGACACCTCCAGCAGGGGCTCGTCGACTGCGACGGTGTCGCCAACGGACTTGAGCCAGCGGGTGACCGTGCCCTCGGTGACCGACTCGCCCAGAGCGGGCATTGTCACCTCCTGGCCACCTGCCGCAGCTGGCGCCGGAGCAGCAGGCGCAGCTGCCGGCGCGGGCTCGGCAGCAGCAGGTTCGGGAGCGGGTGCAGCCGCCGGTGCAGCAGCTGACTCGTTGTCTGTGTCTTGGCTCTGCGGAGCGTCGGGCGCGGGCGCCGCGTCACCATCGCCGATGACGGCCAGGTCCGCTCCTACTGCGGCGACCTCGTCCTCTTGGACGAGGATCTGCTGCAGGGTGCCAGCCACCGGGGACGGGATCTCGGTGTCGACCTTGTCGGTCGAGACCTCGAGCAAGGGCTCGTCCACCTCGACGCGGTCACCCACGCTCTTGAGCCACCGGGTGACCGTCCCCTCCGTGACGGATTCTCCCAGGGCCGGCATGGTCACGCGTGCGGACATCTGCGTCATCTCCTCGTTGTGCCTTCGGTCAACTCATCGACTGCGGTAGGGCGGTGGTCAGGCGTGGGCGTGCAGGGGTTTCCCGGCGAGAGCCAGGTGCGCTTCCCCGAGCGCTTCGTTCTGGGTCGGATGGGCGTGGATCAACGGGGCGACGTCCTCGGGGGTGCCTTCCCAGCCCACGATGAGCTGTGCCTCGCCGATCTGTTCCCCCATCCGGGCACCGATCATATGGACCCCGACCACCTGGCCGGTGGAGCTCTTGACCAGCTTCACAAAACCTTGGGTGCCGAGGATCTGGGACTTACCGTTGCCGCCCAACGAATACTCGTAGGTGGTGACGCCGGAGTCAGATTCGCGGGCCTGTGCCTCGGTCAGCCCGACGCTGGCAATTTCCGGGTCGCAGTAGGTGACTCGCGGGATCGTCGTGTCGGAAACGGGTGCCGGGGACAGGCCTGCGATCTGCTCGGCGACGAAGATGCCATGTGCGAACCCGCGGTGGGCCAACTGCAGTCCCGGGACGATGTCGCCGACGGCATACACGTGTGGGAGGTTGGTGCGTAGGTGATCGTCGGTCAGGACGAAACCGCGGTCGGTGACCACCCCGATCTCCTCCAGACCCAATCCCGCCGTGACGGGGCCGCGGCCCACCGCGACGAGGAGGACATCGGCGGTGAGCGGGTCTGCGCCCTCGATCTCCACCGTCACCGAAGAGTCGTCCTGGGTCACGCCGGTCACCCGGGTGTCGGTGCGGACCTTGATGCCGCGGCGGGTGAAGGCGCGGGTCAATTGTTTGGAGATGGCCGGGTCCTCGGCTGCGACGAGCCGGGGGAGGGCCTCAAGGATGGTGACCTCGGCGCCCAAGGAGCGCCACGCGGAAGCGAATTCCACTCCAATGACGCCGCCGCCCAGGACGATCACGGAACCGGGGACGCTGTCCGCCTGCAACGCCTCGTCGCTGCTGAGGACTCGTCCGCCGACGGTCACGCCGGGGATGGTCCGCGAGGTCGATCCCGTCGCGATGACGAGATTGCGGCCCTGCAGGACCCGCTCGCCAACAGTGACGGTCGTGGGCGACGTGACCTGCGCCGATCCTTCGACGAAGTCGATCCCGGCCGAATTCACAAGTCCTTGCAGCCCCTTGTAGAGCCGCGAGACAACGGAACCCTGGTAAGACAGCACGGTCGGCATGTCGATGCCGGAGACACTGGACTGCACCCCGAAGCGGGCTCCGTCACGCGCCACGTCCGCGACCTCGGCGGCATGCAGGAGCGCCTTGGTCGGAATGCACCCGCGGTGCAAACAGGTGCCACCGAGCTTGTCGCGTTCGACGAGGGCGACCGTCAGCCCCAACTGAGCCGCGCGCAAGGCGCAGGCATAGCCGCCACTCCCAGCGCCCACGATGACGACGTCATAGACGTGATCGGCCTCAGCAGACATCAATGGCGCTCCTGGGGTGGGTCGGCGTTGAGAGGCATCTTGTCATCTTCACTCAGGTGGCCGCGAACTCGGTGAGCATCGCGCACCCCGGCCCAAGCGTCGGAACGACGTCGGCCCGGGCAGTGTCGAACCAGGCGACCTTGGAGCCGCTGTCGATCGGCTTGGCGGTCGGGAGCACACGCCGAGCCCGGTCGGTCGGCTTGACGGTGCACCACATGGCGAAGGCCTCGGCGAAATCCTCGACCGGATTTGTCGCGGCATACCGGGTGACGAAGGAACTGGGCCGGGCGGCATACAGCTCCTGACCGGCCTTGACCCGCTCCTCAGCGGTCTTGAGCGACTCGGCCTTCCTGGATGCCTGCAGTTGTCCGGCGTCCCAGGACAGCGAGATGTAGCGGTTGAGGATGGCGGCCGGCTCCAGGCAGCCGCTGCCGACCGAGACTGTGTCGCAGACCGGTGCCTGCACGGGGGTGGTCTGCGAGTCGTTGAGGCTGACGATGTGGGCCAGCTCGTGAGCGACCAGCCAAGCCAGCTCGCTGCGATCCAAGCCGTTGGGGGCAAACGCCAGTCGCCAGTGGTTGTCGTCGAACGCGGAGTTGGTCACGCGCTTGGGCACGGCCTCGCCGTCGATGACGAACTGACCCTTGGCAGGGTTGGGGTCGGCATCGAAGACGAGGAACTCCTCCAGGTACTTCACGTGCAGGGGGGCGACCCGGTTGACCAGATCCCACAACTGCAGGTCGCACGAGCGAGGCGCTCCGAGGCCGTCGATGGCCACGAGCGCGCCGTCGCGAACGGCATACAGGCGTTGCAGTTCGGCACCCTCACCGAGGTCGTCGACCTGATCTCCGAAGGGGTCGTCGGCGGGGAAGGTCGCGCCCGTGGGTGGATTGTCCCGGCGCAAACACGAGCTGGTGTATGCCGGCACCGCTGGCGTCGGGAGGGTGGTCGCCGTCGTCGTGGGTTCGCTGGCGGCCTGGGGCTGGCCGACGCCGTCGGTCCATGGCGGGAAGGTCGAAGCGGACCCACTGGAGCGATCGGCGGGGGTGCCCGGCGTGGGGGCGGCCGTCGCGGAGGGCGGCGCGGACTCGGTCAGGCGCCACCACCACAGCACGTGGCCGACGGCATGCAGGAGCACCACGACGACCACCCCGGCGATCATCAGTGTCCACATGCGCTCGGACCGTGAGCGTGCTGGCACGCACACAGCATAGGGTCGGGGCTATGGGACTGTTCGGACGGCGCCGGCACCGCGAGCTGGGGCAACCGGGCCGGGTCGACGGGCCGGCGATGAGCATCGATCTGGCGGCCGTGCGAGCACACTTCGGGGGGTTCGTGGCCTCGCGTCGTGGCGTCGAGGCGTTCGTCGAACCCGCAACGAATGTCAGCGCCTGCAGCGTCGTCCTGGTCGCCACTGACGGCGAGTGGACCCGACGGGCGGTCGGCACCAGGCAAGCCGGCTTCGACTTGGCGCGGGAGTTCGGCATCCCGGTCTATGACGTGCTGCTCACGGGATACCCGCCGCGCATGCGACAGTGGAGTTCCCAACGCCGCCGCGCCAGCGGCGACACCCAGGGAGAGGGACACCGATGACCGACTCGAAGCACACGGCCGACTCCGGCGACACCGCCGACCACGGCCGGAGCCCCAAGCCGACGGTGTCGGAGGACACCAAGGCCAAGTTCCGCGAGGCGTTGGCCCGCAAGCAGGCCCACGGTGGCCGGGCGGGCGGGGCCGAGGGCGAGTCCAAGGTGCACGAGACCCATGGACCCGCCGCCGCCCAGCGGATGTTCCGCCGCAAGTCCGGCGGCTGAGGTGCCTCTGGCGACACCCGGGTCGCTGGTGCGGTCCACCCGCTAAGTTGACGGCATGACCTTGCTGCATTCGCCCCTGCACGACCGTCACGTCGCTCTCGGTGCCAAACTCGCCGACTTCGGCGGCTGGGAGATGCCCATCGAATACCCGGGTGGCGGGGTGGTTGCCGAGCACACCGCGGTGCGTGAGCGGGTCGGCATCTTCGACGTCAGCCACCTTGGCAAGGCGCTGGTGCGGGGTCCTGGAGCAGCAGACTTCGTCAACCGCTGCTTCACCAACGACCTGCGGCGTATCGGCCCGGGTCAGGCGCAATACACCATGTGTTGCGACGACAACGGGGGCGTGGTCGACGACCTCATTCAGTACCTCCGCAGCGATGACGAGGTCTTCCTCATCCCCAACGCGGCCAACACCACCGAGGTCGTGCGCCGGCTGACGGCCGCCGCGCCTGAGGGCATCGAGGTGACCAACCTCCACCAGGACTACGCCGTCATCGCCGTCCAAGGGCCCCAGAGCGACGAGGTCCTGGAAGCCCTCGACCTACCGGTCGGGCACGACTACATGCAGTTCCGCGAGGTGCAGTGGCGCGGTCGCCCGGTCATCGTGTGCCGCACCGGCTACACGGGGGAGCGCGGCTACGAGCTCGTTCCCACCTGGGCCGACGCCGGCGAGCTGTGGGACGCGCTGGTGGCGGCGATGACGGCATACGACGGTATGCCGTGCGGCCTCGGCGCGCGCGACACGCTACGCACCGAGATGGGTTACCCGCTGCACGGTCAGGACCTCTCACTCGACATCAGCCCGGTCCAAGCGCGCTCCGGCTGGGCCGTCGGCTGGAAGAAGGACGAATTCTGGGGTCGGGAGGCACTGCTGGCCGAGCGCGCGGCCGGCCCCACGCGGGTCAGTCGCGGCCTCTCGGTCAGCGGGCGCGGCATACCTCGGGCGCATTGCGCCGTAACCAGGGAGGGCGAGGTGGTTGGAGAAGTCACCTCGGGCACCTTCTCGCCGACGCTCAAGCACGGCGTGGCCATGGCGCTGCTGGACCCCTCGATGGCTGAGGGTGACGAGGTGGCGATCGACGTGCGCGGCCGGGCCATCCCGGCGACGGTGGTCAAGCCTCCGTTTGTCCAGGTTCAGGTGCGCCAGGACTGAGGTCGAAGGCGGCCCGACGCACGGCCCGCCGCAGGGTGGTCAGCACCGGCCGACCAGCGATCGCGACCGCGACGGCCGTGACGATGCCGCGCGGCAGGTCCCAGCCGAGCGACGTCGCGAGATAGAAGCGACCGTAGTTGGCGAGGTTGTCGGCGACCGGAGCGCCCGGCACGAAGCCGGCACCGACTGGGGCGGTCTCCGGGCTGAGGAAAGGCCAGAACCAGAGGTTCATGACCGCCCCGTAGACCAATCCCGCGACGAGCCCGTATGCCGTGAGCAGGGCCAGTTCTGCGCGTCCCGACGCGCGCGGCAACATCGCAGCCCCCATGGCGACCCATCCCGCGGTGAGCATTTGGAAGGGCAGCCAAGGGCCGATGCCGGCCGTGAGGAAGGCACCGGCGAGTAGCGCGAGGGCGCCCAGGAGGAACCCCATGCTGCGACCCAGCACGCGACCCCCGAGCACGAGCAGCACGAAGACCGGCTCCAGCCCGGCAGTGCCGGCGGAGAGCACGCGCAGTCCCGCCCCGACGGCCGCGAGAACGCCCAGGACGGCGATGGTCTTGGCATCCAGACCGATGCTGGTGGCCTCCGCGAGGACGACGAGGGTGAGCAAGCCGAGCACAACGGCGAACAACCAGGGCGCCTGCTGCCCGTGGGCCACGCTGAAATCGTGGTCGGCGACGAAGGGCCAGAGAAAGGACCCCAGCCCGACCACAGTCGTGATCGCGAGGACCGCCGCAGCGGGCGGGCGGAACCTCAGCATCGGTGGCCCGGCCCCCTCACGCCATCGCCTCGTAGATCACAGCGCCTCACGACGCGGGTGTGAGGGCGCGGCAGACGTCGTCCACGGTGAGGTAAGGGATGGGGTGCATGATCTTGGCGACCTGAGGTGCGAAGGCTGGCGATCCGGCGATGACCTGTCGGGCCGGACCGTCGGTCACCACCTCGCCGTCGGCGAGCACGACCACCCGATGGGCCACCTCAGCGACCAACTCCACGTCGTGGGTCGCGAGGACCACGGTGTGTCCCTCGGCGGCCAGCTCACGGAGCACCTCGACCAGTCGAGCCTTGGCCTGATAATCCAGCCCTCGGGTCGGTTCGTCGAGCAGCAAGACCCGGGCACCCCCGGCCAGGACGATGGCCAGGGCCAGCGCCAGGCGTTGTCCTTCGGAAAGATCCCGCGGGTGCCGCTCGGGTGGCACCGGTCCGGCTATCCGTGTCAACAAGGCCGCAGTGGTTCCCGGGTCGCATCCGAAGTCGGCATCCGCGCTGCGGCACTCGGCTCCGGTGCTGTCGGCATACAGGAGTAGGTCGGGGTCTTGCGGGACCAACCCCACCGCAGCGCATCGGGCCTGGGGTTCGAGACCCGCTGGATCGAGCCCCAGGACGGTGACCCGGCCACGCTGGCGGGGCAATTCGCCGACGAGGGCCGCGAGCAGCGTCGACTTGCCCGCGCCGTTACGGCCCATGACGGCCGTGATCTCGCCGCTGCCGAACGTCAGGTCGACCGCGGTCAACGCGGTGACCTGGCCGCGACGCACGGTGAGGCCAGTTGTCGCAGCCACACACTCCCCGGAGGCCAGCCCAGTGCCGGAGGGCCGGGAGTCGGATGGCCCAGAGGGGACCGACCCGCTGCCGGAATGCCTCTTGGCCGATCGCGCAGACGTCGCCGGGTCGTCGAAGCCCGGAGGGGGCAAGGCGGCGAGTTGAGCCCGGACCTGGCTGGCCCGACGACGGGCCTCGCGCACCGACAAGGGCAGCGGCTGCCAATGCAGCAGTCGCCCCAAGGAGACCACCGGCGGATGGACTGGGGAGGTCACCATCGCCTCGGCCGGGTCGAGGAGGGCAGACACCCGCCCGTCTTCCACGAGGATGATGCTGTCGGCATGGTGCACCACGCGCTCGAGCCGGTGCTCGGCCATCACGACGGTCATCCCCAAGTCGTGCACCAGCCGATGCAGCGCAGCGAGGACGTCTTCGGCCGCCACCGGGTCCAGGGCCGAGGTGGGCTCGTCGAGCACGAGGATGCGGGGACCGGCCGCGATGACCGCGGCGATGGCCACCCGCTGCTGCTGCCCGCCGGAGAGGGAGCGCAGCGGTCGGTCGCGCACGTCGGCCAGTCCGAGCACGTCGAGCGCGTCCTCCACCCGACGACGCATGGCCAACGGGTCGACCCCCAGCGCTTCCATCCCGTAGGCGATCTCGTCCTCGACGGTGTCGGTGACGAAGCCAGACATCGGGTCCTGGACGACGAAACCGACCAGGTCGGCCAGGTCACGTGGTCGGTGGGTGCGGGTGTCGCGCCCCCCGACGAGCACTTGACCGGTCAGCAGTCCGCCCGAGAAGTGCGGAACCAGCCCGTTGATGCAGCGCAGCAGGGTCGACTTGCCGCTGCCGGTCGGGCCGACGACGAGGACGAGCTCGCCCTCGTCGACGTGCAAGGTCGCGCCGCTGAGCGCGGGTCGCGACTCACCGGCATACGCGACCGAGACGTCCTGGAAGTCGATCATGCGGCCGCCGCCGTTCGGGCCCGCGCTGCGGCCAACCGGGGTGGCACCGGGGTGAGCGCGATGACCGACAGGCAGACCGCGAGGGCTGCGGCCGCGAGCAGGGGCAGTTCGGGCCAGGCCAGCGGCGTGCTCTGCAGCGCCATGCCCGCCCATCCCGAGCCGTCGCCGACGACGAAAACCCCAGCGGCAGCCGCGCCGGCGAGCGCGAGCGCCCACTCGGGAGCACGCCAAGGATCACGCCGGTATGCCGTGCGGACCTCCCGTCGCGCGCCCAGGACCAGCGAGGCAGCGGCCAGCGCGACCCCCGCGACGAGCGTCGGTAGGCCGAGCCAGCCGCCGACCGAGGGCGAAAGCAGTCCGTAGAGACCCGCGCAGGTGCCGGCGGTGCCGACGAGCGCGAGGATGCTGCCGAGCCACCGCGCGCGACCGGTGCGCACGGGGAGCCGTCCGTAGCCGCGGGACTCCATTGAGGCTGCGAGCTCCAACGAGCGTTCCAGGGTGCCCGCGAGTACCGGCACCACCAGCCGGGCGAGTTCGCGAGGCCCCCGTCCGGTATGCCCGCGCAGCCGACGGGCCACCCGGACCCGGCCGGCCAGTTCGACCAATTGCGGGGCGAAGGTCAGCGCCACGACGATGGCCGTGCCGATGTCGTAAAGCGTGGCTGGGGCATAGCGGAGCAGGCGCTTGGGACTGGCCAGTGCGTTGGCGGCACCGATGCACGCGAGCGTCGCCGCCAACCGCATGCCGTCGACCGCTGCCGCCAGCACGGATTCGAGGGTCACCGGCCCACCCACGCGCAAACCGGCTAGCCAGGACGGCAGGGGTAGTCGCGGCAAGTCGACGATGACGACGCTGCCGCCCACGCCATTGCCGAGGATCACGGCCATGGTCACCCGAAGGGCCACCGCAGCGAGACCGATGAACAGGAACGGGCGGAAGGCGTCGAGCGCGCCGACCTCCCGACGCTCCAGTACCGCCCATCCCGCGACAAGTACGACGAGGACGAGCAGGAGTGGATTCGTCGTGTGGGCTGCCGCCGTCGCCAGGCCCACGCCCCATGCCCACCAGGCCACCGGGTGGATCATCCGGGGCTCCTGGTCGAAGGGGAGTGGGCCTGGCATGGGATCAGGCTTCGTTCTTGGAGCGACCGCGCATCCGGGCCACGAGCAAGCCCACCAGGGCGAGGACGGCAACCCCGAGCACCGCCGGAAGGGGGAAGCTCGACGAGGATCCCGCTGCGGAGGCGCTGGTGCTCGGGGTCGGCGTCGCGAAGGCGATCGGGCTATCTGCGGCCTTCTGGGCATCCGACAGGGTGGCGACCTCGCCGCCACACCCAGCTGCTGGGTAACCGTTGATCCCGCACACCATGCTCTTGTCGACCCGGACCGTCGAGACGGCGGCCAGGACCTGGGAGCCGGTCGCCGTGGTCGCGACCTTGGCGCACCCGACGACGGGGGCCGGCGGCTTCGCGGTGCCATCGCCGTCGACATCGCGACCCGCGTCGATGACGACCGCGACGCGCTTCTTGCCCGATTCCGCCGGGGTGGCCGCACACACCTGGTCGAAGGTCGGGGTCACCCGGGGCTTGCGGTTGCCGCTGCCGTCGTCGACGGCGAAGCGCCACCCCTCGACCGACCCGTCAGCGGGGTTGGTCTGGTCGGGGCCGGTCTGGGCGAAGGCCCATGCACCCGAGCTGAGCTGCCAATAGCCCCAGTACTGGTAGTTGGCCGCCTGGGCGACGAGCGCCGGACCCGCGACGAGCGCGACGACGGCGAGCACCGCGCCGGCGACGAGGCGGCGCTGGGTGTGGCGCAGTGATGAGACGAACGAGGTCATGAGTTGGTATTCCTCCTCACGGCCGGGTGGGGAGGCTTCGGGCGATGCCCGGTGACTCTTGCTCCGGTCCGCTTTCCGCGACGGACATGACAGGTGGAGCCGACACCGCCACAGGCGTTCCGACTCCCCGGTGTGGTCGCCTCACGGCGAGCACCTCGGGTCACGGTTGCGGGACAGCGCCGGATTTGCACCGGCTTCCCCCGTGGACGGGTCTCGGTACCCCGACAGTCCCACGGGGGGCTACGCCGTGTCAAAGCCGGCACGGCATACGCCGCCGTGAGGGATCCCACGTCCGGACTACTGTTGCGCCATGGCTAACGTCTGGCAATGGGACCTTCTCGACGACAGCGGCGCACGGCATGCCGACGCCGGTCCTGACGGGCGTTCACCGGAGTTCCCGACCCAGTCCGAGGCCGAGAGCTGGATCGGCGAGGAGTGGCCGACCCTCTTCGACGGGGGCGTCTGCGCCGTCACCCTGCGCGAGGCCGGAGCCGTCGTCTACGGCCCGATGAGCCTGCGTCCCGCCGAATGAACGAGGGCATCCAGGCGCGCCCGTTGAGCGCGCAGACCATCGCTGCCATCGATCACGCGGTGCGATCCGCTCAGCGCACCTGGCGTGCACCCGCGGTGAGCGTCGGCATCGTCCGCGACGGCGCACTCGTGCACTCGCTGCACGTCGGCTCGGCTCGATTGGACCCATCGACAGCAGCTACCGACGACACGCACTTCCTCATGGGCTCGGTGACCAAGACCTTCACCGGGCTCGTCGTGATGATGCTGCGGGACGAGGGTCGGCTGGACCTCGACGACCCGCTGGAACGCCACCTGCCGGGTATCGCGCATGGTCGACTCACCATCCGAGGGCTGCTGGCGCACCTTTCCGGCCTGCAGCGCGAGCCGGTCGGCAATATCTGGGACTCGCTGCAAGGCCCGGACACTGAGCAGCTCATGGCCGGGCTTCCGGCGGCGGAGGAGGTCCTCGCCCACGGTGAGTTGTTCCATTACTCCAACCTCGCCTACATCCTGTTGGCCCAGCTCGTTGAAAGGATCACCGGCCGGCCCTGGGAGGAGGTGGTGACAGAGCGGGTATGCCGTCCGCTCGGCATGACGCGCACCGGCCTCACCCCCCGCTCGGACCGCATGCTCGGGTATGCCGTGCACCCCTTCGCGGGCACCGCCACGGAGGAGCCGCTGTTCGACCTGCGCGCCACCGCCCCGTTGGGTGGACTGTGGTCGACCATTGCCGACCTGGCTCGTTACTCGACCGTCCTGACCAACCCGGACCAGGGGCTGCTGCGACCCGAGACGCTCGACCAGATGTGCCGACCCCTCGTCATGATCGACCAGCAGGCGTGGACGGTGGGCTACGGGCTGTCGTGGGGCATGGTGCGTCGGGGTAACCGGGTCTACGTCGGCCACGCGGGCGCCATGCCGGGCTATCTCACCGGAGTCCGCGCCAGCCGCGCCGACCGACTGGCAGCCATCGCGGTGGCCAACACGTCCGCGGGGGCAGCGCCGATCGTGCTGGCAGCCGACCTGCTCGATCTCGTGCTCGACGCCGAGCCCACCGCGCCCGCGGTCTGGGTCCCGGAGCAGGGTGCGACCATCGACCCGCTGGTTGCCGAGGTGCTCGGGCTGTGGTGGAGCGAGGGCGAGGCGTTGGTCTTCACGGTGCGAGACGGGCAGCTCTGGTGCACGTTGCCGGGCGAACCGGCTTTCACCGAGACTCGCTTCGCCCTCGATGGATCCGGCGGGTTCCGGGCGATCCACGGCCGCGAGTGCGGGGAACGTCTGCAACTGCAGCGTGACGCGTCCGGCCGTCTTACCCGGATGACCTTTGCGACCTATGCGGTCACGCGCGAGCCGACCTCGTTTGGCGACCTGGCGGGGTCGTGACGAGTCCTGGCTGATCCTGACCGACCGCTGGTCGAAGTCAGCTGGGGTATTGACCCCGGGTCACCATCGGTCGAGGGAGCCGGCCGCGGCGCATCTGGAAGGCGCGCATCACGGCATACATGGTGTTGCCCTTCTGCAGCTTGTCCGCGCCGAATTTGGCGATCAACTGCTTCTTGAGCTTGCGCCACATGAGGACGGCGTCGATGACGCAGAGGGCGATCATCCCGTAGACGAGGAAGAAGACGATGAGCAGCGCCCACGACTCCCTGATGAAGGACAGCAAGAGCGACAGCAGCATGACCGGCAGGAGGATCTCGCCAAGGCTGAAGCGGGCGTCGACAAAATCGCGGATGTAGCGCCGGTCGGCGCCGCGGTCGCGAGCGGGCATCTTCGACTCGTCACCGGTGAGCATGGCCGTGCGCGTGACGACGGCCTGTTGCCGACGAGCCTCGCGCTCCTGGATGCGCGCCACCTTCTTGTCGGTGACCACGAGTGGGCGCCGGTTGGCGGCCTCGGCCTCGCGCCGGCTTGGAGTCGGCCGGTTCTTGGCGCCAGGGCGCGGCGGGTGGGCCGCGGAGGCGGAGCTCGCGGTGGGGGTCTCGTCCTTCTTACGCCAGAACACGGGCCTAGCGTATGCCGTCCGCCCGCCGCCCGTGGGTAGGCTCCGCTGGGTGAGCATCGACCTGCCGCCGACCCTGTCCGCCGCCGAGACCGAGGCGATCCGCCGCCGCGTCCGCGAACTCCTCCCGCAACTGCGAGCCGATCTCGAGGAACTGTCCCGGATCCCCAGCGTGTCGCTGGAGACACTGGACGGATATGACCAGGCGACCGTCGACGCCAGTGCTGCGCGGGTGGTCGAGTTGCTGGAGGCGGAGGGAATGACCGTTCGGATCGTCCGCGAAGGCGGGCAACCGGCCGTCATCGGGCACCTGCCCGGGCCAGAGGGCGCCCCGACGATCACCCTGTATGCCCACCACGACGTGCAGCCCGCCGGTGACCCCGCGTTGTGGGACAGCGACCCGTGGACGCCTACCGAGCGCGACGGCCGGCTCTACGGGCGTGGTGTGGCCGACGACAAGGCCGGCATCACGGCTCATCTGGCCGCGCTGCGGGTGCATCGCGGGGCCATGCCGGTGGGGGTCACGGTCTTCGTCGAGGGGGAGGAGGAGGTGGGCTCTGACTCCCTGCCGACGATCCTCGCTCGGCACGGGGACGCGCTGCGCGCCGACGCGATCGTGCTCGCCGACTCGGGCAACTGGGAGATCGGCCAGCCCGCCCTCACGACCACCTTGCGCGGCCTCGTGCGGGTTGTCGTCACGGTCTCCACGCTCGACCATGGCGTGCACTCCGGGATGTTCGGTGGGCCGATCCCCGATGCCCTGACCACGCTGTGCCGCTTGTTGGCCACTCTTCACGACGCCGACGGCAATGTGGCGGTGGACGGCCTCGACGAGGTCGAGGTCGCCGAATTGCCTTATGACGAGCCGCGATTGCGCGCTGAGTCGGGTGTGCTCGACGGTGTCCGGTTGATCGGCGAGGGCTCGATTCTCGCTCGGCTCTGGGGCAAGCCCTCGATCAGCGTCATCGGCATCAACGCCCCCACCGTCGAGAACGCCTCCAACACGCTCATCCCGAGCGCCTCGGCCAAGATCTCGATGCGCCTGGCCCCCACTCAGGACCCTGGGACGGCATACCAGGCCTTGTGTGAGCACCTCACCGGCCAGGACGTGTGGGGCGCGACGGTGTCGATCGTCAAGTCTGACGACGGGCCTGGTTTCGCGGCGGACACCACCGGGCCGATCTATGACGAGGCCAAGGCCGCGCTTGCGGACGCCTGGGACGGCACCACGCCGGTCGAGATGGGCGTGGGCGGCTCGATCCCGTTCGTCGCGGCGTTTGCCGAGCGGTTCCCGGAGGCCGCGATTCTCGTGACCGGTGTCGAGGACCCCGACACGCGCGCCCACGGCGCCAACGAGTCGCTGCACCTCGACGAATGGGAACGCGCCTGCGTCGCAGAGGCTTTGCTCTTCGCGCGGTTGGGCAAGATGCGCCGCTAACTCTGTGCGCGGGGACCGCGCGACACCACTGACGAGTGGTATGCCGCGCGGCCTCACTCGTGCGGCTGTCAGTCCTTGTGGGTGGGGCCGGGCAGGGCAAGCATCTGGTCGAGCGCCACGCGGGCCCAATGGGCAACCTCGGGGTCGACGTGGATGGGGTTGACGACCCGACCCTCGACCAACGACTCCAACGCCCAGACCAGGTGTGGCAGGTCGATCCGGTTCATCGTCGAGCAGTAGCAAACGTTCTTCTCCAAGAACGAAATTGACTGCTCGGGGAACATCGTCGCGAGCCGCTTGACCAGGTTGAGCTCGGTGCCGACCACCCAGGACGTGCCAGCGGGAGCCGCGGCGACGGTCTTGATGATCTGCTCGGTGGAGCCGATGTGGTCGGCCAGCTCGCAGACCTCATAACGGCACTCCGGGTGGACGATGACCTTCACTCCGGGAATGTCGCGCCGTGCCGCCTGGACAGCCTCCGTGGTGAATCGCCCGTGGACCGAGCAGTGGCCGCGCCAGAGGATCATCCGGGCGTTCTTCAGCTGGTCGCGGGTGAGACCACCCATCGGGCGGTGCGGGTCGTAGACGACGCAGTCGTCCAGGGACAAGCCCAGCTCGCGAACGGCGGTATTGCGGCCCAGGTGTTGATCGGGCAGGAAGAGGATCTTGCCCGAGCCCTCGACTCCACCGGTCTGAGCGAAGGCCCACTCCAGCGCTGTGCGTGCGTTGGAGGATGTGCAGATCGTGCCGCCATGGCGACCAGTGAACGCCTTGATCGCCGCTGAGGAGTTCATGTAGCTGACCGGAATCGTCGCCTCGGCAACGCCCGCGTCGATGAGGTCGTCCCAGCAGTCCTCGACCTGGGCAGCCGTCGCCATGTCGGCCATCGAGCAACCGGCCGCGAGGTCGGGCAGGATCACCGTCTGGTCCGGGCTGGTGAGGATGTCGGCGGACTCGGCCATGAAGTGAACGCCGCAGAAGACGATCCACGGCGCCTCGGGGCGGGCCGCGGCCTGCTGAGCCAACTTGAACGAATCGCCGGTCACGTCGGCGAAGGCGATGACCTCGTCGCGCTGGTAGTGGTGTCCCAGCACGAAGACCTGGTCGCCCAGAGCGGCCTTGGCGGCGGTGGCCCGAGCCACCAAATCGGGGTCGGACGGGGCCGGCAGATCGCCGGGGCACTCGACGCCCCGCTCGGTGTGCAAGTCGCGGCCGGCGCCGAGAACGAGCAAGGGGAGCGAGGGACGGCCGGGGGATCGTGTGTCCATTGTCACGGGCCAAGGGTATGCCGGTCCGGGCCCAGTTCGTGCCAGGGGAGAATGAAGTACGTGCATGACAGCCTGGCCCTTCTTGCGGCCCAACCCATTTTGCTTCTGGCGGTTCTCTTGGGGATCGGCTCTCTGCTCGGCTCCTTCCGGTACAAAGGCGTACATCTCGGGCCAGCTGCGGTCCTCTTCACGGCCATCGCGGTCTCCAGCCTTGGCACGGCATACGACGTGAAACTCCAGATCCCCGAGGTCGTCGGCACCTTGGGGTTGGTCCTGTTCACTTACACCGTCGGTCTGCTCTCCGGTCCCAACTTCTTCGCCTCTCTCCAGCGTGGCTGGATCGCCATGGTCGGGGTGATGGGTGCATTCGTCGCTGCGGCCGTTGCTGCCGTCGGGGTCGGGAAGCTCCTCGGCCTGCCGATGCCGGTCATCGCAGGGTCGTTCGCGGGTGCGCTCAACAACACGCCGGCCCTCGCGGCGGCGGCGCAACGCTCGGGCGACACAGCAGGCCCGACCATCGGCTACTCGATCACCTACCTGTTCGGAGTGTTTGCGCTGCTCTTCGCTGCGCTGGTCGCGTTGCGCAAGCGCGCAGCCGATGCCGGCAGGCCAGCCCCGCTGACCACTCTCACGGTGCGGGTCGACCGCGAGGACACCGTGTGCTCCAGTGAACTCGTCGAGGCCTACGACGGGTCGGTGGTCTTCTCCCGGATTCAGCACGGTGAGGAGAACCCCATCGAGGTCGCTGCGGAGCACACTCTCATCCGCCGCGACGACCTGGTCACCGTCGTCGGTCCGGCCGACGTCGTCGATGAGGTGGCCGAGGAACTCGGGCACAAGTCCTCGCACGCTCTGCAGAGCGCCCGCCACGACCTGGACTTCCGGCGGATCACCGTTTCCCAACCCCAACTGGCTGGGCTGACCATCGCCGAACTCGACCTCGACTCTCGGTTCGGGGCGGTAGCAACCCGGGTCCGTCGGGGCGACCTGGACATGATCGCGCAGGATGATTTCGTCATCCAGATGGGGGACCGGATCCGGGTCACCGCGCCCACCGAGCAGATGCAGAAGGTCAGCCGCTACCTCGGCGACAGCGAACGCGGCTTGTCGGACATCAACCCCATCGGGTTCGCCATCGGCCTCGCGCTGGGCGTCGCGCTCGGGTTGGTCTACATCCCGCTCCCAGGCGGTGGCTTCACTCTCGGGTCGGCGGCCGGCACCCTGTTGGTCGGGCTGGTCTTCGGTCGCCTGGTCCGGATCGGGCGGATCGTCGTGTCGATGTCGACCTCGTCGGCGACCTCGCTATCCACCTTCGGGATGATCACCTTCCTCGCGTATGCCGGGTCGCGGGCCGGTGAGCACTTCCTCGCCTCCGTCACCTCCGACCTCGGCTGGAAGGTCTTCCTGCTCGGCGTCGTCATCACGGGAGCCGGAGCCTTGCTGGTCCTGGCGGCAGGGAAGTACGTCGCGAAGACCTCCGGCCCGCAGCTGGCTGGAGTGCTCGCCGGAGCCCAAACCCAGCCTGCCGTGCTCGCCTTCGCCAACGAGCGCAGCGGATTTGATGTCCGGGTCGGGCTGGGCTACGCCATGGTCTACCCCGCTGCGATGATCTCCAAGATTCTCTTGGCCCAGGTCATCGCCGGGCTCTGACAGCCGCCAACCGGCGGGCTCTGCGGCGCCACGTCGACCCTGCGACGATAGGACGATGCATGTTCTTGTCGTCGCCGAGCGGGTCGACGCTGCCCTGGATGCGGCGAGCGTCGGAGAGGCCGTCGCCGCTGGATGGGGCGAGTCGGCGCCGTGGGATGCGGTGCAAGTGCTCCAGCAATGGAACGCCGAGCCAGGCTTCCTCACGACGCTGGCTGACGTGCTCGGCGGGGTGACCCATGTCGTGACGACCAGTGATCCGCTCGGTCGTCCGACCCCGGCGCGGATCCACCTGGTGGCATCCGCGGGTGGGCGGACGGCATACCTCGATGCGGGGGATGTGCTGGGGGGTCACCTGGTCGCCCCCGCCGACCGCGATCCGGTTGGAGCGTCGAGCGCCGGCGGTGGCCGGCTCATCGCCGCGGCGATGGACCTCGGAGCGACCCGGGTCGTCGTGGGCGTCGGGTCCTCGCTCGTCACCGACGGGGGACTGGGGCTGCTGGCCGCCCTGGCCGGTGTCCCGGAATCCTGGGCACCTGATGCGCTTGTCGGAACCCTCGCGGACGCCCGATCGCGAACTGCTGCAACCCAATTGGTGCTCTGGACGGACGATCTCACGCCGTTGCTCGGGTTGCAGGGCACCAGCGCGACGTGGGGCGGTGACCGGGGGGCCGACCTGTCAACGGCGCAATTCCTGGAGAACCGTATGGGCGCCTGGGTAGACGCGGTGCGTCGCGATCGGCCCGAACCTCAAGATCTGTTGAGCGGCAAGCCGATTCGCCTCGATCGAGCGACCGGAGCGGGGTCTGGCGGCGGAGTTGGCTACGCATTGTTGCTGCTGGGGGCACGCTACGAGAGCGCCGTTGCGGGGGCGGCGCGGCTGGTCGGGCTGAGTGGCGAGGTCGCGAGGGCGGACCTCGTGGTGTGTGCGACGCCGCGCGTGGACTGGGCGGCGATGGCCGGGTCGGTGGTCTCGCACGCTGCGCAGGTGGCAGCGGAGTATGCCGTCCCCGCGGTCGCGATCTCACCGGTCGTCCAGGTCGGTCGGCGCGAACTGATGGCGATGGGGCTGAGCGGGAGCTATCAGGTCGCTGGTTCTGGCGCCGTGGGTTGGCGGGAGCGGGCAGCCCAGGTGGCAGTGACCTGGTCGCGTCGGCGTGGGTGATGGCGTTGAGCTGTGGATAACCTGCCGGGCTATTCGTCGTTGCGTGCCAGGGTGGAGATCGGATAACTCACGGTGTCTTCCGGTTGCCGGAGATCGGGTGGCTGTCCAGACTTACCGAACAAGGGTGTCGGTGTTGCTGGCGAGGGCCGGTATGCCGGGTCAGGGGCGGCTTTTCGCCGCAGAGGGCGAGGTCGTCATGAGGCGCGGTTGGAAGACCGGGTATGCCGTGCTGCTGTCGGTGCTGCTCGGGCTGGGCGGGGTCGGCTGCACGACCCAGTCCTCGGTGTCGAGTCCCACGACGCCGGTGGTCGTGACGCCTTCCACGTCAACGACCTCGGTTACCGCGTCGAGCGCCACCCCGACAGCCACCAAGGATGACGAAGCCGCCATCGCAGCGCTCAAGGCGTATGTAGAGGCCCTGAATCAAGCCATGAAGACGCTCGACCCCACCGAGGTCGCCAAACTTGCCGGGCCAGCCTGTGCCGTGTGCGAGCGAGACGCTGAAACCCTGCGACGGGATCGGGCTGCCGGCCGGTCCTACACCGGGGGAGTGCGCACTCTCTCAGAGATCCAAGTCGTAGAGAGAACAGATAAGGATCACTACCTTCTGAGCGCGCGTATTACGACAGAGGCGATAACCGTCCGTGACGCCTCAGGGAGGGTCGTGGACGAGTTCACGCGGTCGTCGGGTCCGAAGGCATTCGTCATGTCGCGAATCGCCGGTGAGTGGCGATTGGACGCAGTGTCATCATGAACCGAGGTCTCAAATCTATTGCTATAATGGGCATTGTCTCGATATTGACCTTTTCTCTGTCGATTGAAGACGCCTCGTCTTTGCCCATGAGTTGTAGTGGCAGACAGATGGGAATGGATGCATCTAGTTGTGCCCAGCAACTCCTTTGGCGATTTTCGAGAGATGGGCGGCAATTCGAGAAATCGGGGATGACTCGGCCCGTATCACCATCCGGGCCGCGCTACGAATACGAAGTGCTGGAGCGATGTATCGGAGGGATGGATTGCGGTGGAGCGCATCTGTGCCCCGCTGTCGATGGACTGCCCGGGAGGTCTCAAGCTGCGCTGGCTTTCCTTGTGATGCCCGACGGATCCCGGAGCCCGACCCCTGCCACGATTGCGTTGGTTTGTGTTTATCCCGGGAGGTCAGTCCCGTTGTCGGCGGTTCAGGCGGCGGTGCATGAGGAGTTGCGGAAGCGGATTCCGTCGCCGTCGGTGACGTCGGCTCCTCCTGGGGTGTCGTTGGTGAACTTGTTGACGATCTTCTCGACTACCCCGGCGGCTGAGCAGGCGATCGCGTTCGCTCAGCCGGTGCCTGGTGAGGTGCGGGCTGTGCCGGAGTACACCTGGGACTTCGGGGACGGCATACACGGTGTGGGACCTGGGAAGCCGTTCACGAGCAGTGTGTTGCCGTCCAAGAACCCGGAGTACTACACCGGGGCGAAGTACACCCAGCCCGGGACCAAACATGTCACCTTGACGGTGACCTGGCGGGTGACCTTCCGGCTGGAGGGCGTGCAGGACATTCCGCTGGAGCCGATCGTCATGACCGCGAGCGAGGACAAGCAGATCGCCACCGCGCGTGGGGTGCTGGTCAACTGACGAGCAGTGGAAGCGGGACGCGGGCGCACGGGCGTGGTGCCGGTCGAAATGCGGCGCAAACGGATGAGGGCGAGGTGGGTCATGAGGGACCGACGGCAGGCCGATGATCGCGGTCTCTGGACAAGGGTGTCGGCGATGCTGGCGAGTGCTGGTAGGTCGGGTCAGGGGCGGCTTTTCGCCGCAGAGTGCGAGGTCGTGATGCGCAGCGGGTCGAAGATCGGGTATGCCGTGCTGCTGTCGGTGTTGCTCGGGCTGGGCGGGGTCGGCTGCACAACCCAGCCCTCGGTGTCGAGTCCCACGACGCCAGTGGTCGTGACGCCCTCCACATCAACGACCTCGGTCACCGCGTCGAGCGCCACCCCGACAGCCACCAACGATGACGAAGCCGCCAAGTCCGCCGGCATGTCGTATTTCGAGGCATTCAACAAGGCGTTGATTACCCTCGATCCGACTCCCCTTCGTTCGGTGATCGTCCAGGGTTGTCAGGTCTGCGAGCAGGACATCGACAAGTTCAACGCCTTCCGTTCAGCCGGGCGGAAGCTCGACGGGGGAACTGCGCGCTATTCCGGCGTCCGCGTCGAGTCGCGTCCGGCCGCCAATGAGGTGATCGTCGTCGGGCAACTCGACGTCGCAGACCTGAGGATTCTCGATGGCACCGGCCAGGTCGTAGAAACCTACCCGCCGTCTCAGGTCACTCAGCGACTCTGGCTTACGAGGAGGGATGGCGCATGGCGCGTGCAGTCCGTCTTCTCGTAGCTCTCCTCGTCAGCGTCGCGGCGGTCCCGTTGGGCCCGGGCCCCGCTTACACTTCCGCGGTCGCTGCGCTCGCCGTGAGGGAAACGTGCAGCCGTTCTGCCTTCGGAAGCACTGGGTCTTCCTGCGGACGACAACTTGGCTGGACGTACGACGCTTCGAATGCCACCCTCACGGCACGGGGTAAGCGCGTTGGTTCGCTCGATGGAAAGGGGTCCCCTTTCGAATACGTCATCGGATCCAGGTGCCAAGACGAGACATTTTGCGGGGCCGCTGCCTTCACGTGTCCCCGGGTGGACAACCTCGCAGGGATCCGGTACCGCGCTCTCGCGTTTGCGCTCGACGCCGGAGGCAACCGGGCTCTCCGACTCTCCGCGTGATGTGGTCCTGATGTGAGGGCTCGTGGCCCTGCGGCAGGCTGGGTGGTGTCTAAGCATCCAGTCAGGTCAGGACCACGAGCGTGTTCAAGCCT
>WBZM01000287.1_pt1 | contig 26912 bp, 21 predicted proteins | sample 5204271 | NCBI WGS metagenome assembly WBZM01 (sample SAMN12344346, study PRJNA552823) | activated sludge metagenome | biome: Activated sludge suspended growth; feature: Nitrification reactor; material: Wastewater; isolation source: activated sludge from nitrification reactor of wastewater... | reverse complement strand
TCCAGAAAGTCCTACTATAGGGTCATTTATAATATTTACCAGATTTGCCACACTTATTCCGAGGTTATTTGCACTGTTTACTAGATTTAAGTGTTCATCCACAAGACTTTTCGGCACTTTTACTTTAAGAGTATTTTTCGCAAAATCTTTATAAGCATTTGATATTGTAATAAGCTTGTCATAATCAGCTATCTTTCCAGAAGATGTATAGCTTATAAGTCCACTATTTACAATATCAAGTTCTTCTCCTAATCCTTTATTTCTGTATGTATCAAAAATCTTCTTCACACTATTATAGTAGTTTTCTCTGTCCTTTTTTGTGTCAGTTTGTGTTGTGGTTGTATCGCTTTCGTTGTACACATCTAGTAAATTAGAATCCACTATCTTTTGACCTAAGGCATTTGCAAACTTATCAATACTTTCTTTGTCTACTTCTCCAGAAGATTTTAAGGCTATGTAAGAAGAGAAAAATTCTCTAGCAAATTGCTCTGTCTCATTTAGCTCCTTATCATTTAATTCTTGTTCTATTTTTAATTCTTTCTTTTTGTTTTCTATATATACAGAATCTGGAATATCATCAAAGGTTTTAGGCTTATTTTTGTCAGTTCCCCATAATGCTTCCTCCCAATCCGGGATGCTGTCTAAATCGGTATCATTTTGTACAAGTTCAAGGAGAGTCTGGTCTTGTATAGCTACTTCTCCATTTTCTGGCTTACTTTTAAATATCTCTTTCTTGGACACCAGATAAAATAGAGTTATGATGAAAAGCACAATAAGTATTGAGCTACCCATTATTTTCGCAAAAGCTTTAGTAGGTAAATACTTCTTTAATTTTTCTTTGTCTATTTTTAACATTTTTTATCTTTTTGAAGTGCCAAACATTGATGCTATATCAAGGAGTACATTTTCTACTGAAGTGGTACCATCTGGGTTTACTTTAGTACATACTATCGTCATCTGACCAGCATACTTACCAAGTATTTTTTGCCCTAAAGCTAGAGTAGTCCTAGTCCTGTTTGCAGAATACGGTGCATAATAAGCAGTAGGGCCTTTTATAGGAAATATCTCTATCGTAGATTCTGACTCTGGGCAAGTATACCCTGCACTTTCAAGGGTTTGCACTCTTACAGCTTTTGTACTTACTATCCTACCACCAAAGACAGTGCCATAAGTAGCCAACGCTGTCTGAGTCAAAAGAAAAAACAACACAAAAGAAATTAAAAGTATATTCAATCTTTTCATTTCTTTATTCTAGCACATTTTAAAATTTAAATAAGAGGTTTAATTATTTTTGCTATATTTATCCACTTATCTATAGATAAGTCTTCTGGTCTTGTGTTCTCTTTTATGCCTAATTGGTTAAAAATCCTAATTAAGTCTTGCCTATCTGACACGGCTTCTAGATTTTTTATTAAAACTTTTCTTTTATGAGCAAAGCCTTTCTTTAAAACTTCAAAAAACAGCTCTTCGCTCACATTTTCTTTTAAAAAAACTTCTTTAGAAATATTTTTTATAGATATGACAGCCGAGTCTACCTTTGGGGCTGGCGCAAAGTATCTAGCGGGTACTTTCATTACAAGTTTTGGTATTCCATAGGCTTTTACTGATATAGATAAAATGCTTTCTTTTTTATCATTCGCCACTATTCTTTTTGCTACTTCATTTTGCACCATCAGGACCATTCTCTCTGGCTGGGCCCTCTCAGATAAGAACTTTTTTAAAATTGCACCAGTAATGTTGTAAGGAATGTTTGCAATAATTTTGTATTTAAAAGCACTTGCATCAAAATTTTCCACCCTGCGCCCTTCTCCGGGTACGGAGTGGGACCCTCGGGCTATAAAATTTTGATGCAAGTCGGAAACACGAAATTCCAAAATATCTTCATTGATTAAAATGAGTTTTCTATTTTTTATTTCTTCTTCAAACTTTACATTCAAAAATTCTATCAAATCTTCATCTTTTTCTATTGCCACCACTTTGCCAGCTTTTTCCAATAATTTTTGAGTAAGAACCCCTTTCCCTGGGCCTATTTCTAAAATAATATCTTTTTCTGTTACTTCTCCCACTTCAATTATTTTATTGAGGGCGAGTATGGATTTGAGAAAATTCTGCCCCAATGACTTCTTTGCTTTATGCATAAATTATTTAGTATCCCTATTATTTATCTCCTCTCTTATTTTCTGAGCTTCAACCTCAAGTTCTTCAGCTTGAGAGAGTAAACTAGATTTTTGAAGATCATCATCTATCTTTTCAGCTTTAACTCTAAGATATTTAGCTTTTCCTAAAAGCTCTTTTTCTTTACTTACTAATGCTGAGATAGAGAATACATCTTCAAATTTAAACATAGCTTCATTATATCATTTTATATATAAATAGTTTTTACATTTGGGTCTTCATCACCCTTTTCCAATAAATCTCTCGGGATATCCGATATAAATTCGGAAGCTGTATTTATCTGCCTTGATCCAAATATTGTACGGAAATTTGCAAAAGATAAAAAGAGCTTCTCTCTTGCACGAGTAAGTGCAACATAAAATAATCTCCTCTCTTCTTCCATATCTTCTCCGCTAGCTTCCCCATTTCTCTCGTGTGGGAAAAGCCCATCCTCTAACCCTGTAATGAAAACATATTTAAATTCTAGTCCTTTGGAAGCGTGGACTGTCATTAGCCGAACTCCATCTTTTGCTTTTTCTTTTTCACTATTTATTAAAATACTATCTTGGTCTGAGGAAAGAGAAGCATCTTCTAAAAGTTTTTCTACACCCTTACTACCTTCTAAATTGTTGTATTTTAAAGCCAAACTCGCAAGCTCTTTTATGTTTTCCAATCTTTCCACATCCTCATCTGTCCCCTTTTGCAGTTCTTCCTCTATGCCTGATTTTTTCACAGTAAATTTTATAACCTCAGAACAATTAGCGCTCTCTATTTTTTCTTTAATATCATCCAATGTTTTGTAGAAGTTTTCCAGTTTCAATCTTGTTTTGATTGGTAAAGTGTTTATCTCTCCAGCAAAAATTTTTGCAATAGTTGCTTTTCCTATCCCCCTAGCTGGAAAGTTTATAATTCTTTTTATGTCTGACAAACTGTCCCTATTTAAAGCTGCACGCAGGTAAGCAAGAGTGTCTTTTATTTCCTTTCTCTCAAAAAATTTTACACCTAAAACCTGATACGGGATATTGTAACGAAGTAGTGCTTCTTCAAGTACTCGAGACTGAAAATTTGCTCTGTAAAGTACAGCGACTTCACTCAAAGATTTCACCTGCTCAAAATTTTCTTCCCTGCGCCCCTCTCCGAGTACGGAGTGGGACCCTCGGGCTATAAAATTTTGAGCAGTTCTATCTTTGCCGTCTAGTATTTCTAAAATTTTCACAGCCACAAACTCTGCTTCATCCCCTTCATCGAGAGCTTCATATAAAGATATTTTTTCTCCTGTTTTGTTCTTTGTGAAAAGGTTTTTATCTGGTCTATGCTTATTTTTCTTTATTACTTCGTTGGCTGCTTCTAGTATGTTTTGAGTTGAACGATAGTTTTCTTCTAACAACACTACCTTTGCTTCTTTATAATCTTTTTCAAACGAAAGAATATTTTTAAGGTTTGCTCCACGCCAGCTATAAATATTTTGATCTGCATCTCCTACTACACAGATGTTTTTGTGTTTCAAAGCCAAAAGTTTAGTCATTTTATACTGTACTTCATTTGTATCCTGATACTCATCTATATGTATGTATTGCCACCTGTCCTGATACATTTCCAGTATTTCTTTATTGTCTTGAAGAAGAGTCGTGGCTTTCAGAAGCAGATCATCAAAATCCAGTGAATTTTCTTTATGTTTCTTTTTTTCATATAGTTCCCATACTTGAGCTATAACTTTTGCTAAGTAGCCACCTCCTCCTAGTGTAGGATCATTTGCTCTCTCTATATACTCAGAGAGTTTTGTAAATTTACCTTTTTCTCGACTGATAATGTTCTTTATCTTTCTTGGTTCGTATTGTTTTGGGTCAAGATTTAGTTCTTTTAAAGATTCTTTTATAAGAGAGTTTGTATCGCTATCATCTAAAATAGTGAAATACTTTGTGAGTCCTAAAAGTCGCGCATTTTCTTTTATTATATATACTCCGAGTGAGTGAAAAGTTGAAACAAAGGGTTCAATAGTAATATTATCTCGAAAAACACGCATATTTTTCTGCTGAAAAATTGCTGTGCTCGGCTCGTCAGCCTGCGCAATGTTTTTCTCAATAACATTATTCCTTTCCATTTCTAATAGTATCCTTTCCTTCATCTCCTTTGCCGCTTTGTTTGTGAAAGTAACTGCCAAGATTTTATTGGGCTCCACTCCATTTTTTATCAAGTTCACTATTCTGTGAGTTATTGTCTTTGTTTTCCCTGCCCCTGCCCCAGCTATGATCAAAAGCGGTCCATCCATATGCACTGCCGCTTCTCTTTGCTTTTCGTTTAGTCCCTCTAAGTGTTTCATTATTAGTTCATCTTAACATAAAAATAGCTCCCTTGTCGGAGCTATTTTTACGAAATATTTTAGATCTTTTTTATTTAGCTTGAGCCAAGAATGCACTGGCATCTTTTTGAAAGTTTGCTGATTCTTCAGATATTATCTCTAAGAAGTTTGGCACTTTTGCAAAGAAAAATTCCATCAACTGGTCTGGAGACACATTTTTTTCTAAAAGCTTTTCATATTCATTAAGCTCTTCTTCTGTTAACATAGGCAATACTCGCATCAAAACTGCCTCAAATATAATCTTACCTATTCTGTTTACCATCTCCTCTCTTTTTTCTTCTGGCATTTTGTCTATGCCGAAAGTCGTTATTATATTGTTCCTCAAATCCTCTTGTACTTTTTTTGTATCCATAATTTCTTTTATTAATTAATAATTTACTTAAGTTTTTCTTTTGCTGATGTAATGATACTGTCTAACAACTTTGATGCTTCTTCTTTACTATCACTATGCACATAGTTGTTCCATAAAAGTCGATTTAAATAACTTTCTGTACTTATCCTTGCATCTCTGTCTGGTAATTCAGTATGGAAACCTTCGTTTTCAAGTCTATTTTGTAAAGTCTTTATAACAGTACCTAGTATCGCTTCTTTTTTAGTTAACTTATCATTTTCTAAGAAGTCATTTATTTCTCTAGAACCAGCCTTGTTCCAGATTTTTATATTTTCTAGATCCCTTTTCCCTCTTCCAAATATATCATGCACAAGATCATTTTTTTCTTTCGTTGTATATTCATTGTCTTCAACATAACCCGTATATATTTCATATAAGTTCTGTGTTTTAACCATCTCCTCATTATGCCTTATACTTGCTCCGTAGTATTCTCTGTCTTTACCAGACTTATTATATCCATATTTATCATACCCTTCTTTATCATAACCGGATCTATTAAACCCATATTTATTAAACCCATCTCTATCGTAACCATACCTATCAAAGCCATGTTGGTCATAGCCGTATCTGTCATAAGTAAGGACTTCTTTACCACCTGTTTGATCTATTATTTTTGGTCCATCTTTAGTATGGTCTACGATTGTTGGGCCGTTTCCTTTTTTAACATCATCAATATGTCCACCAGTTTTATGATGTATTTCGTGACCGTCTTTATAATGATGCTCTTTACCATCGCTATACTCATAATTTTCACTGCCTTTATTTTCTATGCCATCTGTAGTTTTTACTTCAAACTTCGCACTGTCTGTACCTTGTGTGTGGGTCTCTATAGTATTTCCGTCTAGAGTTTTCTCATCTACTATTACATTTCCATCATCATCTACTCGTACTTCATAAGAAATTTTACCCATACCTTCTTTAGAGATTCTCACTTCGTGGCCTTGTTCATCCATATAGCCAGTCTTTATAGCTAAGTCTCTAGTAACTTTAGCCATATATTTATCATCATCTAGTTTACTTTCATCTATGCCCAGAGCTTTAGCAAGTTCTTCATCGTGTCTTATTTGTTCTCTGAAAGCATAAGTAATACCGACATTTTTCTTGCCGTCTACTATGGCATACTCATTTACTTTTATGTCTTCTTCGTCTACTTCAGGAGTTTCAGTCAACTTTTCTAATTCTTTTTTAGCTTCAGTAGCTTCACCTTTTGCATCATTTACAGCTTTTTCTGTTTGAGTAACTTTTTCTTCCGCTTGTTTAACTTCAGGAGCATCTTGCTTTATCTCGCCTTTAGCCACTTTTGCATTTAAACTGTCCTTATCTGCCTGTGCTTTTTTCAAAGCTTCTTCTTGTTTTGCCAAAGCTTCTGCTTTTTGTTTCTCTACTAACTCCGCTTTTCTGATATTTTCAGCTTCTTGTTCTTTTGCCAACCTTTCTTTTAATACTTTTTTAGCGTCATTGTCTCCTGCATTTTCATCACTTTGTTCGGCTGTATTTGTTTCATCACTTGTGCCGTCTGGAGTATAACCTCTCTCGTGCATTACTTCTCTTTCATTTAAAGCAATACTTTCTACACTTGGTTGTGTTGGAGGAATACCTGCACCTGCAGCAGATTCACCTTCTTTTAAAACTTCTGGTTCATATTTATATGAGGAAGAGTCAGCAGTAATTTTTTCCTCTTCTCTGTTCCATAATCCAGAAACCCAGTTTCCAAATCTAGTAAACACACCTTTTTCTTCCGGCGCACTTTCAGCAATTGGAGGGTTTTCTTGCTCTGTTTTTAATCCGTTCAATTCATCAGACCTGACTTCAAGAGTTAAGAGTCCGGCTGTCATTGTGGATGCTCCTGTAGCCAGCCCTTTATACATCTTATATTTATTTAACTTTTGAGCCAGAGCATCATACTCTTGTGATAAATGAATTAGCCTGGATTCAAGATCATCTTGAGGTAAATCTTTTAAAGCAATCAAATTTTCCTCTATCCCTTTTTTCTTCTTTTCACTTTCTGTTACAACTTTTTTATACAAGTAATCTATCAATTCTCTAGCTCCTGCTCCACCTAGTGCTACTAGTGCCACTATAGGCCCACTAAACCACCAAGAGACCCCGATACCAAGACCGATAGCCATATTCTTTATAGTGAAAAGTTTTCTTATCAAACTCTCTTTTTCTGCTTCATCACCTTCTTGCTTTTTACCTTTAAACCTTTTTGCAATGTTTGCTGGCACTCCTGCTGTTATAGCCATATTTATAGCTGTATATATGGCTGTAGCTATACCCACTCGAGTAAGTATTCTTTTTAGGATTTGGTCGTTAGGTATTATATCTAAATATCCTGCTGTTAGGGCGGTAGCTCCAGCTACTAGGGTGGTGCTTATGATAGCTTTTTTTACGCTACCTTGTTTATCCCACCAGTTTTGTGTTTTTTCTAAAGTATTACCAAACCCAGACTCTTTTATTCTGGTAGCTTGGAATTCTTCCATTGCAGTTAACAGCTCAGTCTTAAAAATATTCTCTACTTCTTCTTCTGAGAGTACTGGATTTGCCACAATCTTTGCTTCTGCACTTTTTAATGCAGCAGTTAACTTTTCTTTCCTCTTTTCTTCCAATGCTTTTACTGCATCTTCTTCAATCGCCCCATCATTTTCATTTAAAAGTTCGGCTTCATTTTGACCAACAAGTTCTTTTACTTTTTCTAAGGTAGCTTTCTGTTTTTCTAACAGCTCCTTCATTTTATCTCTTTTTGCCTCTATTTCAGTTTTTTTAGCATTTAGAGTTTCTAATGATATAGATGAGTCCGCTAATTCTTCTACTAGTTTTTTTATTTCTCCCTCCATCAATCTAATATTTGGATAAATAATTCCAATTTCTTTAATTAAAGCATTAACTTCATCTTTAACTCTTAAACCATTTTCAGTTTCTAAAAAATCATCTAATTGTTGAGCTCCACCTTCTGGATACCTAATTTTGTTTAACTCATTCATCAAATCATCCCTTTCTTTAATCATTATAAGGGCTTCAGTTTCATATTTATTTACTTCAGCCAATAACTTAGCTTTTTCTAATTCTTCATCGTCTTCCGTACTCTCTAGTGGAGTACCTCCACCTAGGTTTGTGACCTCCAATTTTATCTTTGGTCTAGTTCCGGTTGTTGTTTTTGAATCTGCTTGATCAAAATTTTCCAAAGCTTTTAAGGCAGCTTCTTCATCGTTTATTAGTATTTTTACTGATTTAGTATCATCTTTTGTTTTTTCAACTTCTAAAATACCTGAATTTTCCAGTTTTTCTATAGCTGCTTCAAGCATCGATTCCTCTTCTCCCTGTATGTTTGCTTTAAGGGTTTCTAAATTAACACTGTTAAATTGTTCTATTAACCTAAAAACCTGTATAGCTATGCTGTTAAATTTTTCAAATACCTCTTTCCCAACAATAGCTTCGTTATCTTTGCCCTCTTTTGGCTCAGTTGGAGCTGGTTCAGTAGGCTCTTTCTCTTCTCTATCTTCAAATAATAATTTATCTAAACGGCTCTCAAGCCCTTCTTTGTTTTTCAGTAACTCCGCTAACTCTTCAGCATCTTTGTCTTCTTCTAATTCACCCAGTATTTCATTTGTCTCTTCTTCTACTTTTCTGATTATCTCATCTATTAAAGTTATGGTTGATTCAAGTGATTCTTTATTTGTAGCCTTCTTTTTTAAAGTTTCAGCATAGGTTTTTAACCTTCCCAACTGTTCCTTGGCTTGATCTTCCAATTTATGTTTTTTTACAGAATCTAAGTTATTAGAGATTTCCTCAGCTTGAGTTTTGATTACAGAATGGTTCTTACCGCCTTTGTCTTTTAGTATTTTCTCTGTCTGAGCTTTAGAAAGTTGTTTATTCATAGTTTCCATTACTTTTTTAATTTATCTTGTAAATTTTTAATAGCTTTTTCCTCTTTCTCTTTTTTTAAAATTTGCTGTTGCAGTACATCAACTTCCTTTAGCTTATCATTTGCCAAGTTATATATATCTTCTAATCTCTTTTTTAATTCCTCGTATAACATCAATTAATATAAATTATAACAGATTACTTACTTGTTTGCCTTCTTTGCCATTAGTTCTTCTATTCTCTTGTTTGTTTTCTTCATTTCGTCTGCTATTTCAATAATTTCATTTATCTTTTCTTTTGACCATCCTTTTTTCTCCCCTATCCTTCTTATGTTTTCTTTTGAATATTTGTCATCACTACTTTCAGGCTTTTCTTCCAATTTTCCACTGTCAATAATGCTTATTGGTTCTGCTTCTTTTACACTTTCAATCTCTTCGCCTCTGATTGCTTTTTTAATTATTTCTATAAGTTCATTAGCCCCGACATGTACAATACAGCCTGTATCCTTTCCTTTTATTGTCATTGAATCGATAACCCTTTTTGATAACAACAAGTCAATAACTGCTTCTATCCCATTTAAAACCCTTTTCCCATTTGGGGTTGATTTAAAACCTTCATTAATTGTTTCTATTAGTAGTTTCCTATTAACAAAATTAGACTCAGGTTGTTCTGCTACGTTTATAATTTCAATACCTTCTCTTTCTTTTTTGGTCTCCCCTTTTTCTGGTGTCTTTTCCTCTTTTTCTAAAGCCGAAACACCAGCAGTTAATTTTGCTAATTCCTTGTCATATTTTTCATTTATAGCATTTCGATCAAAATCAAAATGATTAGAATTAAACGATCGTATCTCTCCAGTGCTAGTCCCTGCTTTTGGAGTTTGATGCAAGGTGTAAAATCTCCCGATGTTGGCAATAGCTTTATTGAAATTTTCATCACTCTTTCTAAAATCATTACCAAAGTATTTTTTGTCTTTAAAATATTTAAGAATAATAGCCTTGACTTCTGCTAAGGCTTTTTGCCCTGTAGAACTGTTAAAAGTAGTGATATTAAATTTATATGGTTGTTCGGGGTTGTCTATTTTTTTAAGGATCCCATATCTTTCTACAATTATTTTTTCAAATATTTCATCAAAGAATTCTTCTAGCCCAGCGAAATCAGTACAATAAATATCATCTAATTCTAAAGACATAGCAAAAAAAGAATTACCTCTCCCTAGCTCACTTATTAAGTTAGGTATCTTGTACATATAAAATACTTTACCAGAAGGCCTCCTCAGTAAAGAAAAACTCTTTGCATAATTACGGCTACCATCATAAAGACTTTGATAAAAATCAAGATCCTGTATCTTTTCTTTGCCGAAGTAAATAGTGCTATCAAATACCTGAGGTACACCGACAAATTCAAGTTCAAAATCATTTTCAGTAATCTCAACTGCTTTTTCTTTTAGCATCAAATCCAAAGCTTCTTCTCTCCTTGCTTCTATTTCATCTTTTTTTATTTTTAAATCACTTTTTACTTCTTTTTCTCCCTTTGTTTCAGTGTCATCGGGATTTTCTATTTTTGTGTTATTTACAGTATTTCTTGTACCATCATTCTTATCTTCCACTTCTTCAAATTCAATATATTCCCCTTTTTTATCTTCTGCTTTTCCGCTTTTATTAGCAATTTCCTTTTCAAGGAATTTGATAGCTTCTTCTAATACTTCATTTTTGTAAAAAGACAAAGCCACAAAGTTTTCTTTTGCTTTATCTGTGCCTAGGTTCTGTATTGCTGTTTCTTTTGTCTCTGCTTTTAAGGCAAAGCGTAAACTATTTCCAACTTCTAGCTTAATTTCATCTCTTTTTAACTGCTCACTAACTTTTTTAAGTGAAGCTAGTAGTTCTTTTTTATCTCCCCCTTTAAAATATTCGTTAATATTACTCTCAAAATCATGAAAATTATCTATTGAGCAGGTAGTTCCAGAATTAAAGTTTCGGTACCAAACTTCAAGCTCTCTTGGAATTACCATAAGAGGTTTTATCTCATATTTATTAAAAATAACTTTCTTTATAGCCTCTTTTCTCATCTGTAATTTTGAGTCTTGTGTAGGAGTAAATGGCAAGTCGGCTTTTATATTTGTGATCTCAATAACTTTTCTCATCACCTTTGCCACTTCTTCATCAGACATTCTATCGTGAATCCTTATATCATCAATTTCGTTGAAAAGCATATCAACTTTCTTGAATAATGTAGCTTTATTTTTTTCATCTGTACTTTTAATACCAAATTGTATTTCTAAAGAACCCTTATTCCCTTTAATTTTTAAAATATCTTCCCCTTCTTCGTATTTTTCTTTACAAATTGCCACTATTGCCTGTTCTATTTCTGTGGCTAGTGACTCTTTCATTTTTCTAAGCATAAATTTTCCCATTCCTTCAAGGGTTCCTGAAGTTTTTTCAGACTCAAAACGACTCAAAGGACCTATATATAAATTTCCATCAAGAAATAATATATCTATCCTAAACGCTATATCTTGAACTGTATCATCACCATTCGTTTTTAATCGGTAACAAGGGTTATATTCTAAATAATTATGAGAATCTCCAGGCTTAACAAAACCCAAAAACTCTAGTTTTTGGTTATTTTTATTATAAAGTTTGTCAAACTTACCTACAAAGTTTTTAAAAACTTCAGTAACGGCTTTTTCAACTTCCTCTCGATTCAAAAATATATCTTCTGGCTTCTTTTCTACCTTCTCTCTTTCTTCGCTTAAATTTTTTATTCCGGGTTTTTCCATATTTTCTTCTTTTTTAAATTCTTCAAATTTTTTAATGATAGATAAGCTTTTTAGATCTCTTCCCTCCCAATTAAGTCTTTTTGGCATAGAAGCGTAATCAAGCGGATAATCACTTGATAAGTAAACTCTATTACCATTAAATCCTAATACAAACGCAGACTGCATGTTTCCGTAACCCTTTTTTTCTTTTACCACATCTCCTATCCTAAAACCACCCATTTCTATAACATCAAGAGTAGTAGAATTTCCAGGGTTAAACATTTTGGTGAACCCTTCTGTAAGAATTAGAGAATCTTCTGTTTGTGCTTTTCCTATTGTTTCACCTGAATGTCTAACAAAGTGATCTATTTCCTCGGCTGTAGGTTTGTAATTATATACCTTATCTTCAGGTTTTTTAATGCTCTTTATTTTTATTTCTCTATTTTTTCCCAATTCTTCAACAAATTTTTTAAAAACTTCTTTGTCTGTAAATTTAAGCACTTTATCCATTTCTATGTCTCCAATTATTTCGTCACCTTTTTTGATTACTTCTATTCGGTGAATACTTTTATTTATATATAAAGGATTTTGCACAGATATAGATACGTCACTATCAGCTATTATTTTTAATGACTTTATATTTTCTTCATTAAAGCCCAAGCTCTCTTTCAGGCCAAAAGCCTCATCTTTTAGATTATTTAAATCTACCGTTGTCTCTACACCAATTCTAACATCACTCCTTACTAGATTTATCTCTGCTTTTAATTTAGCCAAATCAATACTGAGAGTGTCGTATGTATCTACCTTTTGAACTTTTATATTTTCTTTACTTAAAATACCTAAAGCTTTCTCATAAAACTCTTTATATTTTTCAGGGAGCTTGAATTGGTGCAATGCTTCTTCTGTCCAAAATTTTATATCGTATACCAACTTTGCTAAACTAGCTAAGTTTTCATTTGATAAATCTTCCTGATCAAACTTTTCAAGTTTGGTCAGTTTATTTTCAAAAAGCCAAAGATTATGTTCCCCTCTTTCCCAATTAGGGTCTGCCGCTGTTTCATTATTATGTAAAATAGCAGGATCAATTTCTTCTTCTGTTTCATTACTCAGATCTACAAGATTTTCTTTCTTTTCTTTTTTATTTTCCCATTTTACCTTAACCTTTTCTTGTATTATCCAGACATCATTATTATTTAAGTCTTTAATTTTCTTTAATTTTCCTGGTGTTATTTGCCAGTCTAGATTTAATGCATCTTTAATTGTACCCTCTCCTTCAAATGTACATGCTGGGTCTAACCATGCACTTTTAAGTCTACTAGCTTGTATCAATCTTTTTTTGTCATTTATTAGTGTAAAAGTAGCAGTATCATCAGGACCTGCAGTTATTTGGTAGAAAGCATCTTTGTGTTTATTAGCTTTTGCATATTCAGCATTTCGTGCAAATGCAAACTGATTTCCGCTAAGACTGGTTGGATAAAATATATCTTCTCCTTTTTCTGTTTTATCCAATAGTTCATTATCTTCAACTTGATTGTTTGTTGCTTCCTCTATACTCCAAGTTTTTAGGTCAAATTTATTTAGCTGTTTCTCTAGCTCCTCTTTATTTTTTATAAGCACTTCTATACCACTTGCGTGGTTTTTTATAATCCCGCATTCTTCTAATTCGTATAAAACTTGGTCTACTTCATAATGTAACCCCGACGAACTACCTGTTATCTTTGGATAGTACAAATCTATAATTTCATTTATTATAGGGGGTTGTGGAATTCTGGGGATTATGCCTTTATCACTGTACCTAAGAGCAATTTTAGTAATCTCTCTAAAAAATGGTCCCACTATCACAACTTTTTTTGGTGTAGTTTCTAATATATTTTCATTTGCCTGAGAGCCCTTTTTTTTAAAGGTCACTTTTAATTGTCCATTTTCAATTTCTATTTTCTCGACTTCACGACTTTCTTCTGTTTCAATATACTTTTTAAGTAAATCTGATATTTTACTAAGCTGAGGTTCTATAGCTTCTTTTGCTTTACCTTTTACTAAAATATTAGCTTCAATGGTATGCCTTTTGACTATAATTAAATTATTTTCATTTCCTAAAGTCGCTGAAACTTTTACATCAAAACCCTTAGCGGTTATTTTTATAGCTAAGTCGATTTCTTTATTATTTCCTTTTACCTCAACACTTTTAACATTACTTATTTCTTTAAGTTCAGAAAGTAACCCCCTTATTCTTTCTTCAATGAATTTAGTTGAAAAGGATTTTGTTTCAAAATTATTAGGTGTTCTAGGTCCTTGTTCCATTTATTTAAATATTTTATCTAAATTTAGCTTTTAAAGCTATAAAACATAATAAAATTACGCTAATTATACAGTAAAAAAGTAGTTAAGTCAATACGCTCTAGTTCCCTTCTGCTTTCTTTAGTATCTCTTGTAGTTGCAATTCTTTTTTACATCAAATCCAAAGCAAACTTTCTTCTTTCTTGAATTTCAAGTATTTTATCTAAATAAAAACTTTTCTCATTTTCATTTTTCGCATTTTGTAAAGATTTCTCATAGATTTTTTCTATCTGATTACAAAAATCTACTATCATTGGTGCTATATTTCTAATTAATTTATCCACATTAAATTCAGCAGAGCTTTCGTCGTCAGGTAGCACGAAGATAAGCTCCCCATCACCTATAAATTCTTTTTTTATTACCCTTTTAAAATACCCTTCATCTACATTTATACACCCATTAGAAAATCTATTATCTTCTACATTTTCTGATGCTAGTTTGGCTGTTCTTTTTTCTAATTCACCATGTCCGCTGTATGTCTGATGCAATCCTAGAAAGACTTTATCTCCAAGCACCGAAATTCCAAACATAGAAAATTGCAATTTGCCGTATTCCTCAATGTCTTTTTTGCTAGAAGCATTTGACATTAGGTATACACCAGCTGGTGTCGTCATAGAACCTCTGTCGTATTCATAAGAAGTATTAGGAGAATCTCCTTTGTCTTTACCAAATCCGGCAACTGTCGAAATGCCTAGTTTGTTTTCTTTATTAAAAATATCTAAAGTAGCATTGCTTTTATTCAATACAAGATACCCCCTATTTGGGGTAGGGTTTTTCAAGGACATGTACTTATATACATCTCTTTCATATTTAGGTAATGTTTCGTAAACTTCTTGATTAAATCTATGAGCTTCTTTCTCTACTTCCTGTATAGGTAAAGTATCTTCCCTTTCTTCAGCACTTTTAGCCCCAGTTTCTATGTTTAAAGAAGATTCATTTGTGTTTGTAGTATATGTATCAGTATCGTTACTATTTAGTCTAAAAAAAGCTAAAGCAAGAAGTGCAGCAATAGTGCTGTACTGTAAAATTTTACCGACTTTTTTTTCACGCTCAGTTTTTTCGTAGAATTTTATGAATTCTTGTAATTCTTTCTGTCTTTGTTCGTAAGTCAAACCAAAAGTTCTATTTAAAGCTTGCTTTTCTTTTCTTATCACTTCTGATTTTGTAAGTTTTTTGCTTTCCATTTTTTAAATTTTAACATATTTAGTCATTTATAAAAGTTTTAAGCCCAGATCCTTTGGTGAATCTGGGCTTTGGTTTTTTTTTGAGGATTCTTTCCTCAGCGAGGCTTTTCCACTACAGTGTATCCGTCTGGAATAAGTTCCAATACGGGTGTTTTTGTTGTGTCAGCCGACTCCAACAAACTTTTGTGGACATAGGCCTTTTTGTGTGTTGGATCCAGTTTTACCGTTTTGTTTGGCTTCTTGGGTCCTCCAGCGGCGAAAGTGAATGATCCAATTGCAAGAATGATAAGGAAATAAATGAGCTTCGCTTTCATGATTGAAGAATTGAAATTTTTTGGCCCTACGCGGTTCCTGCGATCCCTCAACATATACAATTATTGTTGTACAGGATACTTCGAGTTCAAGTGTTTAAACCCAAGGTATCCCATACAAGCACTAAAATTTAAAGAACTTAACTAACTATGAGGAAAGTATAGCATACTCGTTATCTTTTGTCAAGGTTGACTATGCCCTCCATAGGGGCTACCCTTTAAGTATACGGACACAGAGGCGGGGCAGATTTGGCAGAAATCAGGAAAGACAGTAACCATCACAAGTATCTTTTTTATTGCAGTACTATATAAATATTAGGTCCTACTGCGATTATATCCTTATTTCATAAGGATAGAGAAGCTATATTGTGATACAAATTTAGGCTTATAAAACCAAAAACTCACATATTCCGAGATACTCTAGCCTCAGCCCTCCTTTTGGGTCTGTTTGTCGTACCACTCCAATCACAGGCTAGTATTCTGGATATTTTCTTTGGAAGTGAGGCTTCAGCAGATGCTTCTAGCGTAGAGTCTCCGGCAATAGAAAAAAACTCCCAAAATATGAACCTTTTAGAAGCAAACACATCCTCAGCTGTCCTAAACGATAAAAAAAGTACCAAAAGTACAAAGAAAGACGAAGAAGTAGATACAGATAAAGAGGTGAAGATAGTGTCAGATAATGCTCTTTCCCCTGTTACAAACCCACTTGGGGTTTCAGATGGAGAAACGGGAGAAGAAGCATCATTTGATCAGATAAGTGTGTATGTAGTAAGAAAAGGAGACACTATAAATGCCGTAGCAGATATGTTTGGAGTGACAGTAAATACCATAAAATGGGCAAACGATTTGAAGTCAAACAAGCTCACTGTGGGGGACACTCTCATTATCTTACCTGTTTCCGGCCTTAAATATAAGGTAGAAAAGGGCGATACTCTAAAAAGTATCGCTAAAGATTTTAAAGTAGAAGTTGCCGATATTACTGATTACAATGATTTGGCTTCAAACGCAAAGCTTGTGATAGGGCAAGAACTCATTATCCCAGGAGCAGAAGTGGAAGTGAAAGCAGAACCAGTCAAAACTACCAAAAATAAGATAAAGTCTGGTGGATCTATACCCGCTAATTTCAATTCTTCAAGCAATACAAACAACGCAAGTGGCTACTATATCAAGCCTATCCCTTGCAGGCTCACTCAAGGTAGGCATGATAAATATGCTGTGGATATGAGTTGTGGAAAGGTGGGCACTCCTATACTCGCTGCTGCTTCTGGTAAAGTTATCTTTGCAAAATATGGCTGGAACGGTGCTTTCGGAAACCTCGTCATCATCTCTCATCCAAATGGTACTCAGACATTTTATGCTCATCAATCTGAAATAGCTGTGTCTGTAGGAGATCAAGTGTCTCAAGGGCAGACAATAGGCTATGTGGGAAATACTGGTCGTTCGACTGGCCCACATCTTCACTTCGAAGTTCGTGGTGCAAAAAATCCTGGCTTCGATAATTCTTGGAAAGAATAATAACTTTATTTTATCCACAAAAAACTTGACAACATTACCCCAAAAAGGGTAATGTTTTAGTAATTCTGGCTTTTCGAAAACTCCATAAACAAAATCTTAGATTGAGATATATGTTTCGTTTTCGAACTCGTTTTCGCTTGTGCAAGAATTATCATATTCTCTTAGGTTTGTTTAGATTTGAGTCCTAGATGTAGGAAATAGTATTTGACATGGTTTATTATGTCGAATGTTGCTTTCTATGTCTAGAATTTGATTCTAGATAAGGATCGGCCTCCCCAGGCAAAATTGGGTGGAATCGGCTGGCGCGAATGTAACGGAGCCATTCCATCTTTTTTAAAAGTATGATTTTAGTTGGTGAAAAATGGCTTCGGCAGGGTGGACACCCTGTCCCCCTGACCGGAGTTTTTTTTGATTAAACAGGGTTTTTGGTCACATAGGTTAGTTTTTGATGGCAGGGCGCTTCGCGCCCTGCCTGATCTAACTTTGACCAACCCTTTAAGATATTTCTTCACAATTGAATCCTTTCTATGGAAAGATGTAGATCGCCTGGTCTCGATTGAGACCACCCAGGAGTGCCCAGAAGGGACTCCACAACGACAACGACCATTCCGTCTAACCACGAGGTGAACTGCAGGCCTGCATTTCGTTCGCAGGGCTGTGGTTCACCTAAACCAAAAAACCTAAGAAAAAAGTTGATTAGTTGCTTGTTTGACCCCAAAGGTTGAACAAGGAATGAGGCACTTTTGCTGAGTAGTGGACCTACTCGGTTTAGTTTTTTCTTCACCTTTAAAACTTTTTGCACATGAAATCCATGTCAAAATTGTTTTCAATCCTTCTGACGGCGGCTATGATCTTCATGGCACCCCAGGTTTTCGCCAAACCTATCACAAAAGTCGTGCATACGACAGTTACTGACCTTCAAACTACTGGCTCTGAGGCCCTCATTGTCGCATTGGAATCAAGCATTCCGTGGACTGTGAACCCTCTTCAGCCCTGGACAACAAACACGGTTGCCATTGTTGAAAAAGACGGAGGATGTGCTCCTTTGCCCAATCACATAACCATCAATCGCAAGTTGCCAAACCATGTCGAGGCAAGTATTGATTTTTGGCAATTGGTGATAAACGGCCAGGTATTTCGTGTAGAAAAACCCAATTGGACCTCTCCTGCTTCCGCTGCTTTGTTCTGCCAGGCTGACGAAAAAGGCCTACTCGCTTATCTGTTTGACTCGGCAAATGTTGTCAACGCCAATGGAGTCAATGTTGACTTGCGCAAACTGGCCTACCCGAACTACGACGGTGGAAATGCCATCCTATCCGAATCCGCCAACAACGCTGCCACTGACGACGACAAGAGTGCAATTATGATTGCCAACGCCAAGCTTAAAGGCATTTTCGTGACGTTTGTCCCAATGACCAGTTCAAATTTTTTCCCTGCATCAACAATGACGGCACCCAGTATGTTGGGCGTCAAAAGTTACAACTTCGACGAGGCCATTGGAGCAAGGACAAAAATTTTCTACAATCAGGATATGACTTTCGTCGTCCTTTTCACAACCGCACCGGCCATTTCAATGGCCGAACTTGACCTTAACGCTACTGCTGCGACGTTTCCCGCCCCTGCTGGTAATCTTCCGGAGCAAGTTGGACTTGTCAACGAGGCCAAAGGCCTTCCCTATCTGGAGCCTGAGAGCATTTTTACGAGGGATGATTTGAACCTCAACCCAGCACCCGGCTCCATCGTCGAAAACTACGGATGCTTCCCTTGCCCCGGTATGGCACAGGTGAATGCGGTTGCACCACAGAACAGCACCATGACGACAGTGGCACCATCTACAGCACTTGCAGCAACAACAGTCGGCACCGACTACCTTGTCATCCTTGGCAATTTCTACAACTCGCAAGGCGCACGATTGGTTCTTACGCAACGGCTTGTACAACAAGTGAACAACCAGATTATGGCCAGCTCCAACAGTCAAGGTATGAAAGGTGTGGCTACAACAAAAACTGGTGTATTCCAGGCCATAGGTTACCTGGTGTTCATGGATTCCAACGGCAATATAGGTATTATGTCCGTCGCAACCAACAGTGCGTCTTCAGCGCTGAATGAATTGGAAGCCCAGTAGGCCTAGAAAACACGCTCCTCCTCTAATTTTTTCTCAATCAGAGATTTTGTTCCAACCCCATCAAACCAACAGCCGGAACATTGTTACCCATACAATGCCCGGCTGTTCTCTTTTCTACTCACTTCATCCCCCACACCATTATTTTGGTGTTTTTTGTTTATATTATAGTGTTATGATAGAATATAAGTATGTTTAAATGGCTCAAAAAATCTAGTACCCAAAGTGAATCCGAAACTCTCAGAGAGAAAACCACTCATAGTTCTATTGTTTCTACTTATAAAAAAATAGAAAAAGAGATAGATTCTCTTAGAAAATATGACAGAGGAGAAAAAACAATCACTCCAGGAAATCTCAAGGATATTGTGCGAAGTATATAATGTTTTGTTTTTAGAGAAACAAGTATCTAATGGAAAACCACATACAGATATGTCTCTTGATAGATTAGCAGTGACAGTAGAAGCTACTAAAGACCTAACCATTGAAGAATTAGCTAATTTAGTGAGGCTAATTATATTTAAAAATAAGATTATATAAGAAACCTTATATGGTTTTTATTTATTCAACATATAAATCTTTAAAGCGGAAGCTAGTGCCATCGCTCCAAGTAAAGCATATTTTCTTTCCTTTTCTATCGGCTCTCCAGCTTTTTGTTCTTGAGCCAAAATCCATTTTGCTAGTTTTATATAAAAAGAATCTTTCCCTTGCTCTGGTTTGTTGTTTAAAGTTTCCATCTTAATTTTCTTCTTTTCTTTTTTTTGTACCAGCTTTAAACATTATTTTTTCAAATGCATCTGCTCCTTTTTCTAGAGTTTCTTTATCTTCTGGTTTTTCTGTTTCTTCAGCAGTTTTTCTCATTAAATTACCTTGCTTTAAGGCTTTTCTTTCTTCTTCTGTAAAGAAATTAGCTTTTTTATTTTTCTCATTAAATTCTTCCATTTTTTTACTATACCATTTTTGCAAAAAATTGAATTAAAGGTTATAATCAGATTTGTTTTTAGGCACTGTTGTTTGTTATTTCAGGCTGTAGGTAGTATACCGGTAGTACAAGCGCCTTCATGGTGAGAGCGTTTAAACGCTGGTGTAGATTGTTTAATTTTGATAAAAGAATAGTTCGGGCTGTAGTATACCGGTAGTACAAGCGCTTTGGGAGCGTTTAGACTGGGTTCGATTCCCAGCAGCCCGACTGCAGTGATGATAGATATGCTTTAGTTTTTGCGGGCTTGCCCGCCGAAGCGAGAGCGAAGGCGGGATTAGTTTAATGGTAAAATAACAGTTTTCCAAACTGTGGTTGGGAGTTCGATTCTCCCATCCCGCACCAAAGTGAGGGATAGAAAGCAATTTTATTTGCTTTCGTGGGAGAAGCGAAAGGCTTTTCTCTATTGAGCATAGCGAAATAGAAAAGCACCTGGCTATGTAGTAGCCGATTCTCCCATCCCGCACAAAGTTATAGTTTCTCTGTCCCTAGTATCTTCCTTCTTATCTCTTTTTGAGTTTCTTCTGATAAATACGAGTCTGGCCACTTTGTCTTGTCGTGTTTGTTCCTATTCCAAGTCTTAAATGTCTCACCTATCTCCATCTCTGGCATTTGTACAAGTGTCACTCCAAACTTTTCGGCCCTATCCCTTTTTGTAGCTAGATCAATAGGCGAATTAGTTATTGTGAACTGTATTTTTTTCACTTTATCTGAAGATTCCACTTTCACACCCTTCTCTCCCTGATGAATTTTTACTATAAAGTCTATTGTGAGTGACACATCTTCATAAGCATTTGTCCTGATTAGTTCAAAATTAAGCCCTGGAATATCTAAAGATATTCTATTTAAATAAGCTTCTACAAGTCTTTCTGCCTTTACACCATAAGACATATTTGCAATACCTACTTCCCTGTTTTTCAATACGCCATTATAAGCCCTTGCTCTTTCTGGGTTATTTATTTTGGTTTCATTGGATACTATGTATTTATTTAATATACTCATAGTTTCTTTTTCAATATATTTAGAAATGAATTTATCATACAAAGCACTTTTTCCAACATCTTTAAAAGAATCAAAACTAAGATAAAAATCACTTCCCCATTCCATACCAGCCACCACTTGCCCTATGGTTATTTTTTCTTCAACTTTGCGTTCGTTTATAATATAAGGGAAACCTAGCTTTTGGCTGTATCTAACCTCTGTAACCTTTCCTTTTTCAATATTATTTCCTTTTTTTACATCGAGTATTTTTTTCTTTAAAATCGCTATTTCTTCTGTAAAACTTGCACCCAATTCTTTAATTTTCGGGTATCTATTCACCACATCCTTTATTGTGTTATCCACAAATGACTCAAAGTTCAAAGTATTCTCTAATTTTGGTGTTGTGAATTCAATGCTTCCCATAATTAATATTAGACTATTTTTTATAAGATAATGTCCTTTATTTCGTTAATTTTTGCCTTTTTGTTTTCTAGATCAATATATATGACCAATAGGTCTACTTTCCAATCCTGATTGTCCTTTATCTTTTTGGCCAAAAGGTAGGTTTGTATTGTTCTAGCCATTCTTTTCATCTTGTATTGATGCATATTTTCCTCCGGTCTATATCCATTTGTTTCACGAATAACATTAGTGGAAAGATTTTCACAAGAAATACTCTTAACCTCAATAAAATGTATCACAGAGTCTTTTTCGGCAATTATGTCTATCTCGCCCCACTTTTTTGTATAATTTCTATCTAAAATAGTAAAACCATGTTTCACGAGAAACTTTACAGCTATATTTTCACCTGTTTCACCAATCTTTTGTGTTTTAGAAGTGAATACCTTTGGCATAAATTGCTAATGTTTCATAAGTAACAAGTTTCACGTGAAACGAGTAACCTATTTACGAAGTGTCTCTTAAAAAACCTATGTTTTACAAGCTTTATTGTCTGTACAAGGACATTTTAAGTGATTTCTAATAGTGTCCTTTATGCACAATACACACATAGTTATCCACAGTTTTACAAAAAATCCTTTATAATTAAGACTTTATAAAAAGGACAAAAAACCTACTTTAAGCCTGTCTTTGAGTTTGGGAAATGTCTGTATCGGAATATTTAAATTCAAATAAAAACAAAAAATAAATACTGATGTGCGGCCAGGGAGAATCGAACTCCCGTCTCATCCTTGGCAAGGACGTGTTCTACCACTAAACCATGACCGCAAATATTAGACTATTATAATATTTTATTTAGTGTAATGCAATTTTACAATTTAGCTTAAAAATAAAGGCTTTATTTATACAAACAAAAGTGTATAATATATATGTTTAAAAGATTATAAGTAAGATATGCACCCGTAGCTCAACGGATAGAGTACCGGTCTTCGGAACCGTGGATGGGGGTTCGATTCCCTCCGGGTGCACAAAGTGCGGGACACTTTGTGCAAGGCAGAGTGCGACGGTACGAGCTAGGGTCGGAGAAATTTTTAGTAATAAATTATCTATGACCACAAATTTTAAAACTATGATAAACAGTCAAAATTTACTATCAAAGATTCCCAAAGAAGTTTCATATGTAACAACGACTTTGGAGAAGGCCGGTTTTGAAGCGTACTTGGTAGGTGGGTGTGTTCGTGATCTTCTGTTAGATAGAAGTCCAAAAGATTGGGATATCACGACAAATGCGACTCCAGAAGAGATAATACCTCTTTTTGAAAAGACTATATATGAAAATAAGTTTGGTACTGTGGGAGTATGTGTTCCATATGAAACTAAAGGTGTTGATGTTATTCGTGAAACACAGGTGCCAAGTGTTTCACAAGTAACATCGGAGGGTGTTATTTACGAGCTCATTGAAGTTACACCATATAGAACAGAGAGTACCTATACTGATTTTAGGCATCCAGATGAGTTTGAATTCAGTAAAAATATTGAAGATGACTTAAAAAGAAGGGATTTTACCGTAAATGCAATAGCTTACGGCAGAGAAAAGGGTATTTTTGTTGTAAAGGACATATTTGATGGTATAACAGACATAGAAAATAGGGTATTAAGGACAGTAGGTGAAGCAGAGGAGAGATTTAACGAAGATGCCCTTAGAATGCTGAGAGCTGTCCGTTTGTCTTTGCAACTAGACTTTACTATTTCTCAAGAAACAGCAGAAAGTATTTTAAAAAATTCTGATCTGATAAAAAAGATATCCACAGAAAGAATTCGGGACGAATTTGAAAAAATAATTATGTCTAAAAATCCTGCAAGCGGAATTGTGATGTTAGAAAAGTTTGGTTTATTAAAAAATATAATTCCTGAACTACTTGAAGGAATAAAATGCGATCAAGGTGGAGCGCATATATATGATGTGTATGAGCATTTGCTTATGGCCTTGCAACATGCAGCAGATAAAAATTGGCCTTTAGGAATAAGGCTTTCTGCTCTTTTTCATGATATCGGCAAACCTAGAACCCGAAGAATTGCTGGTGAGCAAGAGCAGAAAAATTTTACCGCTTTACCCACAAGTGGGCTCCGACACGGATATAATTTTTCTGCTCCTGACAACAAAAAAAGACCTTATACATTTTATGGTCACGAAGTTGTGGGTGCACGAATGGCAAAAAAGATAATGGAGAGATTAAAGTTTACAAAAAGAGAAATTGATTTTGTGGAAAGTATGGTGCGCAATCATATGTTTTTCTCGGACACTGAAAAGATAACTCTCTCTGCTGTTCGTAGAATAATTGCAAAAGTAGGAGTGGAAAATATATGGCTTCTGATGGATGTCCGTGAGTGCGACAGGGTAGGGATGAATAAAAAAGAAGCACCATATCGTTTACGAAAGTATCATGCAATGATCGAAGAAGCATTAAGAGACCCAATTTCTGTGAAACAGCTCAAAATAAACGGTGATTACCTAATGAATGTGTTACACATGAAACCAGGCCCAAGAATGGGCTGGGTGTTAAATGCATTATTAGAAGAGGTTTTAGAGAATCCAGAGAAAAATACTGTAGAGATATTAGAAGGACGAGTATTAGAGCTTGAAAAACTTCCTGATGCTGAACTTAAAAAGCTCGGTGATAAGGCAAAAGAAACAAAAGAAGAACTTGAAGAAAAAGAATTACAGCTGTTACACGAGAAACACGGAGTGAGAAAATAAATGTTATACTTAATTTAGTTTTTATAAAATAGGTAATTATTAGTTATAATAAAATATATGAAAAGAATACATCTCTCCTTGTTTGTTTTAATGTTATCTTTGTTGTTACCAGTTTTTTCTTTAAAGGCTCAAACATCTTCTGAATTAAAGCCTATAGACTTTAGTAGTGTTAAAAAAACAGGCGTTCAAGCTACTGGGGGGAATAGTTGGGGAGGGTACGCTTTTTCTTCAAGTTTCCCTTTTTATGTTCGTTATTCTACTGAAGGCTTATCTCCAAAAGGTTGCACAGCTTCAGACAGTACTCAGTCTTATAATTACCCATACAAACAAATAATAGCGGCTCCTAATATATTTATACCAAGGATTATTGATTCTGTAGGCACAGGTGGTACTTTGGGAAATCTGCTTCAAAGTTTTCCTGCACAAGGCGGATACAACATAATAACTTGTTCTGATGTAACTTCACCAAATACATACCGTGCCATCAAATGGACTGACGGTTTGATAGGACTTCCTAGTCAAAGAACATTTGAAGAAGAACATTTTAGATATAATGCAAAGAAAAATACTAACGGAGAAGTTGTTATACTTTGGGATAAAACACTAAATTTAAAGTGTGACAGTATAGCTGGTTATAATACTAGTGGTAAAATAGTTGGCAACACGCATGACTTTAACGCAGAACAAATAAATACTTCGGGTTCTCTTATTATAGGTTATCTTCCTACTGAAACTATATTTACTACTACCTGTTTCAATGAAGAAAATATTTCTGCTGGACAGAGGACAAACTTACGAGCATTTATAACAGTGCCTGCTTCACCAGATCCAAATCCATCATTGTCTACAAATACAACTCCGGTTACTATAGTTCGCACATTTAAACTGCCACCAAATAATGCTTGTAGAACGATAACTTTTACGAAAGATTTAAAACAAGGCGATGTAGATGATGAAGTTTTAGCTTTGGAAAATATGATCAAAGGAGGGTTTTATGCATTAAAAGACTTGCCACTTTCTTTTGAGACCCCGAATACATACTTTGATACTAAAACAACTACATTTGTAAGTATTCTTCAAAGCCTAGGGGGTAATTTTAGTGGTGATGGAAAGGTGACAGCTCTAGAAAGAGAAGAGTTCAACAAATTACCACTCTGTAAAAATGGAGCAATCGGAATATATCCACAAACTACTACCATATATGACAATACAATAGCTCAAGCTCCTACCATTAGTACTTCTACAAGTACGACAACAAATACTCCAACTCAGGTTAACCCAATTCGTGTAAGTGATACACCAATCTCTTCAATAAGCACAAATACTCAAACAAAACCCAGTACAACAAATTCATCAAAAACAACAACTCAAAATACAGTTTCTAATTCAATTTCACCAAAAATAAGTACTAATTCTTCTAAAACATCAAATCCTGTGTGTAGAACAGTGAACTTCAAATCCGTTTTATCTTATAGATCACAAGGTAAAGAAGTGGTAGCTCTTCAAAATATGTTGAAAAAGCTCGGTTACAATATACAAAATACTGGATTTTTTGGTAAATCTACAAAAAGCACAGTGACTAAATTTCAAGCTGACAACAATATTTTCCCTTACAATGGAATTGTAGGTTCTTCTACTTTAGACTTCTTAAACAAGTATCCAGTGTGTACTAGGTAAAGTCTTCTAAACAAAAAAGCCCTCTAGTCGGAGGGCTTTTTTGTTGCCAGCTGTTTAAAAAAACCTCTGGAATAACTTCGTACTGTAAGGGAAGAGGTTGAATATTACAGCTAGAGTAAATAAGCTCAAAGAAAGAGTAGTACTATAAAATGATATTGGAATTGCTATTATAGCAAACACTACTGGCACCATAATGCGTATGGTGCTACCTGTTATCTCGTGAGGAGTTATCTCTGGGTTTTTTATGTGATCTGAGTAAAAAACATATCGGCGCATAAAATATAAACACATACCTATTATTACAATATGTGCTCCAAATATTGCGATGGCAAGCTCGTTTGAGCTGAAGTTCCCTAGAAGGCTAGAAGAAAAAGGCACAAGTGAAACAAACATAAAGAATAAGGCATTTATGTTTGTAAGATTTGAATCAATATTTTTTGCATAAACAGAATTGAAAAAATGGTGCGCTCGCCAATAAGTGAAAAGAAGCGCAAAACTCAAAACATAACTCAAAAAGTATGGAAGCAAGTTTTTAAGTTCAAACCAAAGCTGGTTGTTTGATATACCTAAGCTTGTTAAGTGAGCTGGTATTTTTATTTCAAAAACAAGAATTGTCATAACTATGGCAAATATACCATCTGACAATTCGTCTAATCTTGCTGGTTTCATTCTTTCATTATAGGTCATATTATAGAATTATCAATTTTTTTCAGGCACGCATAATTTTCTGCTGAAAATTTGCTCTGCTCGGCTACCCACCTGTGCAAGGCCTTTAAAAAATTATAATTCTACAAGATTGAATATGTGATATATTAAAGTAATGAAAATCGGTATTTTTGATTCAGGACTTGGGGGGCTACTCATAGCTAAGGCTATAAAAAAAACTCTTCCAGAATATGATTATGTATATCTAGGTGATACAAAGAGAGTACCTTATGGCAATAGATCTTTTGATACTATTTACGATTTTACCTGCGAAGCACTCAGATATTTATTTGAAAAAGAAAATTGCAAACTCGTAATTATTGCTTGCAACACAGCTTCTGCTAGAGCTTTGCGAAAAGTTCAGCAAGAATTTTTACCGAAATACTTCAAAGACAGAAATGTACTAGGAGTGATCATCCCCACA